>Ga0265294_10011230_pt1 | contig 10081 bp, 9 predicted proteins | sample MunlanPumphouse3_FD_192504 | JGI IMG/M metagenome (GOLD analysis project Ga0265294, IMG submission 192504) | Groundwater microbial communities from a municipal landfill in Southern Ontario, Canada - Pumphouse #3 | ecosystem: Environmental > Aquatic > Deep subsurface > Groundwater | place...
GCCCTGTCCGTCGATTTTCGGATATGCGTTAATGACTTTCAAAATTTCGGTGTAAATAAAATCAGAGGCCGTTACCTTATCGGTAATCGAAAACTTCATATAAATTGAGCCGCCGGGGTAATATCGGCCCCGAATCGTTTCGAGTTCCGACACATTGATAAAATCAGATGATAAGCCCAGGCCGTTTTCAGACTCTAAATAATCATGGGTCCCATTGGTCCCCGGCGTCCCGGTGCTCATCAAGATTGAAAGCAAAATATTAATCGGGTTACCCGAGACCGTGACCGGGGTGTCTTCAGTAGCATTTCGGAAAATCTTTCTTTGTAGCCACTTCTGGGGGTCGGTCACGTCTAAAACAAACGCGGTGCCATCGCTTGTAAGCGCCATGCCCGTGATCCACCCCGTAAAGATCGTTAGCATATTGGCCTCAGCCATCCCCAAATAACCGGCCTTGATTGTGGTTTTGCGCCGATGGAAAAAATATGTGTCCGTGGCAAGTAAGGCTGTAAACTCGTCGTTGTAGTCGAGTATCGTGATTTTCACTCCGCCGATGGATGCCTTGCCTTCCTCCGGGGTTATGGTCTGGGAGAGGCCTGTAATATCGACCAGGTATTGCTTAAGCGTATTCGTCGCGCTATCCGGTTTGTGGTTGCAGTAGTCCGTCGCCTCCCCGTCGAAATGGATTAAATACATCGGGGTCTTATTGCACTGATTGTGTTTAGCCAAAAAGTTTGCGTTAGTTGAAAGCATTTTTTACGCCCCTTATACGCGGAATGTGATCCCTTCTAAACTTAATCCTGAATTACTACCGTCCCCGGCTACCACATCGCCGTCAGCCTCTATTTTTACGCCGCCGAGAGTATACCCATCGCAGATGACAACAAAAAACATACTTTTTGATGGGCGATACCCAACGGGCAGGGTAAAAATTGGCCCATTAAAATCTCCATTTTTCACCCATCCCTGCAAGTGAACAACGCCAAAATTATCCTTGTAATATCCAGCAGCGTTATGATCAGAATCATATGTTACCCAGCTATTTTTATATGTTACGGTTTGCCAACTTTGTTGTGAAAGCATAGCTTCAATTTTGTCTCGCACAGCATTCTTTGACGGGGCCACCCCTGTGACACCATCCCATGTGCTTTTGCTATACGCGGTGTCTGAAACAGAAGCGGAGCCCATACTTTCAATTTTGTCTCGCACAGCGTTTTTTGATGGCGCTATCGTCGTGACCCCATCCCAAGTGCTGCTACTATACGCGGTGTCTGAGACTTCGGAGCTACCCCCGCTCTCAACAGCCCACCCAGCGCCAGTGTTAATCAGGCCCTTATAAAATTGTGTCGGAGAAACAATGATATTCCATGACACAGTGCATATGTTTTTAAGTTGGTCTACTAAAACCTCTGAAGATGCGTCGTTAATGCTGACGCCGTTACAGTCACCACGCAAAAGGCCCCCGGTAATTGAGACGTCTCCGCCGCTTATTAAAATGCCATGATCGTTATTTCCCCACGCGTCGCACCCAATTAGCCTCGTGTTTATATCGTCGCTCGTGTCTATGAGATACGCAGTATATTGCCCGGCTGATTGACAGCCAATAAGTCTGGTATCTGTTGACCCGCCCGTCACCCAAAAACCTATCGATAAGGAGTCTTCTTTCGGCCCGTCAGCTCCACAACCTAACAGGGTGACGCTGTTGCAGGAATCCACCACGTATCCATAGCGGTATCCCCAACAAAAACAATCTGTGATTTTATTCCAGTCTCCAGTGTTTGAAAACTTAAACGCTGTCCCGGATCGCTTATAGTCCCCGTCTGAATCATAAATTGCAAACGGCCACAACTGCACGTCTGTAATCCGGCCGACATCTGTACAGTTAATAATTTCTATCCCATTTACCCCATCGCCTTGAACGCTTTTTATATTTGGGCGCTGGTGGCCAGTGGAATAAATCAGTTTATTAAAGCCGAGAATCATCGTGTTAAACACGAAACAATCATCGCCATTAAAAGTTATCGCGGTTCCCGCAAACGAGGTTTCGCCTGTAACCGGAAAGCTTATCCCCTTTCTGTATATTAAAAAGCCCGAAAGCCCCGAACCTGCGCCTAATGTTAAGGTCACGTCCGAGCTTATAATTAACGCCGCAAGGCTGGAATAATCAGAAGCAACAGTCCCTCCAACGAACGAAAAAGCGCCCTTCAACGTGATATGCTTTGGGATTATTAAATTAGAATCGATCAAATATTTCCCTTCGGGGAAATAGATACATCCGCCCGCCGCGCCCAGGGAATTTGCTGCGCTTAAGATTGAACTGCTCTCGTTTGTTGTGCCATTGCCAAGCGCCCCGTAATCCGTAACATTTACATAGCCCCCGCCTCCCGAATTATCATCCACGTATTTTTTTGTCGCAGGCTCGTAATCAGCGTCAGGCGTAAACGGGTCTGTGTTGTCTTTCGTGAGCACGGCTGATTTGTAATAATCCGGCGCTACGTTTTTAGTTGTCTCCGCAGATGCGTCCCAGATCGGGATCAAGTCGTTTTCAGCATCGACCGTGTCAATCGGGTCAAGGTCTAACGTCGTTTTATCTGTCATAGTATTAGCCTGTCTGTGCCATCGATTAATAGATAGCTGCCTGTTTCGGTTAATAAATAAGCCGGGGGGATTAAAAACTTTCCGGTAACATCTGAAGATACTGTGAGCAGCGTATCTGAAGTTGCAATGATTTCAGATTTCATTTCCACGAAATTGAAGGTATGCCGCCACCAATCACCGGACCGGTCGGGGTTGAACTCGGTGTCGGTCGAGACCACGGATGGGAAATAGTCAAGATGTCTGAGCGTATCGCCAGCGGCATGCGTGAACTTCAAATCCGCTTTTGCAGTCACCGAAACCCCTGCGCTAACGGACCCGACCTCCACCACCTCGAAAGCGTCATCCGCCGCCGTCGCAACCAGGCAGATATCGCCAGCAGCCAGACCAGCGGTTGCGGTGAGTGGAATAACTTTTTGCCCGGATGCCGCCGTGCCGTCCAGCGTGGTGCTTGCGGCCTTTGAGGAGTCCATAGCAAAACTCCAGCCCTTGCCCTGCCTCGCCCACGACCACCAGGCAATCAGATCGTAATAAATTGTGTCTTGAAAATACGCATCAAAAATATATTCCTGAATCCCGTATTGGCTCAGCGTCCGTATTTTTCCAGACCCTGAAAAGCTTTGGCCCCGCTCTTGTTTTTGCACTACCTGGAGTCCGTCAGGGCCTATCATCAGCTCGATCTGTTTTCCATCGTATACAATCCGGATTGCCATTATTTTACTTCCACGAAATTAAATGTATACCGCCACCAATCACCGGCTCTGTCGGGGTTGAATTCAGTGTCGGTCGAGACCACGGATGGGAAATAATTGATGTGCCGGAAGGCGTCTCCGGAAGCGTAGGTAAATTTCAGATTTTCCACCGCCGTAATACTGACCCCGGCTGATACCGTAGCAACCTCAACGATCTCGAAAGCATCATCCGCCGCCGTCGCAATCAGGCAGATATCGCCAGCAGCCAGACCAGCGGTCGCGGTGAGTGGGACCACCTTCTGGCCTGATGCCGCCGCGCCGTCTAATGTGGTACTTGCGGTTTTGCCGGAGTCTTTGCTGAACCCCCAAACTTTCCCCTGCCTTGCCCAACTCCACCAGGCCCATAGATCGTAATAAATTGTGTCTTGAAAATACGCATCAAAAATATATTCCTGGATCCCGTACTGATTGATTTGCTCGACCACGCCAGTGCCTGAAAGGTTCTGATTCTGCACCTGGGTATAGTTGGTCGCCAACCCGTCATCGCCGAGCTTAAGATCAATCGTTTTGCTATCGTATGTAATCCGGATTGCCATTAGCTGAGTGCCTCCGCGTACTGTGCGTTAGATGCCACGAGCCGCACGTTCTTATCCTCAACGGCTTCAGAGATCTTCTCTGCCAACATCTCGACATACCCCTCATCCCCGATGTAATCTCCTTGGATGTTGATGGTCAGGGAACCGGTCGTTTCGGCTGCGTCTGTTGTGGTGGCCCCTAAGCCCGTGGAAAGGTCTGACGTGTACGAGATGTTGCCACTTGATACCGACCCGGACTTTGTCTGCCCGATTGCTGTTGCCGCGATTGACGCGACATTCGCAAGGCCGTAGGCTAACACTGCCGCTGCAAGCGGGACCGTGGACGGAGGCCCCGGGGGGCTTGCAAGTGCTTGGTTTGCCGCTGAGAAAGCGGACATCGTAGCTTTGGCAATCTCGACTCCCTTCATGACCAGGAAGATCTTTTCCCCGAGTTTTCCGCCCCACGCCATAGCAGCGTTTCCGATTGCCTGAGATGCCGAAAAAGCCTGTTCACGAACACGGGTTTTGTATTCTTCCGCCGCCTGAACCTGCTCGGCCAGACGGGTTTCAGTATCGGCCATCCTCACCATGTGCTCCCACCCGGCGAGTTCTTGAGCGCCCCAACCCTCTTGCATAATCTCGCCCTCACGGGTTGATGTGGCCGCAAGGCGTTCCATGCGCTCTTCCTCAAGCTGTGTTTCCATCTCGTAATACCGGGAGAGTGCCGCGTACTTTTCGCTGGCCTGAGATTCCCACAGGCCCGGTCCTATATCTCGGTAGGAAGCTTTTTTCTTATCATTGGCCCCGCCGCCAAGCGGGTTCACCCAATCAGGCATACCGCCAGCGGTGCCGCTCTCAGCGGTCGGGAGGGTTTCTTTCGGTGTTACGGGGGCCTCCATCTTTTCCTTTTCAGAATTAATCAAGTACATTTTTTGAAGAACCGTGCCGAGCTGTTCCCGGTAGAAAGCAATCATACTTACGCTTTTTGCAAGATCGATTTTACGCTCAAGCTTTTCTTTTTGTTTGTTGAGCGCCTCCATCTGGGTTTTAGGGCCTTCCATAGCTTCGTTTATTGCCTTGCCGATCAGTTCACCGACCTTAAACATGATCCCAAACAGCGCCCCTTTCGGCCCGCCAAACAGAATCCGCCCAATAACTCCGAACCCGGCCACACCCACGATGCCTTCCGGGAGTTTGTTGAACAGGCCAATCAGGTCGTTGATCTTGACCTTAATCATTTCTAAATACTCGGGGACTTTTTGCCGGAGCATACTGTCGTTGGTCTTCATCCACGCCTTGAATTTATCGTTAATGTCTGCGATAGCCTTTGAAATCGAAAACGTGACGCCTGCGTCCATGTTTGTCCGCTTAAAATCAAACCAAGTATTTTTCATCCGGTTAATGTTGGCTTGTGCTGACTGAGCCGATGTCTCCAGCGCCCCTGCGTATTGTTCGCGCAAAGCTTTTGCAAAACGGGGGAGGAAAACATCGGACATGAGTTTCCCGGATGACACCAGCTTTATAAAATCCCGGTCCATCATCCCCATCGACTTGGCCGCGATACGCAACGCGCCGGGCAGGTTTTCGCCCAACTGTTGACGTAACTCCTCCATGCTGACGACGCCTTTCGACACCATCTGGCTTACTGCCAGAAACATTAAGTTCGTTTTTTCTTGCGGGACCTGTAAGGCTGTAGCGGCCTCAGCAATGCCAAGATAGATATTGGTCAAATCCTGTCCGCTCATCTTTGAACCAGACATTGAGGCTGCCAGTTGCTTATAGCTTTCGATCTGATCCTGGAACACCAACCCGAGGCGGCCTGACTGCTTTTGTAAAAATATTTGAGCCGCCGCCGCCTCCTCCATCCCGCCCACAGCTGCCGACAAGCTCCGGGTCAACCGGTCGGACTCGATGCCGGTCTGCAAGAAGCTCTGCGCGAGTTTAGCCGTACCGAGGCCAGTGATGACGCCCGCAATCGTTCCACTAAGGCTCGACCATGACTGAGACATGGCCTTTGTCGTCCGTTGGTTCGTATACTTGACGTTCCGCATCGCACGTTCATACTTGCTCGTGTCCGCGTTGACTGTGACTTTGACTTCTTGTGCCATTGTTACCGCCTTCCCGGCATTTGTTTCGGGAGCCTGCTTAAAAGGGTTTGCCGTTTTTGAGCCATCTCAGACTCTCGCTTTGACCGCTCGTGGGCGTTTTCTGTGTAGTAGCTTTCCATGATCCGGAAATATCTGATCAGCCGTTGTTCCCAACGTTTCAACTGCTGCCACTCTCGGAGCGTCATGCCGAACTCCTTGGCGGTGATAAGGTTCACGTAGGTCTGTGTCGCCTTATCACCCCCGCCCCGTGACCGGCCCTCGATGCGCTTGAGGACATCATCGGTAAGGCCGATCAGCTCTCTGACAAAAAATCCTCACGCTCCTCAGCGAACTCCGTCAAACTTTTGACGGCCGCGAATATCTGCTCGATGTGGGCAGCGGTTATTTTGTTCGATTGGAGGATTTGCTTTTTCCGCTCAAACGTAGAAGCCACCGATCCATCAGCGCCCGTCCATGTGAGATCCAAAGCAAATACAGCCACCTTCCAAGTAAATTCTTGATTATGTTTTTCCAGTTCATCGATGTATCCCTCGTCGGTCGTGTCGAAAACCTGTACGATCTGGTTGTGCGGAAGCCCCATGGCCTTGCCCTCGGGTGAGTTCTTCTTGATCATCTCTTTTATTACAGGCGGTCGGGGGGCCTTAGCTGTCAGCTTTTCCATGTACTCAGCCACGCCCGTTGACTTGATGGGGAGTCGCATCGGCGATGTGACCGCTCGCTTGGTTGTGACCCCGTCCACGGTTTCCTCAACTATTTTGGTTCGCATCACCGTGGCGTAACCTCGGCAGTCGAACACGTCCCCGTTTTCCACGAGTTCATTGATGATGTCTGCCGCCGTTGCTGCTGTTGCCGTCAATTCTTTTTCTATAGCCATTATACCTCCACGCTTGTGCCGGCGGTGAACGCCGTGTCTCGAGTGATAGTTCCGTAACAAAGGCCGGCAAATGCGATGGTCACGCCGTCCTCGGCCTCAGAGATCGAAAGGCCGTCCAGGGGGAACAAAACTTCGTTGTAGTGAAAAACGATGTCGGTCGTTGAGTCCAGCCGGTATTCAATGTTGCAGGTCATTTTCGTTCCGTCGGCAAACAGCGGATTTCCGTTGACCCCGTCGCGCTGTGTATCTCCCTGAGTCGATGTGAGCGTGTTTGAGTTCACGGTTCCAGATGACTTCACAGGGGAAGCGCTGTCGCCGTTGCTGAGTTGCTCCATCCAATCGAGCAGAAGGCCTGATTGCGTGTCATCAGTCACGGCCCCGGTAAATGATACCGCCACAGGCTCCATGACCTTTGTGACGCTGCCCTCAACATAGTGGGCGTCCGCAGTCATATTGCCTCGGTCGAGCACGAGAGTCTCCTCAGTTTTAGGGATGCCCATTGGCCCGGAAAAATCCCCGGCGTCAAAGTCGATCTCAAGGTAAAACGGCGTTGTGGACCCGTCGTATAGTCTGATCTTCCCCTGTTTATTTGTAAATTTCATGGTTTCCTCTCCTTCTTTTGCCGTTTCTATAAAATTTCGGTAGGGTTAGGATAAAAAAATAGCGTTAATATCTGATTCCAAAACCGTTTATACGTTCAATAACCCCATAACATCCGCCGGCCGTTGAAAAGCTTACGGCATCCTCAGCCTCAGCGATGCTCTGTTCGTCAGGCGGGTAGAAGATTTCATAAAACGCCCACCCCTCCGTCTTGTCGTCCACGTCCTCCCATAGCATTTGGATCGCCACGGCCTTTTTTGTGGAGTCTGCGAACGTCGGGTTAAAAGTGGATCCGTCGTTCTTCGTCCGGCCCTTTATCGTCGCGCCGGTCGCGTCCCAATTCGTTGAGTCCGGGTTCCCGCATTCGAGCGCCGCCATAATTGCCGTGTCATTTACCGTGTCATCGATGCTGCAGGAAAACGACACCGCCACAGGCTCGTGAATCTTGCTCTCAGCGCCGTTGATGTAGTGCGCGTAAGCATCCATTTTGCCCCGGTTCAACACAAGGGTCTCCTCGATCTTCGCGCGGCCCATCGGTCCTGAAAAGTCCATGGAGGCAAACGCTACCTCAAAATACTGGGCGATAATCGGCGCCAGGATATCAGCGTCCGGATCGGTTGAGGCCGCACTCGTCACCATCAGCGCAATGTAATACTTATCCGAGTCGAGGTTGGCGTTGTAGGCGTTCGCGCCCACCGCCCAATCAGCCGGGATCTTAAACCCGATGTAACCGTCAGCCGCGAAGCAGTCCCCGCCAGACTCGGTGTAGTCGTTTATATCGGTTATGAGGCTGTCAAAGTCCGTACCGTTAAAGTAGTGTAAGACCAGCGTCCCGGTGCCCACGCCGTAGTTCGTGCCATTGCCTTTTAAATACTGGAGCATCGCAAACGGTGAGGTAAAGCCGATGAACACCATGTCGCTTGTGCTGCCTAAAACCGCTGACTGGCTGCTGGAATCATCAGCGATCACAGCGCTCTTGATATCCGTCCAGGTACTCACTCCGTCAAAGCGCCAGATGTCCACCGACGCCGCCGTCGCAATCTCCCGCGTGCCGTCGTAAATTCTGAGCGTTCCGTCCTTGCCTGTAAATTTCATAAGCTCACCTATTATATGGGTTCTTCTTGTCGAAAAATTTAAGAAAGAATCGTGTCTCGATATAGTTCGGGATCTCCCGTTTCTTCTGCCGCCAGAGCGCCCCGACCATCTCCCGCTTTGGGGTCTTCAGTCGCTTAGTCGATTTTTTGAGTGGCATCCCCTGTGCGGCCAGAGCGCCCCGCATTGACCTTGTGACCCGCTGAGTCCTGCCGTATTCGTGGATTCGGACGAGTTGCGCCGGGCTCATATTAAACGACCGTCTGAACCGCGCTTTTCGCTTTGCGTATGCGATCTTGCTCGTCCCCCGGGCCTTTGCCCAGAAGAAACCGATCTGAATCTTAAACTTCGTTTTCTGCACCCGGCTAACCTTAAAGTGCGCCAAGTTCGAGAGCGCTTTCAACGGGGACTTCTCCGATTTCTTCAGCCTCGGCCAACTGCCCCGCCCGCCCGATAGAATCCACCGCCGCAGCCAGTTCTTGTAGTGGCCCCCGGCCATAGCGGACGCCTCTTTCATCGCCCAGTTTGCCTGTTGCGGCGACTTTGCAATAAACTTTTTGATCTGGCTGTCGTCTATTTCGATGTTAAACATCAAGCTCCACCATCTCTGCCGTGTCCAGTTTCAACTCCTCGATCTTTTTCCGACAGTCATTCTCAGTCCCGCAAAACAACTCCCAAATCGTTCGGGTTGTGCCGTCCGAGTCAAACAGTGCCAGAGCCTTTGTGCCGTCATACACCAGCCGCCAACAAGCCTCGTTCGGGCTTTGGTTCACGGTGAGGGATAGTTCTTTTTTAAGGACGTCATAGGTCGCTTTTGACGAATCAACCGCCGTTAATAACACAGGTGTTTTGCTTAACGGGAATACCCTTATGATTACCTTGCTTGTGCTAATTGCCTCAATCTCTTTTAGAATCCCCATGTTATTCTCCCGTCACCGTAACAGTCCACCCCTTGGCCTCCAAAGCCGCCTCCGCCCAAAGCCCTGTCCCCGACGTTCCTACTGGCCCGGATGGCGCTGAGTTCGTGCCGCTGATGTTGAGCGTTTTCGTGCTGGCCGAGGCCGATGCGTTCAGGTCGTTTAAAAAGTCGTCAACTTCTTGCTTCGATAGGCCAAGGTTGTGGATATAGATCGTGCAGGCGTCCCAATCGGGCAGGGTGCCTTGGGTGTAAGTGGTTACGGACGTGCTGTACAAGGACAGATACTCCAGCGATGTCAGGCCGCTTAGATCGGCTATGTCACCGGTTACGGACGTGCTGTACAAGGACAGATACTCCAGCGATGTCAGGCCGCTTAGATCGGCTATGTCACCGGTTACGGACGTGCTGTACAAGGACAGATACTCCAGCGATGTCAGGCCGCTTAGATCGGCTATGTCACCGGTTACGGACGTGCTGTACAAGTACAGAACCTTCAGCGATGTCAGGCCGCTTAGAGCGGCTATGTCACCGGTTACGGACGTGCTGTACAAGGACAGATACTCCAGCGATGTCAGGCCGCTTAGATCGGCTATGTCACCGGTTACGGACGTGCTGTACAAGTACAGAAC
>Ga0265294_10011231_pt1 | contig 10081 bp, 8 predicted proteins | sample MunlanPumphouse3_FD_192504 | JGI IMG/M metagenome (GOLD analysis project Ga0265294, IMG submission 192504) | Groundwater microbial communities from a municipal landfill in Southern Ontario, Canada - Pumphouse #3 | ecosystem: Environmental > Aquatic > Deep subsurface > Groundwater | place...
CCATCCGATACCGGATTGAAAGTATGCCGGCTTTGCCAGCGGCTAAATATTCACATCGACAGCTTCGGCGGCGACCCGGCGGCAACCAAGCTGTTTTATTCTATCGAGGTCAACGGCACCGAAAGATCTGGCGGGGAGTTTATCTCAGATGGTGCGGATAACCTGATTAGCTGGGATTTGACGGAGGGGCAGTTTAACCTCGGAGAAGCCAATGTAATCGATATTTTCCTGTGGGTCGATGACGGCTCTGCCGATATCAGCGTTGTTCAGATGTGGCAGGGGGTGGGAACCTGCACTACCGGCTGGTCTTCTTTTCCGCTCGAAGTAACACATAAAGGGCTTGCGCAAGTGTCGGCTAACTTCACGCGCTTGGGAAGCGGAAATGCGGGATGCCACCTTATGGCTCTCGGAACTTCTGCATCTATGTCGGAATCTCTCCAGTGCGATATCTCAAGCCAATTGAGTGTCGTTAACGGTACTTTTGCTATTCGAATGAAAGGATCGATAGCCACCGATTTGAATTATATCCAGACATTCAATATCAGCCTGATGTCTATGTTATAATAAAGTCGCTAAAATAGTTAAATATATCGATATAAAATGAAGATAGCTATTCTTGCCTACAGCATTGATGATAATAGCGGCACCAGCCTGGCAGCTATAGACAATGCCGCTATGTTTAGAAAACACGGACACAGTGTTACATTGTTTACACTCATTCCCAACGGTAACGAAAACAACCCGGATGTAAAAAGTTTACCGAAACCTTTATTAAACTTGCCTTTGTGGAAATATCCCTTTATGTACCTATTCGCTATTTTACCCGCACCTTTGCACCTACCGTTTATCAAAAGATGTTTAAAACCCCTTGCCGAATACGACATCGTTATTGCTTATGATTATCCGCTTGGCTGGTTTGGTTACTACCTGAAGAAACAGCATCCGGCAATAAAATATCTATGTTTTTTTCAGGGGCTTCAATTACCGGAAATGTGCGAATTTTGGTTTGAAAAATTATATGTAACCCTATTGGTTAAATATCACTATAAAACATCTGTTAAAAATGCTGATAATGTGATAGTAGAAAGCCAATTTTTAAAAGATTATATGAATAATATTTTATCGATTGAAAGCAAGGTAATACCGAATCCGACCTACCTTTTTATGGACAGAAATGCTACCGGAGAAGGTGTGCGCAAAAAATATAAACTGGATAACGACCCGGTAATTTTATATGTGGACAGGTTAGAAGAACATAAAGGGATTGAGATTTTACTGGATGCTTTCATTGAAGCTCGTAAAAAAGTTTGCGATGCAAAGTTGATTATCATTGGCAAATGTACTCTTAAATACTACCAAAAAAGGATATTAGCGCGTAATGATGAAGCTGTAATATTTATCGACTATGTACCGCATAAAGAAATCGCAGATTATTATGCCGCTTCGGATGTATTTGCCACCTGTGCCTTATGTGAAGAAGGGCTCAGCCATACCATTATTGAGGCTCAGGCTTTCGGAAAGCCGGTTGTCGCTTTTGATATACCCGCTCATCGCGAAATAGTTAAAAACGGGGAAACCGGAATTCTTGTCAAGGATGTCGGGAATAAAGAGGACTTTGCTTCGGCACTGACGGAATTATTAACTAATCCGACGAAAATAAATACAATGGGCGAGAACGCTGCATTATGGGCTGAAAAACTGGGCGGGAAAGCAATAAATGATTTTAATACCCTGCTAAAAGAGCAATAGAATAGCTATATATTATCTTGTATCAGCCTGAAGTGCTCTTTGGGATCCTGTGCTGAACAAAGGTAACAATCAACGCTGGCAACAAGGTTCTTTATTACTGCTTCTTCTTTTTGCCTCAAGACATTCATATCCAACCACTTATTAAAAAGGGAATACAATAAAAGCAGTTGATTTCCACTGTAAGGGAACTCCATTCTGTTAATAGTGATGATTTTATGGAATGCCTGCTCTTTGGAGATTTTTACAACCTCTGAATTCCCCTTTTCCAGTATGAATACTTTACCGGCCCTGGTTCTATCGGCTAATTCAGATTGAGGAAAGAGCATATTTATATCAAGATACGGCTTCTGACTGATGTATTTTAAAGGTGGCACTATAGACGTAATTTTATCCGTTAACGAATTGCCTTTTATCTCTTTTCCGTTAATTATGTTCTCCAAACCCGATTCGTATGCTATAGAAGAAATACCCGAACAAGGAAAAATATTACACTCTGTATCTATTACCGTCATATCGTCCGCAAGATATGGATAACCGTTCTGAAGTGCATAAGCCAATATCGAAGTTTTGCCGATTCCGGCTGCGCCTACCAGCATAATCCCTCTATTTTCGGCAACAATAGATGCCGCATGCAACGGTATATAACCTGCACCGATAAGACTGGCAGATAGTAAGTCTTTTAAATGCATTCCGGGCGGACAAAAGTCGTTAACCCTGATTTTACCCATTCTGTAATAAGTTTTATTAATCCTTATTGCAGGTTTCGTATTTAAATCACTTAATTGGATTATAGCTTTCATCGAACACGGCAGCCGATATTTACGGCGAATTAAATTGCCATCGTTAGTGCCGCAGTAATAATCACTGCAATTTGAATGACCATACTGACGGGGTAAATCCTCAACAGAAAAGATTAAATTGATTTTAGAGTCCGATTTTATTTCGGTAACCTCGTTAAAATTTACGGGGAAGAACCCGCAAATATTTTTTACATTACTGTAAATTTCTGCAATGCCATCCAAAATTACGGCACGATATATTTTTTGCTTATCTTCCATAACTTCTATCCCAAAGAGTATTTCTACAGCTTATTATTTCGCTTTCTCCATCGCCAAAGCCAGTTTACTACTATCACAGCGGCACAGCAAGCGTGCGCCGCCAGCCAGGCGATGCCAACACCGTTAAAACCTGAAATGAACAAAAATACGCCCGAAGTTTTTATCGTCTTTCTCAAGCCGGTGATATTGTTTCTTTATGTCAGGTTGATTTAAAAAGCGAAGTACCCGCTTCTTCAACTGTCCTGACCCCTTGCCGGGTATTATTTCTACAAGCGTAATCTTTTTGGAAACAGCATTTTCGATAATGCGGTTAAGCTCCGCATCAATCGATGTGCCCTTATTGAAAATATCGTGTAAATCGAGAACCAGTTTTGCCATAAAACTCCCTGTTATATGAGATAAGGCGGACAGCCTCAACCACCCGCCTTATCATAACCATTGCAAAGTTTATTCTTCCGTTATGGTAACTTTGGTAATGACATCGCCGTTTTTAATACTTTTGAGAATTTCCATCTCACTGGTCATCTGCCCGAATACGGTATGCCTGTTATTCAAATGAGGTTGGGGAGCATAGGTAATAAAGAACTGCGAACCGTTGGTATTAGGGCCGGCATTCGCCATCGACAAAGAGCCTGCTCCGTGAGTATGGCTTGTAAACTCATCGGAAAAAGAATAGCCGGGTCCGCCGCAGCCGGTACCGGTGGGGTCGCCGCCCTGCGCCATAAACCCGGGGATTACACGATGGAATGTAGTTCCGTCATAGAAACCGTCACGCGCTAAAAACACGAAGTTATTGACTGTTTTGGGAACGTCGGCAGCAAATAATTCCAGTACTATGTTGCCTTTCTCCGTTTCAATAGTAGCGGTATATTTTTTGGAGGTATCGATTGTCATTTCCGGAACATTTGAATATTTTTTTTGTGCCATAAATATTACTTCCTTTCTGAAAAATTGATTATAACAGCCCCTATTATACAACAAGCGCACTAAAAATTCAGAATTACTACAACTCTTGTAAATATTATGTTGACATGCCGCTTAAGCTATGATAGAATGCCTTTTATTCAAGGATAAGATGATGTTAAACATGATAACGGTCACCATAAGCTTTACGTTTAGCAAGCGCACCGGAAGTGCGCTGGGAGGGCTGTGTATCTAGACGTTTAGCTATTATAGTAGAATAATATAACTAAACAGTATTTCAAATGCCTCCCCCTCAGCGGGGAGGTTTTTTTATATAAGAGGATTTTTTGGAAAATGTTAAAACTTAAACGTAGTAAATCAGAAAATAAGTCGAGTACTGCTGTAGACAGCAGTGACTGTACTATCCCCCAGCTTATCAGATACAACGCTGAAAACTGGGGGGATTCGTCTGCCATGTATATGAAGCGATTCGGTATCTGGCAGGGTTACAGCTGGAAAGAATACTACGCTACTGTTAAACATTTCTCGCTCGGTATGCGATGTCTCGGCCTTAACAAGGGAGATATTACCTGTATTATCGGGGATAACGAACCGGAATGGTTCTGGGGAGAATTCGCAGTGCAGGCTGCCGGGGGCATTGCCACCGGTATATTTGTTGATTCAGTCCCCTCCGAAGTCGAGTACATAGCAAGACATTCGGATGCCAGATTCGCTATCGTCAACGACCAGGAACAAACCGACAAGTTCCTTGAGATACGCTTAAATCTTCCCCTGTTGCAAAAGGTTATCTACTGGGACCCTAAGGGCTTAAAGAACTACAGCGACCCGCTGCTGATATCGTTTGACGATGTTATTAAACTGGGCAGGGAATATGAAAAGAATAATCCTGACGATTTCGAAAATCGACTCCGGGAAGGAAAAGCCGATGATATCGCATTCATATATTACACATCGGGCACGACCGGCTTACCCAAGGGAGCCTGCTTAAGTCATCGCGCCCTTATAACTACGGCAAAGTCTTTCATAGACCGCTATCCGTTAACCGAAAAAGACAATCTGATATCCAACTTCCCTGCCGCATGGGTGGGCGACAGCTATTTTGCTACTCTGCCGCATATTTTGACGCGCGCCAAGCTGAACTTCCCCGAGGAACCGGAAACGATTGCAGAGGATACCCGTGAAGTCGGGCCGAACTTCGTTATATACGGTCCCCGCCAGTGGGAAAGCCTGGTCAGCGAAATCCAGATAAAGATGATTGATGCCCACTGGCTCAAACGTTTTGTCTATAATCTTTTTATGCCGCTCGGTTACAAATTTGCGGATATGAAACTGGCAGGTAAAACTCCCGACTTATTCTGGAGATTACTGTATAAAATAGCATATTTTGCATTATTTAGACCTTTAAAGGACAGGCTGGGGTTAAGCAGGGTTCGATTTGCCGTTACCGGAAGCTCGGTACTCAGTCTGGACACTTTCAGATTGATTCATGCAATCGGAATCGAACTGCGTCAAAACTACGCCAGTACCGAAGCCGGTTATATCTCTTCTCACAGTGGCAATGAAATACGTTTCGAGAGTGTCGGCAGGCCGGCTCGCGGAACAGAAGTCCGTATAACCGATGAAGGTGAACTGCTGGTTCGCTCGGATTGTATGTTCAGCGGCTACCAGAAGAACCCCGATAAAACAAAGGAAGTGATGCGAGGCGGCTGGTGCCATACCGGAGATGCCGTTAATGTGGATGACCGCGGACACCTGATTTTTATGGACAGGTTGGAACATATGGGCGAGCTTAGCAGCGGCGTCAAGTACGCCCCTCAATATATAGAAGGCAGATTAAGATTCAGCCCTTATATTAAAGATGCTATGGTTATCGGCGGAAAGATGAGGGATTATGTCTCCGCTATAGTAAACATGGATTTTGCCATGGTGGGCAAGTGGGCGGAGCGCAATCGTATCCCATATACCACGTTTGTCGACCTTTCTCAGAAAAAAGAGATTGCCGACCTGATAAAAAAGGATTTAAACCGGGTAAACAGTTACCTGCCCGAAACATCCAGAGTGGAAAAATTCGTGCTCTTGCACAAGGAATTCGACGCCGATGAAGCCGAACTGACCCGTACACGTAAACTCAGACGGGAGTTTATGGAAGAACGTTACAAACAACTGATTGAAGCTATGTACGAAGACGGTAAAGAAGTGAAAGTAGAAGCGCCGGTTACCTACCGTGACGGACGCCGCGGTGTGGTAACAACCAGTATTAAAGTAAGAACCTTATCGGAAGGAGCTGACAACTGATGGCTGATTTGCTGCAATTTGTTATAACCGGCATAACCGTCGGTATGGTCTATTCGCTGATTGCGATGGGTTTCGTGCTGATATGGAAATCCAGCGGAGTAGCCAATTTGGCGCTCGGACAACTGGTACTGATATCATCGTGGATAACCTATGCCATACTGGTGCAGGCCGGCCTCCCGCCCTGGCTGGGCGTTCCGATTGTAATAGTGATAGCATTCGGACTTGGCTGGTTAATCGAAAGATTCCTGCTGCGCCCTTTAATTGCGCAACCAATACTTTCATTGATTGCGGTAACGCTGGGGCTATCTTATTTTTTGGACGGATTGATAACCTTCATCTGGCCATGGAGTGTCGATGCGCTGCCGCGCCTCTTCCCGCAGGATACCATTCATATCGGTACAGCGGTCGTTTCGCAGGAGTACCTTTGGGCGGCGGGTATTTCACTGCTGTTATTCACAGCATTGACACTCTACTTTAAATACAGCCGGATGGGGATTGCAATGAGAGCTACCGCTGACGACCAGATGGCAGTTCAAGCCTGCGGGATACCGGTTACAAAAATATTCTCGCGCTCATGGATGCTTGCCTGCGCTATGGCAGCCATCGGAGGAATACTTATGGCGAGCATCGGCGGCATCGGGCACGGCTTAATCGATACCGGTATGAAATCATTCTCGGTGGTAATTCTGGGCGGGTTGGATTCTTTCCTCGGAGCTATGATTGCCGGGCCGATAATCGGTCTGGTGGAAAATCTCGGCGGAGGCTATCTGACGGCGTTGACATGGCCCGGAATTAAAGAGGTTATTCCGTTTATTATGATTATAATCGTGATGATGATTAAACCATACGGATTATTCGGTGAAGTCCGTATAGAGAGGATATAGAAGTGTTTTTACCTGCCGGAGTGAGAAACTACAGTTATGCCCAGGATATGGCAATCTTTCGCACCAAAACACAATGGGTGTTACTTGGAGTGCTGCTTCTTTTACTTATGGTGATGCCGTCTTTTTTGAGCAATTACTGGCTGAGCGTATGTAATATCATAGCAATAACAATTATTGCCGCCACCGGTTTGAATATACTTACCGGCTACTGCGGGCAGCTTTCAATCGGGCACGCCGGTTTTATAGCTGTCGGGGCTTATACATCGGCAATACTGAGCGGTCAATTAGGAATGCCGTTTTTGCTGTCGATGCTCTGCGGTGGACTGATGGCCGGATTCATCGGCATGCTGTTCGGCTTACCGTCGCTGCGTGTTAAAGGATTTTACCTTGCTATAAGCACCATTGCAGCGCAATTTATAATCATGTGGGTTATAAGAAATTGGTCGGAAGTTACCGGCGGCAATATCGGGCTTAGCGTTCCGACTGCTGAAATATTCGGCTACTCTTTCACCAGCCAGGCAAGCAAGTATTACCTGATACTGGCAATTACCGTACTGGTAATATTCTTTGCCAAAAACCTTGCCAGAACCAGACCGGGCAGAGCTTTTGTAGCGATAAGAGATAACGATTTGGCGGCGCAGGTTATGGGAATCAATCTGTTCCGTTACAAGCTGCTGGCATTCTTTATCGGTTGTTTCTTTGCCGGTATTGCCGGGTCGCTTTTAGCTCATTGCTATTACGGCTTCTTGAATCCGGAATTCTTTGATTTCAAGGAATCGATTCTATATGCAGGAATGATTATTATCGGCGGGCTGGGCACTTCGGTAGGACCTATTTTCGGAGTTATTCTGATTCGCCTGCTGGACAGCATATTATCGCTGGAAGTTGTGCCTTTTTTGGAAACACACGTTACCCTGTTTACATCCGGATGGGCATCCGGATTGAAGCCGATGATTTTCGGTGCGGTAATAGTCTTATTCCTGATTCTGGAACCGCGCGGATTAGCACACAGGTGGCAGCTGTTTAAGACTTCGTATCGTATCTGGCCGTTTTCATATTAACAATTTGGTATAAGTAAAAAAAGGGAGGTAGCTTACAATGGTAAACAAAGAATCTAACGGGATTACAAGACGAAATTTTATTGTCGGGACCGGTGCGGCATCCTTATTCCTGTTTATGGGCGGACTCCCTTTTCTAACAACTGCCTGTAATACAAAGGGAGAAACCATAAAAATCGGCATCACAACCCCCAGCACCGGAGTTGCCGCAGAAAAAGGCAAAGTACTGGAGCACGGTAATAAAGATGCCATTAAATATGTAAATGAGGATCTCGGCGGGGTAGGAGGCTACGAACTTGAACTGGTATGGATGGACAACGGCTATAATGCAGCCACTATGGTCAGCAACGTGAATAAATTAATGGACGATGGCTGCGTTATGTTCGGTTGTTCCTCATCGGCTATGATGACAGCAGCTATGACTGTGGCCAACCAGAACGGTTTCCCCGGTGTGGCGGCCTATGGCGCCCCCATAATTTACCGGCCGCCGCAGCATATTTACGGGCAGATGCCGGATTACGGTGATGACTGGGTCGTCTTTGCCCAGTACTTTTTGGAAAATCTGTGGCAGGGTGAAGGCAAGCCATTGATGGCAATGCATATCCTCAGCAACTCCACCGGTTACGGAGCCAAAGACGGTGCTACAGCTATGGCTGAGGAACTGGGTATCGATATTGTTGTAAGAGAGCATACCGCCAGCACAACTTCAGAAATGACAAGCCTGACGGAACTTAAGGCCTTAAATCCGGATATACTTTACATCGCCAGTACTCCGCAGCCAAGCTCTATCATAATTAAAAACGCCTATGACCTCGAAATGACCTCGACCGGCATGGTTATCGCCTGCGGGCACGCCGCCATGACCAAAGCTCTGGTGGACCTTGCCGGTGCCGATAAATGCGAGGGTGTTTATGGGATGTTCCCTACCGTTAGCTGGGAAGACGATGTGCCGGGCATGGCTAAAATGGCCGAGTACTGTCAGGCAAACCATCCTGATGATTATGGTAATATGGAGTACATTACTTCATGGTGCCAGAGCCTCACTATGGCAAAAATAGTATCGTTGGCTGTAGAATCTGTCGGTTACGATGGTCTGGCAGACGGCGGAACGGAAGCATGGCAGGCTATCGAAGAACATGGCATTAAAGCTCTAAATAATTACGACGTTGAAGGATTACAAGGACCGGTCAGTTATACCGACGGAGATAACAGATTATCGAAATCACTAAGGGTATTCCAGGTGCAGAGCGGTGAAATTAAAGCCATAACAGACTGGATAGAATCTCCTGTTATCGAATATGAAAAGTTCGATTGGTTCGGAAAATAAAATAAATGTCATTCTTGTATATCAGGATGACGGTTGATAAAGGTAGCAATGTTAGTGGTGATGTACGAAAGCCGTTCGAGGTGAAGTATATAAAAAATCGTTCGTGGTCAGGTTAATACAAAAGCCGTTCGTGGTGAGCCTGTCGAACCATAACGGCGTCGCCTATGTAAATAGGATTTCTTCCGTTCATTTGACCCTTCGACAAGCTCAGGGCGAACGGAATTAAAGAAGGACTCGCAAATATAATAAAATAGTTATTTTTACCTGTCATTCTGAGACCACGAGGGGTGGACGAAGAATCCGGGGAGTGGGGAGAAATAGACAAATGGAATACATCGGCTTCAGACACAAATGCCTTATCCCCTCCCCAGATGCTTCATTCGTCCCTTACGAATTCAGCATGACAATAAAAGCCGTTCGTGTCCTTCGACAAGCTCAGGATGCGCGGATAATAATATGGATACATGCCAAATGTTGAGTTCCGTAAAACGGAACGAAATCCCGATTTATCGGGGAACCATAATGGCGTCGCTCAAGTGAATATATGAGGACTCGTAATAAATAGATTACAATTATAAATCCATTTGTAAGTACCGATTTATTGGGAAGCCACTGCGACGCCCAATGAGGTATAATTAAAGATATATGGTGTAAGAAAGACAATGCTAAAACTGAACAACATAGAAGTAACCTATTTGAATGTCATACGCGTACTGCACGGTGTATCTTTAACGGTGCCGGACGGCTCAATTGTTACCCTGCTGGGGGCAAACGGCGCCGGTAAAA
>Ga0265294_10011232_pt1 | contig 10081 bp, 8 predicted proteins | sample MunlanPumphouse3_FD_192504 | JGI IMG/M metagenome (GOLD analysis project Ga0265294, IMG submission 192504) | Groundwater microbial communities from a municipal landfill in Southern Ontario, Canada - Pumphouse #3 | ecosystem: Environmental > Aquatic > Deep subsurface > Groundwater | place...
ACCTTCCGTCGGCTGAAACCATGGATGAATAGGTAGCCATAAAAGCAAAAGGATAGCCGTTGTTCTTGTTTTCAACGAGATGGAAAAATACCCGCCCCATAACATGAAAGGCTGGACTTCGGGATGCAAAGTACTGGGCCACGCTGCCCCGGTAATCGCGCATCTCTTCCCTGAACACTTCAAGCAGCTTGTCCCAGATATTATCGAGCCATTGGCTGTCAAGGTATTTTAATCCGTTCATAAATGGCGCTGTGCTTATAATGTTTTGATTCTCTTCTTCGGGTTTGGCGTCGGTCTTTTCCCGTAAAAATTTTATATCCGGTTGCCTTGAAAGGAATTTTATAAATGTACCGGATATGGTTTTAAGAAATTGCAAAGAATCGGATGCCGGGGCAGAAGCTGGCATAAAACCAAGGCCAAAAAGAGCCTTGTACGGGTTTTGCCGCCATTGCTCAAACAGTTTGTTTTGAATAATGTACTGCCTATCCTCCAAGGGTTCCTGCGTTTGCTGCCAGTCAAACCGGAAACCGTCAGGCAGTATTGTGACAACGATTTCTTTGCTTTTATCCGTCATAATTCCACCTATTTTTAGCTTTTGCAAAAATGCCGGGTATTTGGATGGGTTCCCCCAGCCCCGACCTTCCTTGATTATGTATCTATTATAGTGTATATTATACATTTTTTCGAATCAAAAACCGGGGAGGGAATCCCCGGCTTCAACTCCCGCCTACTTTAATACTTCATTCAATAATGTTTTAAGTTTCGGGATATCGTCTTCCAAAGTAATCCATACATCACCCATTTTCAAAGTTTGGTACTTATGAGCTGTAATATCTCTCATACCGGCGATAGCCTTCCATGGTATGTGATTATAAGCCTGTCTGAAATCCTCATTAAGACTCTTGGTAAGCTCACCTATATTTATAAGAGTCATGCAAACTGCTCTTTTTGTCCGCTCATCAGCTGCAAATCTCTCCAAATCAAACCCGGTTATTAAAACTTCAATAACATTAATCTCTTGAAGTATCTTGCTAATAATTTGATAATCTCTATTGTTCATAGATATCTACAACCTTATCTATTTTTATTAAGGAACCTTCTTCTATTGGGGCATGTATCAAATCTATTTTTCTATTCAATTTGTTCTCAATTTCATCTTTTATTTTACAAAGCATAATAAGTGAAATATTCTTTGATTTAAATTCAACTAATATATCGATATCACTATCGTTCTTTGCCTTACCCTGCGCAAAAGATCCAAATAAAGACAGCTTCTTTATCGGATATTTTTCTGCAATATCAATTATCGAATCTCTAATTTCAGTTGAAGTTAACATTTTGATACAGCCTCCAATAAACCCCAAATAATCTCAATTTGATTATACCATATTTGCTTTAGTAATAAACAACCTATTGGACAAAAGGGCTAACCAGGGGGACGGTTCTTGCGGACTCAAAGGTGCGAGGGCACAATACCCCGGCTGAAGTTTTGTAGAGTTAACAAACACACTTTTGTTATTATATCTCGCTTTCTATGTCTTTTATTGCGCTTGATATCTGATACGCCTCTTTAGAAACCCTTAACCTCACACTATTCTTCCCTAAGCCCACATATGCCTCTCCAGGCTCTGTAAGAATACCGCGTTTTTTAAACTCACTATACAAATCTATATTCTTATTCGGATGTGACAGAGCCATGATCGGAATGCTCATATCTGTTTCTAACACGCTTATTTTTGAACAGGATTCCACTATCTTTTTCTTTATATCATATATACTCTTTCTACTGCTGGATATAAAGCCTTTGTCCTTTAAAACAGAACAAACAATAACCTCAGCGGGAGCTGATACTGCAAACGGATAGTCAATCTTGGAATAATATTTTCCTATACGTTCACCGGTAATCAAATATCCAACCCTATAAGCAGCAAGACCAAACCCTTTGGAAAAACTCCTGGCAACAAGTACGTTATCATAATCATTAACAAGAGATATCGCTGAATTTTGTTCATCCATAAAATCGCCATATGCCTCATCTACCAAAACACAAACGTCCATCTTTCTTGCCTGTTCAGCTATGCTCTTTATCTCTGATACTGGTATTACCTGACCTGTAGGATTATTGGGATTATCAATATAGACCAGTCTATGCTCTCTGGTCATTGCTGAAATGAGCTCACTGCTGTTAAACCGGTAATTGTTATCAGGCTTCAACAGTATATACTCATAGATACCGTTGCAACATTTTACCTCAACCATAAAATCAGTAAACTGCGGACAATATCCTAATGTTTTGATACCGCTGTCAATAAACAGTTTATTAATATTGGCTATTATGCCAATGGAGCCGCATCCTATTTTAATATTTGGAACGTCAAGATATGCAACCTCCTTCCAATATTCAATGAGTAACTTCTTGAGACGGTTATATGGATAATCGGGATATCTGTTTACGTCCTTGTATTCAAGAAACTGTCTTCTAGCACTGTTTATTTCTTTAGAATAACCAAACGGATTTATTCCAAGCGAGCAATCCAAGTATGCAGTACCTTCTTCCACTCGCAGACCCTCTTCTTCACAATCTGTTACATAACTTTCCCTTTCAAAGTCCAACAGATGCTTTCTGACTCTTATCTCCATAAAACTACCCTCCCATTTTATAAACACCGTCCGGATAAATATAACAGATGACACACCAGCCTTTTCTGTTGCCTGTACCCGAAGCACTTGGTTTAAGATTTCGTAAATAGCCGGGCGAATGCTTCATCCCGGCTATTTAATGTAAAAAGTCCGTGTAAAGGAGATTTATATTCATTCATGATAAAGTTCCGGTTTTACAGTGCTACCATCCTTTTGCAACCTTCAGAACCTCATCCGGAATATCTCCTGCGAGGTATTCGTTAATTGCTTCTTCTATTATGTCCATGGCCTTATCCATCTCTTCCCTTGTTATCACAAGAGGCGGCTGGACCCTTAGTACACTGCTTGCAAAGAAGGTAAGGATAACCCCTTTCTCCCAACAGCGGTAGCATATCTTTGCAGCAGCTTCGCTGGCCTTTTCTTTTGTGTGCCTGTCTTTGACCAGGTCTACTCCTATCGACAAACCAGTACCCCGCACATCTCCTATAAGCTCATATCTTTCTTTCATCCGGTTGAAGCGGTTTATTACATGTTCACCCAGTTCACGGGTATGCTTAAGCAGGTTTTCGTCCTCAATTATATCCATAGTGGCAATCCCGGCTCTGCATGACACAGTATTGCCTGCCATTGTAAACATGTGGGCCGGTGCTTCCCATGCCTGCATAATATCTTCCCGTGCAACTATCGCGCTAAGCGGCATACCTGACGCTATAGATTTACCCATTATTACTGCATCAGGTACTATCCCGAAATGTTCAATCCCAAACCATTTCCCTGTACGTCCAAATCCTTGCTGTACCTCTTCACTTACAAACAGTATCCCGTTTTCTTTACATATACTGTAAAGTTTATCCATGTACTTCTGCGGAGGGATAATCAATCCGGCATCCCCTGCAATGGGCTCCATTATTATTGCTGCTACTTCTTCTGCAGGAATATAATACTTAAAAGCAATCTCCAGCTGCTTGATACATTCCATACTGCAGGTGCTGCATTTTTGCCCAAATACACACCTGTAACAATCCGGATACGGGATATGATATATATCCGGAAGCAGCGGCCCTATTTTTCTTCTCATATTCAGACTTATAGCTGATAATGAAATAGCACCATATGTTGACCCATGATATGCCTGAATGAAAGAAATAATCTTGCTTCTGCCCGTATACGCCCTTGCCAGTTTTATCATTCCGTCATTTGCATCCGACCCGGATAAACCAAATGCTACCCTTTTCCTAAAATCGCCGGGCGTGACTTGCACAAGCTTGTCAGCCAGCTTTACAAGCGGTTCATGGTACATGTAACATGGCGTATAATGTATAAAATCCTTCACCTGCTCTGTTATGGCCTCTACTACCTTAGGATGGGCATGTCCCGTATTAAGTGCCGCAGCACTTGACAAAAGGTCAATATACTCGTTTCCGTCAGCATCTTCTATTATTGCTCCATGCCCCCTCTTTATCACAAGAGGGTAATACGACACTCTGGAAACTGGTGAAATTACATCCTGGTCTGCATTGACAACTTCCATACATTTATCTGTTCTCACTTTATTTAGCCTCCAAAATATTGATACAGGTATAAAAAATCTGCTGAAAAATATCCGTCCGTTACCCCCCGCACAACGCTACTATCTCTAATATTTATTACCAACATGGCATAAATGCTTGTCCAGATATTATAGCTGCCCTAGAATATACAATCCGGAACTTAATGCGTTTATCCCTGTATAGAAGAAAACCCTCTTTTACTGTTTGTTTGATTATATTCAGCTATGCTCTGGAAGAATAACGCAAAGTACAGCCTAACACCTTGCCAGTACACACTTTATGGTCAACTACAATTTCACCTTTCATAATAACATAATCAATTCCTTCAGCCTGTTGGAAAGGATTTTTGTAATCAGCCTTATCAATAATTGTATCGGGATCAAAGACTACAAGATCTGCCTGTAGCCCTTCTCTGATCAGTCCCCTGTCATGCAGACCAAACCTTTGCGCTGCAAACCCTGTAATCTTCCAAATGGCGGTTTCTAAAGATATTACCTTGTTTTCGCGAACATATCTACCTAATACCCTGGGAAAAGTCGCTAAACTTCGAGGATGCGGTTTCCCCTGAGAAAGTATGCCTGAAAAAGAACTGGCAAACCCATCCGAACCTATCATAGACAGTCTATGCGCTACTATTTTTTTGTTATCATCTTCATCCATCATAAAAAGTGCGATTGTAACATCTCCGCGTTCGCTGATTATGATATCAAATAACGCTTCTGCAGGTTTCACTCCCAGCTCGTCAGCTATATCCTTAATTGTCCTGCCTTCCCATGATTTATTATTAATACACGAACAAATCATTATTTTGTCCCAACCACCATTTTTTACAAGATTCTCCCATCCCGGGACATCTTCTTCCAACTCTTTAGCTATTTTGTCTCTTATATCAGAGTCCTTAAGCCTATTCAGCATTTTGTCAACGCCACCGTCATGAACCCACTTTGGTAGTAACGCACTTATCAAGGTTGAACCAGCAATATAAGGATATACATCGCAAGTTACATCTATTCCTTCCAGGCGAGCCTCTTCCATCATTCCCAATGTCTTATTAATCAAACCCAAATTGGAACGTCCGGCTACTTTATGATGAGAAATATGAACAGCGCAACCGCTTTGGCGGCCAATATCTATTGCTTCTTCCAGTGCCGGTATTATCTCTCCGCTCTCATTACGCATATGGGTAACATAAATACCACCATATTCCGCTATAACCTTGCACAGCTCAATAAGCTCCTCTTTGTCAGAATAGCACCCGGGCGGATAGATAAGCCCGGTGGAAATACCAAGTGCTCCCTGCTCCATAGACTGCCGTACTAATTTCTTCATATCTTCCAATTCACCGGCACTAGGTGCGCGATTTGCAAATCCCATTACTGCAATACGAATTGAGCCATGTCCAACAAACATAGCCAGATTAGTGGCGTTGCCTTGTTTGTCCACAATGTCCATCCAATCACCTAGTGACCTCCATTCCCAATTAAGCTTTAGTCCTTTTGGCATAAACGCACCCAGATACTGTTTTAATTGAGAAATAGTATCCGGATTAACAGGTGCTGCTGTAATACCACAGACCCCTGACACTTCTGTGGTTACCCCTTGAGTAATCTTACCCTCGGCATTATTAATGGCCGCAGCTACAAAATCACTATGCGAATGAGCGTCAATAAAGCCAGGAGACACTACCTTCCCCGCTGCATCAATAATATTATCAGCCGCAACATCTTTAAATTTGCCTATTTTGCTTATTTTCCCGTCTTTAACAGCGACATCCGCTTTATACCATGGACCACCGCTGCCATCTATCACTTTTGCATTCTTTATTACAAGGTCAAACATGTGCATATGCCCCCCTTTGTATATTTTTTTGTATATTTAACCCCTTCTAATAACCTTACCAACTGTTTCCCCTGTGTAATTATTATTATGAAGTACAATTACCCCATTAACTATTACATAGGTTATCCCCAAAGGCTCTTTAAAAGGATCTTCAAAATTAGCACCATCAATAACCGTATCAGGATTAAAAATAGTTAAATCGGCATCCATACCCGGTTTTATTAAGCCTTTATTATGCATTTTTAGTCTGCTAGCGGGAAACCCCGTCATTTTCCAGATAGCTTCCTCCAATCGCAATGTTCTTTCCTCTCGAACATATTTGCCAAGCACGCGTGGAAAGGTACCGTTTGTTCTTGGATGGCATTTTGCGCCAGGTGCTGCAGGAATAGAATCAGACCCAATCATAACAAGAGGGTGTTTCATTATATACTTCACATCGTCCTCACTCATCATAAAATAGCAAGTAGTATCTGACCCTTCATTTGCAATTATTATGTCAAGTGCTGCTTCCAACGGCTCCTTACCTGTCATTTCGCCAGCCTGTAATAGATTCTTTCCTTCAAATTCAGGTGTCTTGGGTGTATATACAAGCATTACGCCTGCAGGGCCGCCGCAGTGCTGGAACATGTTTTCCCAATCATCTGTATTCTTAATTTCATCAATTATTTTTACTCTATTATCCGGGTCCTGTAATCTCTGAATGACTCTATCTATACCGCCTTCTTGCACCCAGGAGGGAAGTATAGCTCTTAGCGTGGTACTAGCTGCTGTATATGGGTATTGGTCCACAGTCATGTCTATTCCCCTTTGTCTTGCCTCTTCTAAAGTTCTAAGAGTATCTTTAACAAGACCCCAGTTCTTTTTGCCCATTGCCTTATGATGACTTATCTGTCCGGGAATACCTGCTTTTTCTACAACATATACAGTCTCCTTAACCGCCTCTACAACCGCATTAGATTCATTGCGCATATGTGACAGGTAAACTCCATTGTATTGTTTCAGCCCCTTGCAAATCTCTGATAACTCTTCAGTATCCGAGTAAACTCCCGGAGGGTAAATAAGGCCGCTGGTCATACCAAAAGCTCCTTCTGCCATAGCATCATTAGCAAGTTGCCTCATTTCAGCCAGCTCGTCAGTTGTTGCCTTTCGGCTTTCAAAGCCCATCACGTTTATACGGATGGTGCCATGACCTACAAAACCGCCTACATTTATGGCCAAATCCAATCCATCCAGAATATCCAGATATTCACCAAATGACTGCCAGTTCCATTCCGGATCCACACCTGCCCGGGCAAACCCTGTATATCTGTCTAAAAGCTCAACTTTGTCAGGTTTTATAGGTGCTGCACTGATTCCGCATTGACCGATCATATGAGTAGTTACTCCCTGTTTTATCTTTGACAGCATTATAGGGTCCCTCAAAAGCTGGAAATCATGATGTGCATGTATATCAATAAAACCAGGTGCTAAAACCTGCCCCCCTGCATCAATTTCTTTTCCAGCAACGATCTCCCCAGTTAACTTGCCAACAAAAGCAATCTTGCCGTCCTTAACAGCTACATCTCCCCAGAACCACGGGTTACAGTTCCCATCCACAATCTTGGCGTTTTTAATAACAAGGTCATAATATGCCACAATAGTCACACTCCTTATCTGAATACTGATTAATCTTATTATTAAAGCTTATAATTTTTTTAAAGAAAACAAGTTCATAGCTAAATTTTTGTATTCTATACTTAACCGTCGGGGAAAAATTCCCAACGGTTAAGATAGAATAATTTATATGCTGAATTAATTAATTACCAATCTGTTTCGGATATCTTTTCCCAAACCAAGTCTGAATAATTCCTTTTGGTGATTTGGGTGTGGCTAAACTAACAACAATCATTATTACAGCCGATACAATCAAAGAAATGACAATGGGATGCATTCCCATGGATATGGGTAAGTAATTACCTGCTGCGAGTATATAAGTGAGCATTCCGCTAACCATTCCTGCAGATGCACCATGTTCATTCGCTCTCATCCAATATAATCCTAATATTAATGGCCAGAAAAATGCTGATGCCAAACCACCAACGGTAAATATTATAATCCATTCCAGAACTGTTGGAGGATTCAATGATAGTAAAAATATTGCCGCACAAATAACAACTGTGGATATAGTAGTTACTTTCTTTAACTGGGCACCTTTTGCTTTAGGATTAATATAAGTTTGATAAGCATCTTTAACAAAAGTTGAGCTGATTACAATTATCATAGCTCCGACAGTGGATTGAATAGCACCAGCTACACCAGCCAGTGTAATACCTGCTAACCAAGGTGGCAAGACAGTCATCGCTAACAATGGAATAGCATGATCAGGTACTGCCAAGTCGGGATATACTGCACGAACCATATGTCCCAGCCAAATCAATATAAATGTCCATATTACTACAAAAACAACTCCCAATATAATCGCTTTATGCATTGACTTAGTATCTTTATAAGTTAAAGCACCCATTGCGCCATGAGGAAGTGCTATCATAACCAATCCGAATATTACCCAAATTGATGCTTGATATTTAATAGACCAGGACCATGGAGTTATTAAATCAGGATTTATTTCGCCAATACTTCTGATAGCCGGTTCTATTGGCCCTATGAACCTCAATGCCCCTATAAATAATGCAAACACTGCTGCAGTCATAACTAACCCTTGAAAAACAATAGCAGTGGAAACGCCTTTAATACCACCAAAGGCAGCATATAGCAGTACAACCAATGCAAATATAGATAACCCTACCCAATAAGGTAAGCCTGTCATCGTTTCAAACAAACGTGCACCACCTACAAATTGTGCTACAACATAACCCCCAAGAAAAACAATTATTGACAGCACTCCTACAATGCCTATTATTTTGTTGTGATTGTAACGATGAACAAATAAATCCAAGTAGGACTGTGCATTTATACGGCGTGCCACAATACCGACCTTTTTGCCTATTTGACCCAGAACACAAAAGTTCATAAAGTTCTGTGAAAAGCCAGCAAATACCCACGCAAGCCCCATACTATAGCCCATACCCGGTCCACCTAAAAATGTGCCTGCACTACATAACCCCGCGGCTATCATTAATGCAATTACTAAAGAGCCCATACCGCGACCGCCTGTATAAAATTCATCGACGTACTTGTCTACAGCAGTTTTATCCATCATTTTTTTCGTATAAATACCTATACCCAGCAGAATTACAGTATAAATTGCAAAAGTGATAATTATAGCAAGACGTGCACTATTGCCTATTTCAATACCCATTAAATTCACCTCTTCTGAAAAATTCGTTTTTTCGTTTTATAATTCTCTTGCTCTTTTTACCTTTTATTTTTACTCACATTCGGTATTTCCCTCATCTGTCAAATCCATATCTTTGAATACCATTTTTGTTACACCAATTACAATTAAAGTAAAAACTAATGTTATAACAATAGATGCAAACCACCAAGCCGGAAGTCCCATAACATATTTATATTCTTCCACTGGCCCTTTCCCTAAGCCATAAGCAGTTGCTAGAGATATTATTGCAAATAAAATCCAAACACCAAATGTTATTTTCATTTCCTTCTCACATATTTTAAACCGTGGATCTATTTGAATTTCTTCAAAACCATAATTGCGATCATAATACTCATCTTTATTCATTAATAAAACCCCTTTCATAGATTGATAATAAATATATGTTTGTAATAACTATAGTTTGTAAGCATATCTACCCCCTTTATTCATTTCTGAAATAATTTGTACATAATACAAAAAGCTATAGTATTATTTATTGATCCCTCCCCTGTACTATATATTTACCAGTTTATACACTAAGATTTCATCTTCATACAATAATCAGTGATTTGGATTTTATATTATTTGATATTTCTATAGCTTAGCGCATATGGCAAGCATTTCCGACAGGTATTTGAAGCCATAGTTAATATTACGCTTAAATTATAGTATAGATTAATTAACTTGTCAATTATAATTTAAATAAAGCTTAATTAAGTTATAATTAATTTATAGC
>Ga0265294_10011233_pt1 | contig 10080 bp, 11 predicted proteins | sample MunlanPumphouse3_FD_192504 | JGI IMG/M metagenome (GOLD analysis project Ga0265294, IMG submission 192504) | Groundwater microbial communities from a municipal landfill in Southern Ontario, Canada - Pumphouse #3 | ecosystem: Environmental > Aquatic > Deep subsurface > Groundwater | place...
ATCCATAAGTATTTAATAGTTTTAAAACGTATTCTTTAGTTTTTTTATTTAAATTATGATTTATTTCTAAACCGAGTAAACAATTGTCTAAGACTGTACGCCAATCAAAAAGACAATCTTGTTGGAGCATATAACCGATTTTAGTACTCTCACTAAACTTAATATCACCATCAGTTTTCTCCTCTAAACCACATAATATAGATAGTATTGTACTTTTTCCACAACCACTTGGGCCAACAATTGCCACAAATTCTCCATCTGACATAGTAAAAGAAAAGTTATCAACAGCTAAAGTTTCATTTCTTTTTGTGTGATAAATTTTCTTTAAATTATTTATTTTTAATATTTCTTTCATTTATTTGAATATGTATTATCAACTAATTTATTGTATGGAGCACTATCTTTGAGTTCTTTAGCTGACTTCATAATTGTTTGAACATTTTCAAAATTTTCTTCTTCAATAAAGGTTGTATCAAACCAAGAATCTATTTTTTGATAACGATCAACAATTTTGGTTAAATCATTCATTGAAGTGTCAGGAAAATATTTGAGGATTACTTCAGCTACTGTTTTAGCATCGTTATTATGAACATAGTCTAAACCCTTTTGAATAGCTTTAGTAAACCCTTCTATTACTTTAGGATTACTTTCAATATAACTTTTTTTGGCATTATAAGCTGTGTATGGAACAACTCCTCCAAGTTCACCAATAGATGCGACTACATAACCATAACCTTCTTGTTCTATCTTTAAAGCATTAGGCTCAAATAAAGTAACAAAGTCACCAATTCCCCCTATAAAAGCTCCTCCCATTGCCGCAAAGGCAATACTTGTATCAATGTTTACATCTTTTACTGGATCAATGCCATTTTCTCTTAATGCCCATTCAAAGGTCATCTCCGGCATACCGCCTTTTCGACCTCCAATAACATTTTTTCCTTTAATATCTTTTAAACTAAAATTATCGTATCTTTTACGAGATACTAGAAAACTGCCATCCCTTTTAGTTAGACCGGCAAAGGTTACTAAATAATCTTTTTCTCCTTGCTGATAAACATATATTGTAGCTTCACTTCCACAAAATCCAATATTAACATCCCCAGATAGTACAGAGGCAGTTACTTTATCGGCACCTGGAACTAAAATTAATTCAACATCTAAACCTTCATCTTCAAAATATCCTAAGCCATGAGCTACATATTGTGGAGCATAAAATACACTATGAGTAACTTCGGCAACTTTAACTTTTTTAAGATCACTTTCTTTTTCTTTAAAGAATAGAAAATATCCGCCAATTAGTATAATAATTAAAATAGGTATAATATATAATAGTTGTTTCAAAAAACACTCTCCTTTCATCATTTTATTATATTCCAACCTTTAGGCAATGTGAAAGTTAAAAGTACTAATATATTATTGAATTGTGATATAATATTCATAGGTGGTGGTCCATTATGGGTGACGAAAAAATCGAAAAAAAGACATTTGAATATAATGAAAAAGAGTATTCAAAAGAAAATATTATTAGTGAAAAGATAATTAAAATTACTCGCAAAGAAGAAAATGAACATGATATAGTTAGAACAGTTAAAGATGTAGTTTATAAAAATGGTGAAACTACAAGAGAAATTGAAAAAGAATATTTTAAAAAAGAAAACCAATAGTAAGAAGTATTGATATATCAATACTTTTTTATGTTATAATACTAACAGGTGGTGATCCATTATGGCTGATGAAAAAATCGAAAAAGTTATTTCAGCTGCGACCGCAAATATTGATTTAGAATATGTCGATTCATTATCAAAAGAAGAGTTGAATATTTTAAAAGATGCATTAAAAGATAAGAAACAACCTGATAGTTTATTATATCAATTAGTTAAATTATACGAAGAAAAGAAAAATAAAATAAGAGGGAAGAGTGTTAAAGGTGCCAAGAAGTAATTATGAAAAGATGCTTGAACCTCAATCTCTATATTGTTATCAAAATAGTGAGGTTTTAATAAATAAAAGAAACATAAAAGATGCAAAAGTTTTAGCGGATGTTGAAAGAATGATTTCTACTTATAATTTGTCTCGCTTACATGTAGAACCATTAAAAGGAAATTTTGATGTTGAACACTACATGAAACTACATAAGTTTTTATTTGGTGAGTTATATCCTTTTGCAGGCGAAATAAGATCAGAGAATATGCAAAAAGGAAGCACTCCATTTTGTCGTCCAGAATATATTCATCGTTATTTGGATTTGATCCTTAAAAAAATGAATAAACTTATTGGACAAGTTAAAACAGAAGAAGAATTATTAGATTTATTAGCTTATTGTTATAGTGAAATAAATGTTATTTACCCATTTAGAGAAGGCAATGGTAGAACTCAAAGAGAATTTTTTAGAGAATTTGTCAATGCTAAATTTAAACTTGGTGATTATGATTTAGATTACAGTTTATTAGATGCTAGAGGTAAACAAAATTTAATGAATGGTAGTATCATCTCAGCTGCGACAGGTGATACCAGTTTATTAAAAGAATTTTTAAAGCAAGGTTTAGTCTGTAAAGAAAAACAACATATACATAGAAGATAATAGAAAGCACTTATAATTTAAGTGCTTTTATGGTATTATTATATAGGTGATAGTATGAACTTGGAAACATTAAACAACAGTCAATTAGAAGCAGTTAAAGTAATGGATGGACCATTACTTATTTTAGCGGGAGCGGGTAGTGGAAAAACTCGTGTTTTAACTACTCGTGTTTCTTATTTAATAGAACAAGGTGTAGATCCTGATGCCATTTTAGCTATTACTTTTACTAATAAAGCAGCGAAAGAAATGAAAGAAAGAATTATAAAGATATTAGGATCAATGGCTTATCAAATTCAAATATCTACTTTTCATTCATTTGGATTAAAGATTGTTAAAGAAAATTGTGAATTATTAGGATATAAAAAAAACTTCACTATTTTAGATAGTGATGATTCTTTAACAGTAATCAAAAAAATATTAAAAGATTTTGATTTAGATCCTAAAATATATAATCCTAAAGGAATAAAATCACAAATAAGTGGAGCTAAAAATGAATTATTAAATCCAGAAGATTATTCTAGTTATGCTAGTAGTGAGTATGAAAAAATAGTTTTAAAAGTATACAAAGCTTATCAAAATAAATTAGCAATCAATAATTCTCTAGACTTTGATGATCTATTGATGTTACCAATTGTGTTATTTAGACAAAATCCAGAAGTTATGAAAAAATATCAAGAAAAGTATAAGTATATTTTAATTGATGAATATCAAGATACAAATGAAGCACAATACATTTTAACTAAAATGATCTCAGCTAAATATAAAAATATTTGTGTAGTAGGAGATCCTGATCAAAGTATTTATGCGTTTAGAGGTTCTAATTATCGTAATATTCTTAACTTTGAAAAGGATTATAAAAATGCTAAAACAATTATGTTAGAAAAAAATTATCGTTCTACTAAAAATATTCTAACAGTCGCGAATGATGTAATAAAAAACAATACATCTAGAAAAGATAAAAAACTTTGGACTGATAATGAAGAGGGTGAAAAGATTCATTATCATCGCTCAGAAAACGAAAAAGATGAAGCCTTTTATGTTATGACACAAATAAAGGAATTAATGAAAAAATCTCCTTTAAAAGAAATCGCAGTTTTATATCGTACAAATGCTCAATCAAGAAATATGGAAGAGGCATTATTAAGGGAAAATATTCCTTATAAAGTTGTAGGTAGTTTTTATTTTTACAAACGAAAAGAAATTAAAGATTTAATTGCGTACCTCAATGTTATATATAACCAAGATGACGATATTAATTTATTAAGAATTATAAATGTTCCTAAACGAGGTATTGGATTAAAAACAATCGAAAATTTAATAAGTAAAGCTAATGATGAAAATAAAAGTATTTATCAAATAATTAATAGTGGAAAAGAATTAGAGTTTAAAAAGATTATAGATGAATTAATTGAATTAAAAGATAGTAGTTCGTTGACTGAGTTAGTTGATTATGTATTAGAAAAAACAGGTATGAAAAATGACTTAGTTACTGAAAAGACACTTGATGCTGAAGTTAGATTAGAGAACTTAGAAGAATTTAAATCAATTACTAAAAATTTTGAGGAAAAAAATGGTATAATATCATTAGAAGAATTTTTACAAGAAATAAGTTTAGTGTCTGATATAGAGGAACATAAAAATAATACTGAGGTAGTAACCCTAATGACTGTTCATTCAGCTAAAGGATTAGAATTTGATAATATATTTATTATTGGATTAGAAGAGGGAATTTTTCCACATGTAAACTCTTTTCAAGAAACAGCAAGTCTGGAAGAAGAAAGAAGACTATGTTATGTAGCGATAACTCGCGCTAGAAAAAAATTATGGTTAATAAATGCGAAAAGAAGAATGTTATATGGATTAGAGAATGCTAATCCAGAGAGTCGATTTATAAAGGAAATAGAAGAAGAACATCTAAACAAAGATGTTTCTAATAAAGAAACAAAAATATTTAAACCTAAAATGATTGATGATTCTATTGATTATTCAATGGGGGATAAAATAGTGCATGAGAAATATGGAGTAGGCGTTATTGTAAATATTGAAAACAAAATATTAACAATTGCTTTTAGTCATCCACATGGTATCAAAATGATTATTAAGGGCCATAAAAGTATTAGAAAGGTGTAAGATATATGAAAGAAGCTATTGCTAAGTTACAAGAATGGTTTGAACCTATTCAAAACTATATAATTGAACACCATGAGTATATAAAGTATGGATTTTGGGGCTTGGTTGTTATACTAATTCTATATAGTATTATTAAAGACATTTTGGGAAGGAGTAAATAATGAAAAAAGTTAGAAAAGCAGTTATTCCTGTTGCTGGAATGGGGACAAGATTTTTGCCTGTTACTAAATCGATCCCTAAAGAAATGTTACCGATTGTTGACAAACCTACATTAGATTATATTATTGATGAAGCTATTGAAAGTGGTATTGAAGAAATACTATTGATTACTAGTCCTTATAAAAAAAGCATTGAGGATTATTATGATGAGCATTATGAACTTGAAAATAGATTAGAAAAATCTGGTAAAATAGAACAATTGGATTTAGTAAAAGGCCTATCAAAGAAAGTGAGTATTTTTTATAGGAGACAAGGAGAACCAATGGGAAGTGGACATGCTATTAATTTAGCGCGTAGTTTTGTTGGGGATGAACCATTTGCGGTTTTATACGGTGATGATTTAATGAAGTATGAAAAGCCTGTATTAAAACAACTGATTGAAATGTATGAAAAGTATGGCGCTAATGTCATTGGGGTGCAAGAAGTTCCTCATGATCAAGTATATAAGTATGGTATTATTGAATATAGTGATAAGACAACTGGTAAGATTAAAACGATTATTGAAAAGCCTAAAGTTGAGGATGCACCATCTAATATGGCAGGATTAGGAAGATATATTGTAGATAGTGATATTTTTAATATTCTTTCAGATTTAAAGCCTAGTACTAATAATGAGGTACAATTTACTGATGCTATGAAAGAATTGATGAATACTCAAGACTTTTATGCTTGTGAATATGAGGGTACCTATTATGATACTGGAAGTAAGTTAGGTTATTTAAAAGCTAATATTGAATTTGGCTTAAATCGTGATGAATTAAAAGAAGGTTTAACTGAATATATTGATAGTAAGAATAAGTAAAAACTTATTCTTTTTTTAACTTTAAATATATAAAAAATGATATAATAATTATAGGTGATAATATGATACAAAATAGAATGAAAGAATTAATAAATTTAATAAATAAGGCCAATTATGAATATTATACACTTGATAAACCAAGTATTACTGATCAAGAATATGATCGTTATGTTCAAGAATTGATTCAATTAGAAAATGATAATCCAGACTTAATTTTAAGTAATTCCCCTACTACTAGAGTAGGTGGCGAAGTAATTAGTGGGTTTAAAAAAATAACTCATGAAATACCAATGCTAAGCTTAGGGAATGTCTTTAGCGAAGAAGATATCATCACTTTTGATGAAAGAATAAAAAAAGAAATATCTAATCCTACTTATGTATGTGAACTTAAAATTGACGGATTATCTGTTTCTCTTTTATATAAAAATGGTGAATTAATAAGAGGTGCGACTCGGGGTGAAGGGGCAGTTGGAGAGGACATTACTCATAACGTTAAAACAATTAAAAGTATTCCTTTAAAACTTAATGATAATGTTGATATTGAGGTTCGCGGCGAAATATATATGAGTAAAAAATCTTTTGATGAACTGAATAAAGGACGCGAAAAGGATGGCTTGGAATTGTTTGCTAATCCTCGTAATGCTGCGTCTGGATCAGTAAGACAATTAGATCCTAAGGTTGCGGCTAGTCGTAAACTAGACTGTTTTATTTATCATTTACCTAATAGTCTTAATTATGATATACATACTCATTATGAAAGTTTAGAATATATGAAAAAATTAGGTTTAGTAGTTAATCCTAATACTAAAAAGGTAAATAATATTGACGAATTATTAGAATACATCAAACAATGGACAGAAAATAGGAATAATCTTCCATATGAGATAGATGGCATAGTTATTAAACTAGATAATATAGATAGTCAAAATAAATTAGGATATACAGCTAAATATCCTAAATGGGCTACCGCTTATAAATTTCCATCAACTTTAGTTTTAACTAAATTAAAAGATATAAAGTTTACAGTTGGTAGAACTGGTCAAGTTACCCCAAATGCTATGTTAGAACCAGTTAGACTAATGGGATCAGTTATTTCAAAAGCAACTCTTCATAATGAAGGTTATATAAAACTAAAAGATATTAGAAAAGGAGATATTGTTTCTATCAAAAAAGCTGGTGATGTTATTCCTAGAGTGGAAGAAGCTATTATTGAAAGAAGAGACGGCTCTGAAGAAGTTTTTGAAATGATAAATAATTGTCCTATTTGTGGAGAGTTATTAATTAAAAAGGAAACTGCTTATTATTGTATTAATGATAAATGTGATGCTAAAAATATTGAAAAATTAATTCATTTTGTCAGTAGGAATGCAATGAATATTGAAGGTTTTGGAGAAATAATAATTGAAGACTTTTATAATATGGGATATCTAAAATCATTTCCTGATTTTTATGTATTGAAAAAAGATAAAGAAGAATTAATGAAATTAGAAGGATTCAAAGAAAAAAGTATCTCTAATTTATTAGATAGTATTGAAAAAAGTAAAAGTAATTCATTAGAAAAGTTATTATTTGCTCTTGGGATTAGATATGTTGGTAGTAAAACAGCAAAAACATTGGCTAAAAAATATAAAAATATTGAAGATTTAATTAATAGTAATTATGATGATTTGATTCAAATAGAAGATGTAGGTAATGTGATTGCTAAAAGTGTAGTTGATTACTTTTCTAATGAAAATAATATGAAAATGATTGCTCAATTAAAAGAATATGGTTTAAATATGGAGTATCTAGGAAAAGAAAAAGTTAATTCATTAGTTGCTAATAAAACATTTGTGTTAACTGGTACTCTTGAAACTTTAAAAAGAGAAGAATTAACTGAATTATTAGAATCTTTAGGTGGAGTGGTCAGTGAAAGTGTCAGTAAAAAAACTGATGTTGTTATTGTTGGGGATAAACCAGGAAGCAAATATAATAAAGCAATTAAATTAGCTATTACCATTTGGAATGAACAAGAATTAATAGATAATATAAAAAAAGGCAACTGAGATTGCCTTTTATTTGTTATTTATTCTATAAAAGTTAAATGATGGCCTATTAAATAATCGTAATTTTAATAGAGAAGTACCTAAGCCACTAGATATATATAAGTCTGTATTTTTTAATTTATAATATTCATTATAATAATTTTTTGATCCATAAGGGGTATATATTGCTCCAATAAAAGGAACTCTAACTTGACCGTTATGTGAATGACCTGCTAATATTAAATCAAAGTTATCATATTTAATATCATCAACAAAATCAGGTTCATGAAGTAATAATATATTATAAGCTGATTTATTTTCTTCATTTTGTAAATATTCTATAGTTGGTTTTATTTTATCGTTGATTTTTAATGCGCCATAGGAATTAGTACTTACCCCAGCAATAAGTATACTTTCATTACTCTTATTATAAACAATATCATAATTATCGTTTAAATTTATAAATCCGCTTTCTTCTAATATTTGATTGAATTCATTTTTGTGATCATAATCATGATTTCCGCTAATCGCATATTTTCCTATAGTCGCTTCAATTTTATCTAATTCTTCAATTAGCTCTCTATTGTTTTTATCATTAACATGTTCTATTTCGAATAGGTCTCCAGTAAAGAAAACCATGTCGGGTTTTAAAATATTAATTTTTTCCACTATATTGTTTAAATCTTTTTTTAGAATAGTACCACCATAATGAATATCAGATATATGAACAATTTTTAAACCATTGTATGTATCAGTTATTTTCTTATTAGTTATTTTATATTCCTTGACAACTAAACCAGTGGTTGCAATATATCTACTATATAGTAGCACACTGGTTATTATTAATATAAATATTAAAAAATAGAGGATTATTTTACCTTTTGTCATACTATCACCATACTAATTTTATCATAAATAATACTTATTACAATAATATTAACTAAAAATAAGTATAAACACTTGTAAAGACATAAGAAGCCCATTATGAATAAAGTGTAATCCGATAGGGACATAAATATTCTTACATTTTGCTAAAACATAAGCAAAAGCTAAACCTGGTGCTGAATAAGGAATGATATATAATAAATCCATTGGTGTTTCATATGTTCCGATGATGTGCATAGAACCAAATGTTAATCCTGATAAAATAATGAATAACCAATCAATTTTTATAATATATCTAAATGATAATCTAAATACTAGTTCTTCAATAAAAGGAGCAAGAAAGACAGCGCTTATAAAAGTATAAATAGGTGCAACTTCAAACATCCTTTTTATTGCTTCTTCATTTCCAGGCGCAGCTCCTGGATTAATTAGTAAAATAATTAAATTACTAATCATCATAATTCCAAGTGCTAGAAACCAATATTTAATATACTTACTAAAGTATTTTTTATGATTCTTCTTTAAATCAAGCCAATCTTTTTTTAATGTTTTATTGAATATTAAAGCAATAGTTGCTAATAAAACAATAGAATATATCAATGAATAGATAGCAATAAATGTAGTTCCTAGTTCTTTTACATCTAAACCAACTATTATTAAAGGAATTGCTTGTAATTCAGTTAATATAAAATATATAACAAGACTTCCTAATCCGATAAGCATTCTTTTTGTATTTTCGTTTAAATTTAAGTTTGACATTTTATCATCTCCTCTATCATTATATCAAAAAAAAGATAAAACATTTAAAAAAAGTGTCAAAAACATATTATTTATGGTATAATACTTTTGCAGGTTGAGAAGAGTGGGGGTCCCACTCTTTAAAATTATTTAGGAGGATAAAATGAAAATAGAAGATCAAGTAAAAAATTTAATTGAATCTGTTATTGAAAAAAACAATTATAAACTTGATAGTGTTATGTATAATAAAGAAGGTAATATTTACTATTTAACAGTTATTATTGATAAAGATGGATATATAGATGTAGAAGACTGTGTTCAGGTGAGTAAGTTGATAAATCCCATCCTTGATAAAGCTGATTTAATTAGTGATAGTTATATATTAGATGTATGTTCTAAAGAGAAGAGGTGTGAACAAAATGAACAATAAAGAATTTTTAAATGCAGTTGACCTTTTAGAGAAAGAGAAAGGGATTAAAAGAGAAGTTATCTTTGAAGCAATGGAATTAGCGCTTAGTAGTGCATATAAGAAACATTTTAATTCTTTATCTAATGTTAGAGTTGCAATTAACAAGGAAACTGGTGATATTAAAGTTTATTCATTTAAGACAGTTGTTAAAGAGATAGAAGATGAACGTGTTGAATTAACTTTGAAGGAAGCTAAAAAAATTGTTCCTGATATTGAAATAGGGGAAACTATA
>Ga0265294_10011234_pt1 | contig 10080 bp, 8 predicted proteins | sample MunlanPumphouse3_FD_192504 | JGI IMG/M metagenome (GOLD analysis project Ga0265294, IMG submission 192504) | Groundwater microbial communities from a municipal landfill in Southern Ontario, Canada - Pumphouse #3 | ecosystem: Environmental > Aquatic > Deep subsurface > Groundwater | place...
TTTCTGGACATGAGCAGAGCAGCCATGCTTAGCGGTGAGTCAAGCCCGTGAGAGTGAATCATATCATAATTTTCCGATCTCAGAAGGTTGTAGAGTTCTTTATATGCCCCGGGCATCATGAAACGCTTCTGTCCCGGAAAGGGATCACTTCCTACCCTTATTATCTTAATTCTGTCCCTCATGCTGTACTGAGGGATGCCGGGATAGCTCCTTGTAATAATATGGACTTCATGTCCTTCCTGGATCAGGGTTTTTGCAAGAGAATGCATACAATACTCGATTCCCCCTATTTTTGGGAAATACCAGTCACTGATTAATGCGATTTTGTATCTTTCCAGATCTTAAACCCCCCATAATAAAACAGATACAGGATACCTATCAGGCTGCTTAGCCCGTAGGACACAAACCGCTCGAGAAATACGAAACTGCCTGCTGAAGCAGGGGACATCCCAAAATACAGGAGAAGTGAAACCAGGCCTCCCTCTACGATTCCCAGCCCTCCGGGAGTGATTGGCAGGCATCCGAGTACGAGGTAAAGGACTGAGAACACTATTATAATATCCATGGACAGAGGGAGGGAAAGGGCGGAAGCTACCAGCTTGATGCGTATCACATCAAGTCCCCAGACCAGGCAGGACAGGAGGAGTACAGGGACAAAAGACCTGTTCAGCTGTTTCCAGTCCTGATATAACTTTCTCGTGAAAATGGAAGATTTTCTTATGAGGATCCTCACTCCTATTCCTCCCCCTATCAGGATTAAAACCCATAGCAGGGAAGAATTAAACGTTAGAATTTTTCTCTGGAGATGGAGAAGGCTTTCAAAAGAAGGGGATAAATACAGGATGTAAAGAAACAGCAGGGCAACAGGAATTGCTTCAACCAGTCTTTCAAAAAGGATAGTTATGACAGCGTGGGTATACGTGATCCCAAAACTCCTGTTAGCCCAGATTATGCGCAGGGACTCTCCTCCTGTCCTGCTTGCAGGAGTAATATTATTCACGAACGCTGCTCCAAACATAATCGGGAGGAGATTTACGGCTTTAAGGTTATATCCAATGGAAGAGAGCACCTGCTGCCAGCGGACTGCAAAAAAATACACGCTCAGCAGATAAACTGAGGATGCCAGAAAAACATACATAATCCGTGTATCACTGAGGATCTTCCAGCTTTCTTCCAGCAAGGGCACAATTTCTGCCCGGTTACTGACGACCAGTAATATTGCTGTAAGCACCAGGAAGGCTGCAGTGGCTTTCTTCAAGGCTTCCAGATCCAACAATACACCTTCATAAAGGGTTCAACGCGGAAGTATTGTCAGCGTGGCTTTTTCCATGGTCGAACTGCCCCCATTCTGGATTATTTTCATCAATCAATGAGATTTGCAGTCCGGACTGTCGTCTATCAGGCAAGTTTCCAGACTGAAAAATCACTACCTTACGTTTTAAACCCCTGAATTATTTTTCCCTACTCCCTGGTAAATGGCTCGCAAAGAATGACTTTTGTTTTCCCATCCATTTCCCATTCTAAATTAGGCTCTTTTTATATAATATCTGCCATCATTATGTTTTCTAATGTGCTGAGTTTTCTGTATGTTTTTCTGGTCCGGAAGCTGTAGTTCCCGGGGAGCTTTCTTCGGGCTGGAAGCCTTTTTTCAGGACTTCATTTTCTTCCGTGTAGCCTGTAGCTTACACAAAGCGTTATCTTCTATCATGACAAAGGGGGGTAAGGGATTCATTTCGATATGGGTTTCAAGTATTTTTCTTGAGGGGGCAAAAATATATGTTATACAGAAGACTTGGCAGGACGGACGAAAAAGTTTCCATACTGGGTTTTGGCACCATGCGTCTCCCTGTTATAGGGGGAGATGATACCCGGGTTGATGAGGAAAAATCCATAGAGATGATCCGTTATGCCATCGATTCCGGTGTTAATTACATTGATACTGCCTATCCTTACCATGGTGGCATGAGCGAATCCGTTCTCGGGAAGGCTCTTGAAGACGGCTACCGTGATAAAGTCTATATCGCAACCAAACTCCCGAGCTGGCTGGTTGCAAGCAGAAAAGACATGGACAGGTATTTGAACGAACAGCTTGAAAGGCTTAAAACTGATTCCATTGATTTCTATCTGGCGCACGCTTTAAACAGTGACTTCTGGGATCTGGTTAAAAAGCATGGAATTTTTGATTTCCTTGACTCTGCCCTTGAGGATGGCAGAATAAAATATACGGGATTCTCCTTCCATGACAGCCCTGAATTGTTTAAGGAAATAGTCGATTCCTACCCGTGGACTCTATGTCAGATACAGTACAACTTTATGGATGAAAATTTCCAGGCAGGAAAAGACGGTTTGATGTATGCCGCGTCAAAGGGCCTTGGTATAGTTATTATGGAGCCCATGCGAGGGGGTTACCTTGTCTCAGGGATGCCACCTGAAATTCAGGAAATCTGGGATTCTGCTGATATACAGAGAAGCCCTGTTGAATGGAGCCTTCGATATCTGTGGGACTATCCGGAAATAGCTGTGGTACTTAGCGGGATGTCTGAGATAAAACATGTTGAAGATAACGTAAAATTCGCGTCTGGAGGTCTTCCGGACTCCCTGACTGAGAGGGAAAGAGAGCTCATTTCGCGTGTAAAAAAAATCTACATGTCAAAGACCAGGGTTAACTGTACCGGATGCCGGTATTGTATGCCCTGCCCTTCAGGAGTGAATATCCCTGAGAATTTCAAGTACCTCAATAATGCTGAAATGTTTGATAACGCAGAAGGAGAAAAAGCTCTGTACAGCGGCCTTGAAGGACAGGCTTCAAACTGTACGGAATGCGGACAGTGTGAAGAAAAGTGCCCTCAAAAAATTCCTGTCAGTCAGATGCTAAAAGAGGTTGTTAAATTATTTGGGAAATGATCCCCTCAAAATCAAAAATGGGTCATGCAGTCGCCTTAAAAACCGGAACCACAGTATGTAAGTATTATATTGGACTGCAGGTTTTTCTCCGGGCTGTTATGGTATTTATCTCAGCCATTCATCCATTACCATCCTGCATGCCCGGAATTCATCGAAAAAGGAATTGATCATCGAAAAAGGAATTGATCATAGAAAAAGGAATTGATATTACAATTCTCTCAGAGAATCGGTTTTTGCAAGTATTCTGGAAGAATGTGTCCTGAAAACAGGCCCATCTTTCTCTTTGAATTTTTAAGATAGATATCCATCTCAAGTTAGGTTCTCATTTTGTCCCCCATCCTTTAAAGAAAGTATAGCAGAAGGTTCCTCCGTGTTCTGCAGTCTTATGGAGTTCTTCTATTCCTTTTTCCCATTCTTCTTCTTTAATTATCTGCATTTTCAGGGACTGTTCTTTTACGCCTTCTACCATAGGGATGATGGTTTTCAGGATGAAGCCGTCCACAAGTTCGGGTTTGCTGGAATCTATATAGACCATTCGTGGCTCCACTCTTATTTTTTCAAACCCGGACTCCTGTAGAAGGGGGTAAATCTGGCGGCCGACCAGGGAGTTTCCTTTCATGTAAGCCTGAACCCGGATGAGACAGTTCCAGGCTTCAATGGCTTTTTTTCCTTCAGGATGGAAGTAGCAGGACCCATGGTCTCCTTCGATTACTGTAATCGTGCCTCCGGGCTTGAGGACTTTCTTCAGGCTTTTTAAGGCTTCTTCAGGGCTTTGCAGGTGCTCAAGCACGAAACAGACAAAAATGTGGTCAAAACTGCTGTCCTCAAAAGGAAGAGAAAAAATATTTGCCTGCAGGAATTTAACATTTTTAATCCCATTTTTTTCAGTATTTTCCCTGGCTTTTTCAAGGGATTCCGGGGAAATGTCAATCGAAGTAATTTCCGCATCAGGGTTGTTTTTTGCCAGGATTACAGTCTGGGCTCCTATTCCGCAGCCGGCTTCTAGCACTTTTGCTCCGGGTGGATATACGGTGTCATGGTGGAGAAGTTTTTCAAGTGTTTCAGCCTGTTCTGAAAGGCGGAGAGCCTCTCTTTCCGAATAACCATGCACATACTCGGTCATGTCTTATGATCCCCTTTTTCTGAATTAAATTTATATTAACTTGCACTGGTCAGCATCTTCTGTTTTTAATGAGTTTTTCCACAGCTGTCCTTGAGATGCGACAAATTATGATAATTTCTGCAGCTTTTAGTATAAGTTCTTAATAATGAAATTTCCCATTTTTTTATTTCTCTATTCCTCCTGCTTGCCCGTTTCTAACTGGACCAGAACCCTTTTTCTCTACAAAGAAATTGTTGTATTTATAAAAAAACTCATATAATAATAGGACATTCTAGGAATGGGGAGTTGGGTATATAGAAATGTACTCAAATGTAAGCTTTAAGCTGAGTTTCAGGTCCTGGCAGGCTTTTTGAATCCGGAGTGTACATCTGGTCTGAGCCTGCTTTTTCCTGTATCTCTTAAACGGGATTTCTCAAACACAGGTACTGCTTACACTGAGCTATGTTGCTACTCGCCTTTGCTTCCATCAGAACCTGAATCGTAGATAGTCCATGCTTATTGAATTCTTGTATAAACTATGGGCTCCAGCACCGAATAATCTGGACTATATAAACTGGGAGGATAACTGTATATGGATAAAAAGATGATTAACGAAAAAAGCAAAGAGGAGCAGTTGGAAAAGTTTCATGAAGATCCGGAACGTGAGTTTTTAACTACAAACCAGGGAGTCAGGGTAAATAATACGGACATCTCACTCAAAGCAGGAGAAAGAGGACCCACCCTTCTTGAGGACTTTCACTTCAGAGAAAAATTAACTCATTTTGACCATGAAAGAATTCCTGAAAGAGTCGTTCACGCCAGAGGCTCAGGTGCACATGGTTTCTTCCAGGTATATGAACCCATGACAGAATATACAAGTGCGAAATTCCTGCAGGACCCTAATAAAAAAACCCCGGTTTTTGTTCGTTTTTCTACCGTTGTAGGGTTCAGGGGCTCGGCAGATACTGTCAGGGATGTCCGGGGTTTTGCTGTTAAATTCTACACTGAGGACGGAAACTATGACCTTGTCGGCAACAACATGCCTGTTTTTTTCATTCAGGATGCAATAAAGTTTCCCGACCTGGTTCATGCGATCAAGCCTGAGCAGGATAACCAGATTCCCCAGGCTTCTGCAGCGCATGATACTTTCTGGGACTTTGTGTCATGTCACCATGAAAATGCGCATATGATCATGTGGGTTCTTTCAGACCGTGCACTTCCAAGAAGCTACCGGATGATGGAGGGTTTTGGGGTTAACACCTTCCGTTTTGTCAATGCCGAAGGTAAGGGCAGGTTTATAAAATTCCACTGGAAGCCCATGCTTGGAATTCATTCCCTTGTCTGGGACGAAACTCAGAAAATAGCAGGAAAAGACCCTGATTTTAACCGTCGTGATCTCTGGGATGCCATTGAGATGGGAGCCTATCCTGAGTTTGAGTTAGGGGTGCAGATCCTGGAGGAAGAGGATGAATTCAAATTTGACTTTGATATTCTCGACCCTACAAAGTTATGGCCGGAAGAGGATGTACCAATAAAATGGATAGGGAAAATGACCCTGGACCGCAACCCTGATAATTTCTTTGCTGAGACCGAGCAGGTTGCGTTTTGCCCTGCGAATGTGGTTCCGGGAATTGACTTTTCCAATGACCCTCTCCTGCAGGGACGGCTTTTCTCGTATCTTGATACACAACTGATCCGCCTTGGAGGTCCTAACTTCCAGGAGATTCCAGTTAATCGAGCGCTAGCACCGGTGGCTAACAATCAGAGGGAAGGATATAACCGTATGACAATAAACAAGGGCAAAACGAGTTATTTCCCGAATACTGTAGGAGATGGCAAGCCAAGGCCAGCTTCTGCAGAAGAAGGCGGTTATGTCCATTATATGGAAAAAGTGGAAGGCAAGATAATCCGTTCCCGCAGCGAAAAGTTCAAAGATTTTTTCAGCCAGGCAAAATTATTCTGGAACAGCATGTCGCAACCTGAAAAAGAACATATTATAGAGGCTTTCCATTTCGAAATAGGAAAGGTCAAGGACAAGAAAATCAGGCAGGCAGTTGTTGATATGTTCAATAACGTCGATGGTGACCTGGCAGTAGAGATTGCAAAGGGGGTCGGTGTCTCTGCTCCGGCACAGAAAGGAGGTTCTCCTGTAGCTAAAGAATCGCCAAATTTGAGCCAGGAACGCAGTGAACGTAATGTGAAAAATACTATCAAAACCAGGAAAATCGCCATCATTGTCGCGGACGGATATGACCACAAAGACCTGAGCCAGGTAATGCAGGCTCTGGAAGCCGGTGGAGCAAGAGCCGACATTATCTCAAAATTCCAGGGCATGCTGAAGAGCTCGGACGGTCAGGAAATTGAAGTTGACAAAAATTACCGCACTACAGAATCGGTTCTGTATGATGCTGTATACATCCCCGGAGGAAAAGAAAATGTGGAAACCCTGAAAAAGCATGGGGATGCTATCCACTTCGTCAATGAAGCTTTCAGGCACTGCAAGCCTCTGGGTGCAACAGGCGAAGGAGTCGAATTATTTAAAGCTGCCCATCTTCCGGATATAAAACTCGCAGGAAAGAGTTCTGCTGATAAGGTGGTTTCCGATAAAGGGGTGGTGACCGCCAGAAATGAAGGGGACAGAAGCTCTTTTAATGAGTCTTTTACCATCGCAATTGCACAGCACCGCCACTGGAACAGGGAGAAAAAGGAACAGGTTCCTGCCTGAACTCTTTAAGGAAGAGTTCTCCGGCTTTATTTTTTAACCGTTTCTCTCTTTTTTCTTCCTCTTTAATTCTATTTTTAATCTTTTTATTTTACTTCCTTTTAACTCACTTTCATCATTTCATTTTTGACCTTTTTATTTTACTTCCATTCTTTACCCTATTTTCATCATTTCTATTTATTTTCAATTTCTCATTTACCTTACTTTCAACCTTTTTATTTATTTTCAATTTCCCTTCTCTGAAACCGGAAAGCTAACTCTGGAGAATTTACTCTATATCTTTAAAAAAGGCCTGATTTTTTCTGAACTGGAAAAAAGACCTGATGTATTTAGGAATAGTTATAATGAATTTGATAATTCTCGAATTCTACTTTAAAAAAGCTGAATTACTCAGGTTTCCATGATAAGCCTGTTTTTTGCCATTAAATGGGTAATGGAGGTTTGCCCGGGAGAATTTTCTCCCGAGGTGTTTTTATATTGGATTTTGAAAATGGGTTGACTTTTTTGAGTTCTTTAAGGGTAAATACTTTCACTCATCATCGATGGCACTGACGTACCTGGGAAATAAGAGAATAAAATTTTCCTGGTAAGACTTTCCATCCTTACTGATATTGAGATCCCACACGATCTCAGGTTCCCTGGCTATTGCTTTTGTTTGAATCATCTTTTTCCTCCCTGTTTCACCTCTTGTCTTCATGAATCTGTCTTTTTCTATTCTGCTGGACATCTCCCGGGACGCACGTTACCCGGGATAAGCGCCAGCTGACTGCATATCTGTTCGCTTTGCAGATAGTGGATTGATTTCTATCCTTTTTTATTAAAACTCGAAAACTACGTAAGGATATGGATCTGGATAACAGGTCTTAGTTCTAAAGGTAACGAACTCGGGAGATGTTTTTTCATTTTTAATGTTTCGGATTATTTTTCTTTTTCAGATTCTCTTTTTCATATTTGCTCATATCATAATGTGAATCTATAATTTTTCGTTTGTCCTTTTTATAGAAATTTTTGAAGCATTATTATTTCTTTTCTCATTCATGTCAATCAGTAAGATTAAGGATGAGTATATTATTAAAAAATCAAACATGTCTTATGGATGTAAAAAGCCGGAACCCTCTCAAAGGTCCTGTTCTTTGCATAATCAGTCCTGGAATCGTCTGTTTATCTGAAATACACGATAGATCCCCATTTTAAGTAATAAATATTCAATTTTTTGTTATTTTACAACGGTAGGAAAATAAAAGACGTAAATGAAAAAGCTCCTTTTTATGCTATTTCCCCAAAAAAATGTGTGACCGGATGCATAATAAATTCTTTTTTAAAGATAAATATCTATATATAAAGCAATAGCCAAGTTTAATATTGAGAACTGAATCAAAATGAGGGTGACAAATGCCCGGAAAGAATTCCACAAGTAATCTGCATAATGAAAAAAACGCTCCTGAAGAGTCCCGTAAACAAAATCATAAGCATAAAGAGCTTTTTAATTCCCATTTCTCCTCTCATTTTCTCTCTCATATATTTTCCCACACTTATTCTCATATACATTCTTACGAGCATTCGCATTTTCATGAGCATTCCCATGGGCACAGCCATACACATGGTAGAGTCGACCCTTCCATAACCACTACGAGCAAGGGGCTCTGGGCTGTCAAATGGTCTTTCATAGGACTTATGATTACAGCCGTTCTGCAGATTTTCATTGTGTATATTTCGGGCAGTGTTGCCCTTCTTGCCGATACCATCCATAACTTCGGGGACGCATCAACAGCGATCCCCCTGGCAATCGCCTTTTCCCTGGCAAGAAAAAAGCCGAGCAAACGCTTCTCTTATGGTTATGGCAGAGCAGAAGACCTTGCAGGTGTGATCATTGTTATCCTCATCCTTTTCAGTGCCAGCAGTTGCGGGCTATGAATCCCTGACACGCTTCTTAAACCCTCAGCCCGTAGATCATTTGCAGGCTGTAGCCCTTGCAGCAATCATAGGCTGTATCGGAAACGAAATTGTTGCAGAGTTCCGCATGAAGGTAGGAAAAGAAATCGGGAGTGCTGCCCTTATTGCTGATGGATACCATGCAAGGGTGGACGGCTTTACCAGCCTTGCTGTCCTGTTAGGGGCAATCGGTGTGTGGTCAGGATTTCCGGTCCTTGACCCTCTTATAGGCATGCTGATAACAATTGCCATTCTCAAAATAGTCCTTGACTCAAGCAAACTCGTATTTACCCGCCTGCTTGACGGCGTTGAGCCTGAAGTCCTTGATAAGGTAAAGGATATTGCTGAAAGCGTTGATGGCGTCTGTGAAGTAACAGACCTCAGGGTACGCTGGATAGGGCACAGGCTCCATGCAGAGATTAATGCTTCTGTTGACCCTTCACTGTCTGTGGAAGAAGGGCATGAAATCGCCAACGCTGTAAGAGAAAAGCTCCTGGAAAATTTCTCTTACCTTTCCGGGACCACCATCCATGTAGATCCCCTTACAGCTTCAGGAGAGTGCTGCCACTGCGTACCTGCAGGTCCGGAGAAGAGGAAGGGAAAGCAGAAACGTATTTTGAATGTTTATCCGGGCTGAACTCCAGTATCGGCTTCATAAACCGCTTCCATTAATTATTTTCTCCCTGTTCTCTCTGCTTAAGGCATGATTCAGGCTGTAAACACCACATCTACTCTTTCCACATCCCAGAGAGCCCCGAGCTTTTCAATTATATCCTCTTTTATTGCCGGAGCAAACTGGTGGTCTGCGGGCAGGTCAACAACCACCCTGATAACTCCTGCTTCAACACTCGTTTTAAGTATAAGGTTGGTGCGAACAACATCAAGACCTGTCAGAGGGTTCATAACGTGTTTGAGCCTCTGCTGGACAACCTCTTCCGTCGTCGGTTCTTTCTCTGTGACGAGCCCGTGTTTTTCTTCGTAGTCCCGGATTGCGGCACGCAGGCCCTCAACAGCAAGCACGGAACAGTGGGCTTTTATCGGAGGAAGGCCATCAAGCTCTTCTGAAGCCTGTTTCCAGGTTATTTTTTTAGCTTCATCCAGGGTCTTTCCACGTGCAAGGTCTGTGATTACGGACCCAGTGGCAATGTTGGATGCACATCCGTAAGATTCGAATTTTATATCCTCAATGACCTTTGTCCTGGGGTCGACCTTAATGTATACTGCAACCATATCCCCGCATGCAGGGCTTCCTTCCAGGCCTTTTCCGTCAGGGTTCTCTATCTTCCCCACATTATGCGGGTTCCTGAAATGCTCAAGAACTTTTTCACTATAAGGAAACTTCATCTCACTTTTCTTTTCGATTTTCATCCTGCTCTCCCCTTTATTTTTCTATTCTTCCGCTGCTTTTTCTCTTCTCTGC
>Ga0265294_10011235_pt1 | contig 10080 bp, 10 predicted proteins | sample MunlanPumphouse3_FD_192504 | JGI IMG/M metagenome (GOLD analysis project Ga0265294, IMG submission 192504) | Groundwater microbial communities from a municipal landfill in Southern Ontario, Canada - Pumphouse #3 | ecosystem: Environmental > Aquatic > Deep subsurface > Groundwater | place...
AGAGCGCTATTCATATTTAGAAAATTTTGAAAAATCTGGGATATTAAGCAAAACTGCTTTTAATTTAGATGTGCTCTATAAGAAAGCCTATGTTCAAACTCGTTCCTTTGATGATCTTTTACAGTTGGCTCACAATGCCGATGAAATGTCACTGTGTGTGCCAGCAATTCCCCCTGTAGATATTGCCAGTAGTAGAATTCATTTATCTAGTAATTTTGGTTATCGTAAAGACCCTTTTCATGGTGATTATCGAATGCATAGTGGGGTAGATATTTCTGGGCCTATTGGGGAGACAATATATGCTACTGGTAATGGAAAGGTTATTCAGATAGGGCATGATTTCTTTGGATATGGCAATTTTGTTATGATAGATCATGGATTTGGATATAAAACAAGATATGCCCACCTTAAAGCTGCAACTGTGACGTTAGGCCGTGTTGTGAAAAGGGGAGAGCAGATAGGTCTTATGGGAAGTACTGGGCGTTCTAAAGGCCCTCATGTTCATTACGAGGTTATATATAAAAATAACCCTGTAAATCCTTTAAATTATTACAATAGAGATGTAGATGAAAAGGGCTTTCTTGCCCTAATTAACTCTGCAGGTTAGCAATGAATAAATATAAATTTAACAAAGAGCAGCTCAAATTTGTAGAGGACAAGTTGGGGTTGGTTGGAAGGTTTAAAACTGTGTTTAAGTATATTCTATTGAGTGTGCTTTTAGCAATTTTTTATTATATAATTTTTGCCTCTTTTTTTAATACAAAAGAAGAAGAGAGAATTCAAAGAGAAAATGCAATGCTTAATTCAGAATACAGGCGCTCGCTAGATAGATTAGATGTGTTAGATACTGTAATTCTCGATCTTAAGCAGAAAGATAGAAATATCTATATGAGTATCTTCAAATCTATTCCCCCTGATATGTTAAATGAGTATAATCCAAAACTTTATATTCAATTAGATACCTCGTCAGATGTCTCTTTGGTGAATTATACATCGGATCGTATAAATTTTACCTGCTTTCTTGCTCAAGAGCAGGTTAAAAGAATAGATATGATATACTCGGCATTGAAAGGAAATGATGAGCTTAGTTCAATTCCAGCAATTTTGCCGATTAAGGGAATGAGTGTTTCTCAGACGGGTGCAGGGATGGGTCAAAAGATACATCCTTTTTATAAAACTAAATATGAACATACGGGGATTGATTTTTTGGCGGGTCTGGGAACTGAGGTACTGGCTACTGCACAGGGAATTGTAACGGAGGTTTTACGTTCTGATCGTGGTAGGGGTAATCAAATAAGGATATATCATAATGGAGGATATGAAACATATTATGCCCATTTGGGAGATATATTGGTAAGAAAGGGGCAAAAAGTGTCTCGAGGTTATGTTATTGCGCGGGTTGGCAATAGTGGCCTCTCTTTTGCACCTCATTTGCATTATGAAGTAAGTTTGGGTGGTAAAATTGTAGATCCTGTGAATTATCTTTTTGCCGATCTTACTCCTGGTGATTATAGAGAGCTGCTTTTAACAGCGCTCAATAGTGGCCAATCATTAGATTAATAAGTCTCTAAAGTATTCATTTTTAAACTTTACTGTTATGCCATATAAGGAGTTTAAAGTAGAAAAGCTATTCTATTCAATAGGAGAGGTAGCAGAAATTCTTGACGAAAACACTTCTCTAGTAAGATTTTGGGCTCAATCGTTCCCAGAATATATTAAGCCTGCTCGCAATAAAAAAGGAAACAGGCTTTTTACTGCTCAGGATGTTTCAAATTTTAAAATTATTCACTATCTTGTAAAAGATGTTGGGATGACTTTAGAAGGAGCTGCAAAAAGACTCAAAGACAATAAAAGTGGAGTAGATAGAAGAGTAGATGTAATTAATCTTCTTACTGGTATTAAGGAAAATCTTGAAGCGGTATCTAATTCTTTATAAAAAAAAGTATGAAAGCAAAAGATATAATTGCTCTTTTCGAAGGGTTTGCTCCTGTTGCTATTCAGGAGAGTTGGGATAATTCCGGCTTGATGGTAGGTGACGTTTCAATGGAGGTACATAAGATTCTTCTTGGTTTGGATTTTACTGAACAGTTGGTAGAGGAAGCTATAGATTTTGGAGCCAATATGATAATTACACACCATCCTTTAATATTTAAGGGAGTAAAAAAGATAGGAACAGATACATATATTGAGCGAATTATCACTAAATTGATAAAGAATGATATTTTGGCTTATTCTATGCATACCAATATTGATAAAGTTCCTAAAGGAGTTAGCGGGCTCATGGCAGATAGAATTGGTCTTGTCAATCAAGAAATATTAGAAAGTGATATACAAGCCGCTATTGGTATGGGAATAGTGGGAAATCTTGAAACGCCGCTAAACGCTGGCGATTTTATAAAGATGATTAAAGAGAAGTTCTCTGTAAAATGCATAAAAAGCTCATTATTAATTCCGCAAAAGATTGAAAGAGTTGCTCTTTGCGGGGGTAGCGGTTCGTCATTGATTTCAAGTGCTATTAATTCTGGCGCCCAGGTTTATATTTCGGGAGATATTTCATATCATAATTTTTTCTGCGAAAAAAATTTTATGATTCTGGATATTGGTCACTATGAGAGTGAGGTAGAGGTGCTGGATTTGATGATGAATATTATTTTGAAAAAAATGCCTAACTTTGTAGTTCGCAAAAGTGAAATAAATAATAATCCAATATATTATCATTAATAGATTATGTCAGCAGCCAAAACAAAAACACATATAGAGACACCGTTAGACGGTGGTACTTTTATATCATTACAGAAAAGTTCGGCAGAGGGCGACCTTTCTATGGAGTCAAAACTTTATTTGCTCTATAAGCTTCAACAGACCGATTCACAAATAGATCAAATTCATTTACTAAGAGGGGAGCTGCCTTTGGAGGTGCAGGACTTGGAAGACGATCTTCTTGGACTTACAACTAGAACAGAAAATTTGCAATTGGAAATTAAAGAGATAGAGAAAACTGTAACTCAAAAGAAAATTGATCTTGAAAACTCTAAAGTTCTTGTTGAAAAATATACTGTACAACAGAATAATGTAAAAAACAACAGAGAGTACGATTCCCTTTCAAAGGAGATTGAGTTTCAGGGGTTGGAAGCACAACTTTCTGAAAAAAGAATTAAGGAAAACACCGTTATTCTTGCAGAAAGAAAGGCTATATATGCTGATACCTTAAAAGCTCTAGAAGAGAAAAAGTTAGATCTTGATAATAAAAAGAAAGAATTAGACTCTATAGTATCTGAAACTTCTATAGAAGAAACAGAGCTAAATAAGTATTCCGAAGAGCTTCAAAGTCAAATTGATGCACGTCTTTTAGCGGCTTATAAAAAGGTGCGGTCAAATGCTAGAAATGGGCTTGCAGTGGTAACTGTACGTAGAGATGCTTGTTCTGGATGTTTTAATAAAATACCTCCTCAAAGGCAAATGGATATTGCTTCAAGCAAAAAAATTATTGTATGTGAATATTGCGGAAGGATACTCGTAAATACTGATTTTGAAGCCGAAGCTGAAGCTGAATAAATGAAAATTGTGCCCTATACAACAAGGGATTTGTTTTTCAAGCATATAGCCCTTACTTCTCCCTCTCCTTTGGGTCTAGAAATTCAAAGGGCAAAGGGAGTTTTTTTGTACACTGCTGATAACAGAAAAATAATTGATTTGGTTTCAGGTGTATGTGTTTCTAATGTAGGTCATGGCAACCTTGAAATTTTGGAGGCAGTAAAAAACCAGATAGATAAACATATGCATCTTATGGTGTATGGGGAAGTAATACAGGCTCCTCAGTCCCAGCATGCTGCGTTACTTACTTCTTATCTAGACCCTTCTTTAGATTCTGTATACTATGTAAATTCTGGTAGTGAAGCTAATGAGGTGGCTATGAAATTGGCCAAAAGAGCAACTGGCAGAAGAGAAATGATCTCTTTTTATAATAGTTATCACGGAAGTACTCAAGGTGTGCTCAGTATGATGGGGAGCGAAGAGTATAAGAACTCTTATAGACCGTTGTTACCCGGAGTTAGACAGATAAGATTTAATTCTTTTGAAGATCTTGAGCTTATAACAGATAAGTGTGCTTGTGTTCTAGCCGAACCTGTTATGGCCGAAGCTGGAGTTGTTGCTCCTCAAAATGATTATCTGAAAGCTCTTAGAAATAGATGTGATCAAACTGGAACACTTCTTATTTTCGATGAAGTCCAGACAGGGTTTGGTAGAGTAGGTGCTCTGTTTGCTCATCAAAAATTCCATGTTGTCCCAGATATTATGACTTTGGCTAAAGCTCTTGGCGGTGGGATGCCTTTAGGAGCTGTGGTAGCTTCGGCTCAATTAATGAGTAAATTTCAGTCTAATCCAGTGTTGGGTCATTTAACAACTTTTGGCGGACATCCTGTTTCTTGTGCAGCTGCTTTGGCTGCTCTTAAAGTTTTATTAAAGGAAGATTGGATTGCCAAGGTTAATGAAAAGAGTGCTATATTTGTGCGAGCTTTGGAGGGTCATCCATTGGTAAAAGAGATAAGGGCACAAGGGCTTTTGATTGCTGTAGACTTAATTAAAGAAAAATATGCTCAGGATATTCTTCCAATTTTATTAGAAGAGGGTGTTTTGAGTGATTGGTTTCTTTTTTATGGTTCTGCATTTAGAATTGCTCCACCACTGTGTATTACAGTTGATGAAATTGAAAAGGCCATTAAGGCAATACTCCGAGCTTTGGACAGAATAAAGAAATAGTATTGATATGGCAAAGACAATCGGTAGGGGAAAACCTAAAAGCGAAACAAATTTTGAATCACTTGGGTTAGAAATAGGCAAACGACCACCTCAAGCTTTAGAAATTGAAGAAGCGGTTTTAGGCGCTCTCATGTTGGAGCCCTCTGCGGTTACCGATGTATTGGATATTATTAGTCCTGAGTGTTTCTACAAAGAGTCTAATAGAAAAATTTTTTCTGCGATATCGTCTTTGGCTTCCAAGCATGCTCCTGTAGATTTATTTACTGTTGCCGATGAATTAAGAAGCAAGGGCGATTTGGAAGTTGTTGGTGGGGTTTCGTTTTTGAGCCAGTTGAGCATGAAAATTGGAGCTGCTGCCCATATAGATTATCATGCTAAACTTCTGCTTCAAAAATATATTCAAAGAGAGCTTATTTCAATATCGTATGGAGTGCAGAAAGAGGCTTTTGACGATGATGTTTCGGTAGATGAACTATTAGATACTACACAACAGAAAATCTTTACTCTAGCCGATAGGAATATGCGTAAAGATTCTCAGATTATCCAGTATGTGATTAGTGAAGCTATAGATGATCTTGAAAAAGACCAGCTTAGGACAGATGGCCTAAGTGGGCTTCCATCGGGTTATAGATCTATAGATCTTGTTACTTTAGGGTGGCAACCTTCTGATCTTGCGATTATAGCAGCGAGACCTTCTATGGGTAAAACTGCATTTGTTCTTACAATGGCTCGTAATATGGCGGTAGATCATAATATTCCTGTTGCATTTTTCTCTTTGGAAATGTCTAGTGTGCAGCTTGTAAAGCGTTTAATGATTAGTGAGACAGGGTTGGATGCACGCAAAATTAAAGGTGGAGCTAAGTTAAAAGACTATGAATGGGAGCAACTTCATACTAGATTAAAAGATTTGGTAAAAGCGCCGCTTTATATAGATGATACTCCATCACTGTCAATAAATGAATTGCGCTCTAAGGCCAGGAAACTTGTTTCTATTCATGGAGTGAAGATGATTATTATTGACTATCTTCAGTTAATGACTGGGCCACACGAATTAAGAGGAATGAGGGAGCAAGAGGTCTCTGCAATTTCTCGTTCTTTAAAAGCTATTGCTAAAGAGCTTAATATACCGGTTATTGCTCTTTCTCAGTTGAGCCGTGCTGTAGAGACAAGAGGAGGTTCAAAAAGGCCTCAGCTTAGTGACCTTAGAGAATCTGGCGCAATTGAGCAGGATGCCGACCTTGTTCTTTTTATACATAGGAAAGATTATTATGGTACAGGAGATGATAATCCCGTAGCAACAGGTATGACAGACATTATTATTGCAAAGCATAGAAATGGAGCTGTATGCGATGTAGAGTTGCGTTTTAGAAGTTCTGAAGTTAGATTCGAAGATACCAATGCAGCCGATATCTCTTTAAATTCTTTTGGAGGCGATGCTGTAGAGACCTATCCGTCTAAGATGAATCAAGAAGAATTTCGTTCAAATTCTGAATTCGAATCCGATTTTTAAAATATGAGATTATTATTGTCAACGATACTATTTTTATTCTCTTTTGCTGTTGTAAGTGCTCAGCAAAAAGAGGAGAGCCTGCCACCATGTGTGTCGGTGAAAAATATTTCTGAAAAAGATCGTGCATATAAAGATGGTGAACTCCTTGTATATAAAATACATTATGTATGGGGAATGATAAAATCAGATGTTGGCGAAGCTAGAGCTTCAGTTGTAAGAAAAAATGATTCGCTTTATGGCGATTATTTCCATTCTGTAATAAAAGGGGAGAGTTATAAATTATATGATCTTTTCTTTAAGGTTAGAGATCTTTTTGAATCAAAATTTAATACTACTAATGGTAGGCCTTATTATTTTCATAGAGATATTGCCGAGGGAAGGTACAGAATGCTAAATACCTATCATTATAATAAAGATTATTCGATTCAAGTTCAAATTAAAAGGAAAGAAGAACCTTTAGTAGATACTCTTTTGCAAGCTCGTGAATGTACATTCGACCTTGTTTCTCTCTTTTATTTTGTTAGAAATTTCGATTTTTCAAAAACTCCTATAGGAGTAAATCAGCCAATTTCATTTGCAATTGATAACGAGGTGTTTAATGTCTATTATAGATATGAAGGCAAAGAGAATAAAAAAGTTCCTGGAATAGGGCATTTTCGTACGCTTAAATTTGTAGCTAGGGTTGTTTCGGGAGAGGTATTTTCTGGAAAACAAGAGCTTGTAGTGTGGGTTTCAGACGATCAAAATAAAATACCACTTTTGTTTGAATCCCCTATTAAAGTTGGTATAGTAATGGGTAGACTTTATGATTTTGAAAACATCAAATTTCCATTCACGAGCAAGATTAAATAGAGATGAAAAAAGTAGATTATATTGACCATCAAGGTAAAGTAATTGAGGCTAATGCCTCTTATATTTCTGTTGAGATACTTAATAAATCGGCATGTTCCTCTTGTCATGCAAAAGGAGCTTGTAGTATGGGAGATATAAAAGCAAAAGTTGTGGAGGTGGAAAATACTGGGATAGATTTATTTAGTGTAGGAGAAGTTGTAAATGTTAAGATGAAAAAGACTATGGGTTATAAGGCTTTATGGTATTCTTATCTAATTCCTCTTATAATTCTTATGGTTTTATTACTATCTTTGCAGTCAGTTGGATTATCGGAGCCAGTTATTGGCCTTTCCATAATTGGAGCTATTTCTCTTTACTATCTTGTAATTTGGTTATTAAGAGATAGATTAAAAAGAGAATTTATTTTTGTTGTTGAAAAACTTTAACAAATAATGACAAATACAATAATTTTTACAATTCTAAGTTTAACATTTCTAGGTCTAATATTGGCCTGGATTCTTTATTTAGTGGCGCAAAAATTCAAGGTTCAGGAAGATCCTAGAATTGATAATGTAGCAGAGATTTTACCGGGTGCAAATTGTGGTGGTTGCGGTTATGCCGGATGCCGGGCTTTTGCCGAGGCTTGTGTTAAGGCGCAAGATTTGGAGTCTCTTTTTTGTCCTGTAGGAGGGAATGATACCATGAAAAATGTTGCTGGTTTTTTAGGGGTGACAATCGCAGAAAAGGTTAAGCAGGTTGCAGTAGTTAGATGTAACGGGAATTGCGATCTAAGAGAAAAGGTAAATCATTACGATGGTTATAGCTCTTGTGCGGTAATGGCTGGTTTGTATGCTGGTGATACTGGATGTAGCTATGGATGCCTAGGACAGGGTGATTGCGTTGCAGCTTGTAATTTTGATGCTATAAAAATGGATCCCAAAACAGGGTTACCAGAGGTAGACGAAGAGAAATGTACAGCCTGTGGTGCTTGTGTAAAAGCATGTCCTAAATCAATAATTGAGCTTAGGAACATGGGTCCAAAAAACAGACGTATTTTTGTTTCCTGTGTAAATAAAGAGAAAGGAGGCATAGCTAAAAAAGCTTGTGATGTAGCTTGCATAGGTTGCTATAAGTGTGTTAAAGCCTGTGCTTTTGGTGCGATAACCATTACAGACAACCTTGCTTATATAGATTACAATAAATGTAAATTATGTCGTAAATGCGTTATAGAGTGTCCTACTCATGCTATTTGGGAAGTGAATTTCCCGGTAAGGGTTCCAAGGAAAACAGAAAGCGAAAAAATTGAACAGTAATATCACATTATAATATGAGCAAAACATTTTCTATTGGCGGTATACATCCTCATGACCATAAGATATCTGTAAATGCGGCTATTGAAGACTTTCCCATTATGGATATGGCATATATATCGGTTTCTCAGCACCTTGGTGCTCCTTCGGAACCGGTTGTTGCAAAGGGGGATAAAGTTAAAACAGGCCAGTTACTAGCTAAGGCCTCGGGGTTTATTTCGGCCAATATTCATTCGTCGGTTTCGGGAACCGTTACATCTATTGAGATGTTACCCGATATTTTTGGGAATTTGGTAAAACATATTGTTATTAAGGTAGAGGGAGATGAGTGGGAAGAGAGTATAGATAGAACTCCCGATATTATTAGAGAGATAAAGCTCTCTCCAAAAGAGATAACGGAAAAAATTGCCCAGCATGGAGTTGTAGGCCTTGGTGGTGCTGCATTTCCTACTCATATAAAGCTCACTCCTCCACCCAATAAAAAAGCTGAATATTTGCTTATAAATGGATCGGAATGTGAACCTTATCTTACATCAGATTATCGAATAATGCTGGAAAACCCAGAGGAGATTTTGATAGGAACAGTAATAATGATGAGGGCTCTTGGTGTAGAGACATCCTTTTTTGGGATAGAGGAAAATAAGCCAGAGGCTATCAAAATTATGAAAAAAATAACCTCGGCATCTTATCCTCAAATAAAAATAGTCTCTTTAAAGAAGAGATATCCTCAAGGTGGTGAAAAGCAACTTATAGATGCAATTCTTAAGAGGCGTGTTCCTTCTATGGGGTTACCTATAGATACTGGAGTTGTGGTTCAAAATGTTGGGACTGCTCTAGCTGTATATGAAGCTGTTCAAAAAAACAAGCCTCTCTTTGAAGGTATTGTTACCGTTACGGGGGAGTGTATGACCGAACAGAGAAATTTCCGTTTAAGAGTGGGAACGAATTTAGAGAGGGTAATGTATGCGATAGGTGGTTTCCCAAAAGAAGCAGTTAAGCTAATAAGTGGTGGTCCTATGATGGGTAAGGCGGTTTCCAGAATGGAGGCTGCTTCGGTAAAAAGCACTTCTGCATTTCTTCTACTTACAGAGAAAGAGACAAAACGTGGCCAAGAGAGCAACTGTATTCGTTGTGCTAAATGTGTAGATTCATGTCCTATGGGACTTGAACCATATTTATTGAATAGACTTTCACGCGCTGGGCGTATGGCAGATTTGGAGATAAACATGGTGCAGGATTGTATTGAGTGTGGTAGCTGTATGTACAGTTGTCCTGCAAATATTCCGTTATTGGACACTATAAGGTTGTCTAAGGCACAGGTTATTAAAGCAATCAGAACTAGACCAAAAAAGTAACAGTTATCTTAATATGAAAAAATTATTAGTATCACCTGCACCACATTTACACGGTAACGAGAATACCAGAGGGCTTATGAGAGATGTAATTATTGCATTGATTCCCTCTTTAATAGTATCTATTTATTTCTTTGGCTTTTCGGCTATAAAATTGGCTTTTGTGGGTGTAATTGCATGTGTTTTTGTAGAGTATGCAATTCAAAAATATATAATTAAGGCTAAAGTTTATGTAAACGATTATTCGGCTGCTCTTACGGGGTTGCTACTTGCTTTAAATCTTCCTCCTAATTCACCTTGGTGGATTGTGTTTATT
>Ga0265294_10011237_pt1 | contig 10079 bp, 9 predicted proteins | sample MunlanPumphouse3_FD_192504 | JGI IMG/M metagenome (GOLD analysis project Ga0265294, IMG submission 192504) | Groundwater microbial communities from a municipal landfill in Southern Ontario, Canada - Pumphouse #3 | ecosystem: Environmental > Aquatic > Deep subsurface > Groundwater | place...
TATCGTCGTTTTTGTTTTTTTATCCTCTTGCTTTTGGGCTTCGAGTGCCTCTGCAATCTCGCCGAAATCTTTCGTATAAACGCCCCCCGTGGCATGTGCCAAAAGGGCTATGGCATCGTTTTGGCGTGTAATGACGATATGCCCCGCTTCATCTTGGAGCAGCGATCCGTCTTGGAGTTCAAGGGTTCCCCCGCTTTGGCTTGCAACCATAAATACATTCACGATCAGGTCGTTTGCTTTTGCAAAACGGCTCTCTTTTTCGTAATTTAGCTCATCCCCTCCGTCGCTTAAAAGCACCACGCTCAGCGGTCTTGCTTTAGAGAGTTTACGTGCGAGTTCAAGCACGGGCATCAGCGCACTCGATTTGGTCAGAATCAACCTCTCGTCAAGCGATTGTACAAGGTGCAATAGCAAAGCCCCATCCTGCGTCATGGGGGAGAGGATAATCGCGTTGGAGCTAAACCCCAAAACGCCGAAACGTTTCTCTTTTTCATGTTTGACGTACGATTCTAAAACCTCTTTTGCCTTTGCAAGGCGCGAGGGTGCAATATCTTTGGCATGCATCGAATAGGAGAGGTCGATCCCCAAAACCACGTCGTGCAAATAGTGTTCGTTTTCGATCGGCTCTTGTTCGATAACGGGGCGCATCAATGCAAAAACAATGAAAATATACGTGAGGCAATACCCCAAAAAAGTAAAACTCCCCTTTTGTACCCGCAATAAAAACGGAACAAGCAACGCTAAAAGCAAGATATATTCAAAAGCTATAAAATGCATCGCTGCCTCTCTTTGTAGAGCAGATAGAGCAAAAACGCACATGCCGCAAAAAGAAGAAAGGGGTAAAGGTACTCTTTTTGCAAAAGCGCGCTTGAGCGGATAGCGGAGGATTCCAAAGCGTCTATTTTCTCATAGATTGCCTGAAGCTCCTTCGCCGAGGTTGCGTAAAAAAAGAGCCCCTGCGTATCGGCGGCTATTTTTTCAAGCAAAGCGCTATCGGCTTCCCCCTCTTTTCCGATACCGATCGTGTAGATTTTCACCCCGGCTTCTTTGGCATGTGCCACCGCTTCTTTGGGGGCGATCGAACCGCCGTTGTGCTCGCCGTCGGTTAAGAGTATCAACACTTTCTCTTTGGCATGTGAACGCTCAAACGCACGCACCCCCATAAAGATCGCTTCGCCGATGGCGGTGTTTTGCCCTGCCATCCCTTGGGTAAGCAGATCGATCATCTCGGCAACCACCTCTTTTTCATACGTAACGGGAGAGGCAATAAAAGCAAAATCCCCGAAAATTACGATACCTATATTATCCCCCGTTCTTTGAAGCACAAAATCTTTGGCAATATATTTGGTGATCTCAAAACGGCTCAGCCTGCGTGCATTCTCCTCTTGGGGGGCAAGATCAAACGCTTCCTCCCCTGCAAACCCCGAAGAGTTCATCGAACCGCTTGCATCGATCGCCAAGACGATCTCTTTGCCGCTTCGATTAAAAGGGTTGTCGCTATCAAAAACAACGGGGGAACAAAGCGCCCCCACCGCCGCAACCAAAAACGCAATACGCACGATCCGCTCCAAAGGGATATAACGCTTATTAGCACGCAAAAAGTGCAAATGCACGAAGTATTGCGTTTTGGCGACCTCTTTGCACCGATAGAGGCAAAACAGAAGCGGCACGAGAAGCAAAATAAGGTAAGGATATTCAAAACTATAGCTATTCATAACGATAATTCTATCTCATTTGGCGTCACTCCGTGAGTATTTTTATCAAATTTTTAAAAATTTTGCATTTTTTGCACAAAAACTCTTGACATCATTTTCGTTTTTGCCTATAATTCCCGTCCACAAACAAAGAGAACACAAAAATCTCGGTTTGTATGTCTCGCTAGCTCAGTTGGTAGAGCACGTCACTTTTAATGATGTGGCCGATGGTTCGAGTCCATCGCGGGACACCACGTAATACTCTTTTTTAAAGATGGCCCCATCGTCTAGCGGTCAGGATCCATGGTTTTCATCCATGTTACCGGAGTTCGAGTCTCCGTGGGGTCACCATCTTTTTTCTCCCTTTACAAAAACAAATCAATCAAAAATCACTCTTTCAATCGAAAATCTATCGGTACGCTTAGTACGATCTCCTCTTGGGGTTGCGGAAATTTTTCGCTTAACTCTTCGAGAGTTTTCACGGCGGCACGCGATAAAATCTCATACTCCGATGCAACCACTTCGATATCGCGCACTTTTGCCTCTTTCGTCAAACGAAACCGCACCGTAACTTCCCCCTGAATCATCCGTTTTCTGGCACTTCTAGGGTAATATAAATGCTCTTGCAAAAGGCGTGCGATCTCTTCTAGGTGCATCTGCATATAGCGATCGCTTTGTATCTCTTTGGCATGTTGCACATTTTCCTCTTGTTCCAAAACCGCCTTATTTTCTCTAACCGCGCTTTGGTTTGCCTCTTGCACGTTTTGTTCTGCTAGAGCCTCTTGACCGACTGCGCTCTCTTTAAGAGGTTCGGTCTGTTTTTGGGTCGTTTGGGGTTCTGCTTCTGCAGCTTGCGGCTCTTCTTTGAGAATCGGCAATGCCTCTTTGGGAAGTGCGACGCTTTTTTTCGGTAAAAGTTTTGGAGATTGTATCGGTTCGCTCTTTTGTATCTGCTGCTTCGGTGTTGCGCTCTGTTGAGGCTTTTGCACTTGGATTTGTGCGAGCGAAATGCAAATAGAGGGTGCCTCTTTGGGCGGTTGCACCTTTTGTTCGGAAAACATGAACAACAAAAGCGCTCCTACCGCAAGATGCACGAGCAAAGAAAAAGTAAACGAGGTCGTATGGCGAATCATAAAAGCAATACTAGCCGACTCTCGCTAAAAGAGGAGTAAAACTAGATAGCGCGTTTAAATTCGGGATACGCTTCCACCCCGCATTCACGAATATCCATCCCCTCAAGCTGTGCATCGTTGCTTGCACGAAAACGTATAATTTTATTGATCAAAAAAAGTACCCCGTAGGAGATACCAAACACGAATACCCCTACGATTGCCACCCCTTTGAGCTGCTCAAGAAAAGAGACGTCGGCTACAAAAATCCCCACTGCCAAGGTTCCCCAAATGCCGTTTACAAGGTGCACCGAAAGCGCACCGACGGGATCGTCGAGTTGCAATTTATCGAACAAAGGAACGGCAACGACCACTAACGCGCCTCCGATGCCGCCGATGAGCAAAGGCACGTACATGCCATAAAGATCGGGTCCTGCCGTTATAGCCACAAGCCCGCCCAAAGCACCGTTTAAGATCATGGTAATATCAAAAAGTTTGTAGCGCACATACATCAAAATACCTGCGACAATCGCGCCTGCAAGACCTGCGGTATTGGTGTTCATAATCGTTTTGGCAACGGTATTTGCATTCTCAACGCTCGATATGCTTCCCACGCTGCCGCCGTTAAAACCAAACCACCCGATCCAAAGCAAAAACGCTCCAAGCACCACGAGGGGAATATTGGATGCGGGGATCACTTTTATCATTCCGTTGGCATAACGTCCTTTTCTTGCACCCACGATTAAAATCGCCGCCAAAAGCGCCCATCCCCCCGTGGAGTGGATCACCGTAGAACCCGCCAAATCGTGCATATCTATGTCAAGAAACGTTCCCGCCAAAAAGTCGCTTCCCCAGCTTACGTTTACGACCAAAGGGTAGATCGCTCCCCCCATAATGAGAGCAAAAAGGCTCAAAGGGATGATACGCACACGCTCCCCCACCCCGCCGCTCATAATATTGATCGTTTTACCCACGAATGCCATTTGAAACAAAAATGCCGCCCAGATACTCATGGAACTGTTTTCAAAAGCGCCGAAAGCTATTTGATAACCGATCAGCAAAAACGCAAACGAAGCAACCGCATAGATCATCACGTTGATGGTCAAAACCGAGGTGACGTTTTTTGTTCGCACCAATCCCGCTTCGAGCATCGCAAATCCCGGAACCATAAAAATAATCAGCACCATAGCAAAAAGTGCAAAAAACGTATCGATAATATATTTGAAATCCGCTTCTATCACGCAAAACCCCTTTTTTGTATTTGAAAAGGAATTATAGAGAACAAAATTGTCGGTGTGTGAAGGTTTATGATTAATTTTTAAGCAGCAATGAGAGAAAAAAAGATGCAACATGCCAAAGATTTGGCATGTCGGAATAAGAGAGAAACATACACGGCACATTTCAAAAATGAAAGTTGCCTGTTTTCTCCCGTATCAAAAAGATACGGGTAACTTTAGGGGGTTACAGGGACAATTTGTCCCTGCCGCTTTATGGGCTTCGCTCATAAAGTGTATAAAATTAAATAGCCTCGCTATCGGTCTCGCCCGTACGGATACGGATGATCTTGTCGATATCGCTTACGAAGATTTTTCCGTCTCCGATTTTGCCCGTTCTTGCCGCTTCGACGATCGTGTTGGTCACTTGATCCACGCTTGCGTCCTCTACGATCATCTCTAATTTGATCTTGGGTAAAAAGTCGACCACGTACTCCGCACCGCGATAAAGTTCGCTATGCCCTTTTTGGCGTCCGTACCCTTTTACCTCGCTCACCGTCATCCCCGTGATGCCGATCTCTGCGAGTGCATCTTTTACATCTTCTAGTTTAAATGGTTTGATAACCGCTTCTACTTTTTTCATCGTAAATCTCCGTAAATTATTTTCAAATTGTATCTATATTCAGGGTGAAAATCAACTTTTACAAGTTGAGACCTTTTTCACCGTGTACCGCTTCGTCAAGCCCTTTTGTTTCCGTTTCCTCATCGACTCTGCCCCCTTTAGTAAGTGCCGAAGCGATAAAGTATACGATCACCGTTCCTACCAAAGTAAAGAGTCCTACAACCGCTACCGATTCAAGTTGTACCAAGAATTGTCCCATTCTATCACCCGAAGCTTTAAGCGGACCGTCCCATAAAAGGTCTTGATCGTTGAGTGCAAACAATCCCGTTGCCAATGCGCCCCAAAGACCTGCCAAAAAGTGGATACCAAACGCATCCAACGAATCGTCGTAGCCGAGCTTTTTCTTGAGTACCGCTACCCCGAAGAACCCGATCACCGAACCTACCGAACCGATGATGATCGCACCGCTGACATCCACGAATCCCGCTGCAGGAGTGATGGCTACAAGACCCGCTACTACACCCGAAGCCGCACCCAAGAGTGTCGGTTTTTTAAACACTACCCATTCGATTACGATCCAAGTTACCGCAGCTACCGCCGTTGCAAGCGTCGTCGTTAAGTATGCAAGACCTGCTATAGAGTTCGCACCAAATGCAGACCCGCCGTTAAATCCGTACCATCCGAACCATAAAAGTGCCGCACCAAGAGCCGTGAGCATCACGTTCATCGGTTTCATCGCCACCTTCGGGTACCCTGCACGTTTTCCGACAAGATATGCCAACACCAAACCTGCCAAACCGCCGTTCATATGAACAACCGTTCCACCTGCAAAATCAAGTGCTCCCGCATCGAATAAAAGCGCACCGTCACCGCCCCATACCATATGCGTAATCGGCGCATACACCACGATCGTCCAAAGTGCCACGAAAATCAGCCATGTGGAGAACTTGATTCTCTCGATCACCGACCCGCTTGCGATCGCTACCGTGATCGCCGCAAATGTCCCTTGGAATACCACAAATACGTACGTAGGGTAAGAACCGCTTAGATCCGTCCACTTAATGTCGTTTAAAAACATATTGCCAAAACCGCCCATAAAGCTTTGTAAGGCGCCGCCGTTTCCGAATGCTACCGAATATCCTGCAACGATCCATGCCAAAAAGCCCACCGCAAATGCACCTAGAACCATCGCATAGGTATTGAGTACGTTTTTAGAGCGCGTCATCCCTGCATAAAAAAGCGCCAACCCCGCAGGCGTCATTAAAAACACCAACGCTGCAGACATCATCATCCACGCCGTGTCACCGCTATCGAGCGTATCTTCGGCACATGCCAAAGAGGGCAGAAGCATTAAAGCCAACCAAAACCATTTTTTCATCGTGTATCCTTCATCGTCCCCGTCTTGCGAGGAAGTTATTTACGGCAAAAAGTATAACATCAACAAGCCATTCGAATAGGCAATATTGTGATTAATTTTTAATCAACACACAAACTCTCCATTTGCGACTGATAGAAAAGACACCGCCTAGGAGTTCCGATGTAAATATACGACAATATTGATTCGATTACGCAAAGCTTAAGAGAGTTTTCGATATTATCGGTAAATTTTATTTTTTAAAAACTAGGTGTACTATATGAGCGATTTGTTAAACAACGAAGATATCCAAACCATAAATATCGAAGAAACGCTTCAGAGCAGTTATCTTGACTACTCCATGAGCGTTATCGTAGGTCGTGCGCTTCCCGACGTGCGCGACGGACTCAAACCCGTCCATAGAAGAATCCTCTACGCAATGGACAAACTCAGCCTCTCCTACGGCTCAAAATACAAAAAATCGGCACGTATCGTCGGTGACGTAATCGGGCAGTACCACCCCCACGGCGATACGGCGGTTTACGATGCACTCGTACGTATGGCGCAAGATTTCTCGATGCGTATGACGCTTGTAGACGGGCAAGGAAACTTCGGTTCCATCGACGGCGACAACGCTGCAGCAATGCGTTATACCGAAGCAAGAATGACTAAGTACGCGGGCGAACTTCTTAAAGACTTAGAAAAAAATACCGTCAACATGATCGACAACTACGATGCGACGACAAAAGAACCCGACGTTATGCCTACACGCGTACCTAACCTTCTTATCAACGGATCAAGCGGGATCGCCGTAGGTATGGCAACCAATATTCCGCCCCACAACCCTACCGAAGTTTTAAGTGCGCTCAAAGCACTTTTGGCAAATCCCGACATCACTCTGGGCGAACTTATGGAGCATATTCCCGCACCCGATTTCCCGACGGGGGGAACCATTTTCGGAAAAAAAGGGATTATGGATGCGTATGAGAGCGGTCGCGGACGTATCAAAGTTCGTGCAAAAACCCATATAGAGAAAAAAGCAAATAAAGAGATTATCGTTATAGACGAATTGCCTTACCAAGTCAACAAAGCACGTCTTATCGAAGCGATCGCAAACCTTGTAAAAGACAAAATGATCGAGGGGATCTCCGAGATCCGCGACGAATCGGATCGCGAAGGGATTCGTGTCGTCATCGAGCTCAAACGCGATGCTATGAGCGAAATCGTACTCAACAACCTCTTTAAACAAACAAGCATGCAAACCACGTTCGGTATCATCATGCTATCTATATTAAATCAAGAACCGAGAATTTTCGGCATTATCGACATCTTAAAACATTTCATCAACCACCGAAAAACTATTATTATCCGCCGCACCATTTTCGATTTGGAAAAAGCAAAAGCACGCGCACACATCTTAGAGGGTCTTAAAAAAGCGCTTGATATTATCGACGAGATCATCCGCGTTATCAAATCAAGCAAAACAATCGAAGAAGCTCGCGATAATTTGGTCAGCGAATTCGATTTTACCGTTATTCAGGCACAAAGCATCGTCGATATGCGTCTTGGACGTTTAACGGGCTTAGAACGCGAAAAAATCGAAAACGAACTCTTAGAACTTATGAAACTGATCGCTTATTTGGAATCGATCCTTAAAAGCGAAGAGGTGTTGCATAAAATCATCGACGAAGAGTTTGACGAAATTTTGGCAACCTACCCCGAAAAAAGAAAAACGGAAGTTGAAGACGATTACGACGATATCGACGTAGAAGACCTTATCCCTAACGAGCCGATGGTGGTTACGATCACCCATAGAGGCTACATCAAGCGTGTACCTCTTGCAAACTACGAAAAGCAACGCCGCGGGGGCAAAGGAAAAACTGCCGTAACGGTCTATGAAGACGACTTTATAGAACGCTTCTTTACGTGCAACACCCACGACACCCTCCTTTTCGTCACCGATCGCGGGCAGCTCCACTGGCTAAAAGTGTATAAAATCCCCGAAGGAAGCAGAACGGCAAAAGGGAAAGCGGTTGTTAACCTCTTAAATCTCGTAGCCGACGAAAAGATCCGCTCTATCATCCCTACGACCGACTTTAACGATGAAAAATCGCTTGTGTTCTTTACCCAAAAAGGGATCGTCAAACGTACAAATCTCAGCGAGTACTCCAATATAAGAAGCAACGGGGTACGCGCAATCGTTCTTGACGACGACGACACGCTCATCACCGCAAGAATCGCCGAAGTAGATACGAAATATCTCTTTATCGTGACAAAACTTGCGCAGTGTATCAAATTCGATATCGAAAAAACCCGTGATCAAGGAAGAAGCACGAGAGGGGTTCGCGGTATTAAATTTAAATACGATAACGACGAAGTGGTAGATGCCAACATCATCCGCGACGACGAGCAAGAGATACTTATCGTGAGCGAAAAAGGGATCGGAAAACGCACATCCGCAGGGGAATACCGCCTCACGAACCGCGGCGGTTCAGGTGTTATAGCGATGAAAATGACCGCAAAAACGGGACAATTCGTCGTAGGTTGTCTCATGGTCGATGAAACGATGGATCTAATGGCGCTCACAAAAGCGGGCAAGATGATCCGCGTCGATATGCAAACCATCTCAAAATCAAGCCGTAACACAAGCGGCGTGTATATCGTTAAAGGGGATGACGTCGTTTCTATCTCGAGATGCCCTAAAGAGGAAGAGGGAGACGAAGATAGTGAGTTTGAAGGGGAAGAAAATTCCACATTAGATTTGGAATAGTATTTGCTTTATCCCTTGCATCATACTATGTCAAGGGATAACACCATGAAACATTCACTGCTTTTGGCAGCGCTTTTATCTGCATCTACAATATATGCTCAAGAGGGCGAAACTGCAACGACAACTTTAGTACCAACGCCTAGCCATATCGTTATTGAGTGTAAATCGCAAGAATGTGTGCAGCAAGCACAAGAGACTCTTAAATCTAATGCTAAAGCTTCGGAAGAAGAAGTTTTAGCACCTAATAAAGAGGTTCGCATTAGCGTCGTCGGTCAAGGCGTTGCACCGATGAATACGATCTCCCCTGCACAAGCTTACGCGCTGGCAAAACGCGCAGCAGTTGCAGATGCGTACAGATTAATTGCCGAAAAAGTCAAAGGGGTGAGAGTCGACGGACAAGACTTGATCCAAAATATGATGGTTAAACGCTCTTCTATCCGTACATCCGTCGATGCAATGATTAGAGACGCCAATATCGTAGAAACCATATTTAAAGAAGGTCTATGCGAAGTAGAAATGGAGATCGTCCTTTCATACGCTCAATTTGTACAACAATAATTGTAAGTTCTTTGTCATTTTTAAATGCGCAAGAGTACCTTATCTCCTACCGTTATGTCGCCAAAAACGCTTTAAGCTATAACGAGTCGTTTCACGTTTCACATGCCATGACACAATGCGGTTCGCAAAGTTACGAACCGCTCATTTTAGAAAATACCGATAACAATAATCTTAAAGCTACCCTTCTTAAAAACTTCGATCTTTTTTTCGATTATGCCAAAAAGCTTGGACTTCATGTTCGGCATGAAGAGCATACTCTCAATCATCAAAGCAGTGCATTCACAACTCTTACATTAAAAACAACATGCTTCAAAGTCGAATTTAATGATAGTTTCGTTATCATCCAAGCTCTAAAATAAAGGCAATATTGCCTAAAAAACGGGGTTTTCAAGTGAAGATAGCAATAGTCGAAGACGATATCAATATGCGAAAATCTCTTGAGATCGCCATGGGTGATTTTAACGAGTTTGAAATTAAAACATTTAAAAATGCCAAAGATGCACTCAAGCAGCTTGATGAGAGTTTTGAGTTGGTTATCACCGACATCAACATGCCGGGGATGGACGGTATAGAGTTTGTCAAAACCCTCAACGGCCGCTACGAAGTGATTATAATGACCGGAAATGCAACATTGCAGCGTGCAATCGATTCGATCCATTTGGGGGTGAAAGATTTTCTTTTAAAACCTTTTGAGATCGACACGCTCGTAGATGCCATAAAACGGGAAAGCAAAATCCAAAAAGCCAAACAAAAGTTAC
>Ga0265294_10011238_pt1 | contig 10079 bp, 5 predicted proteins | sample MunlanPumphouse3_FD_192504 | JGI IMG/M metagenome (GOLD analysis project Ga0265294, IMG submission 192504) | Groundwater microbial communities from a municipal landfill in Southern Ontario, Canada - Pumphouse #3 | ecosystem: Environmental > Aquatic > Deep subsurface > Groundwater | place...
CGGGAGGAAAAGAACTGTTGCAGGAGCAGCAGCACTGATTTTGTTCTTAAGCTCAGGCTTTCCTGCTTATTCAAGCCTGCTTCCTGATTCTGAGGAGTGGATGACTCCCTGGGAAGCTTACGGCATCACCTACATGGAAGATTCCTTTGATAGCTATAATGAGCTTACACAGGCAATGAGTGCTTCACCGCCTGCTTCTATGGAACTGACTCTTATTGCTTTGGGAGATAATAGTTATTTTTATGAATCAGATCGAATAGAAGGCCAAAAGGTTTTAGCTATAGATGGTAATAGCGAAACTTTTAGCGTAGATAGCCCAGAGTCTTGGTATTTTAAATTTACAAGCTCCATGAATCTGATATTAGAAGATAACGGATGGTATGTTGATTCATTAACATCTTACTCAATCAATAATGCGTGGACAAATTTAGAAACGGAAGAAGGATTGTACAGTGACTATCAAGGATGCGGCTTTCCATATTTTCCAAATTTACCTTCAGAGCCTGGAGAGTTTTATATTATAATTCCAATTGAATTCCAATATGGAGATGAGTCGAAGGTTTACAGCAGAGTTGAATTAATTGCTCGGGTTGACCGAGTGAAAAGGGAATACAGCCAAGGCCAAAGCCCCGTGAATTATGCCGGAAGTTGGCAGCTTAAAGAAATAAAGTCATATTTTATTGAGCCTAGCAGGGACAGCTATCGTACTGCTGTTACAAATGAATTTAAAGATGAGTTTTCAGGCAGTGACCCTACTTATAATACGATTGCCACTGTTTCCGGAAATACGATAAATTATAAAATTATAACTGATTATCCTCCTACTGTTAAAAGTGTTCAAAGCTTTACTGCGGATTTTAGTGGACTTCCCGAGCAGATGAAGGCTTTTGAAACATTAAGAGTCACAGCAAATGGCTCAGGTTTTTATGAGGATGAAATAAATAATGAAGGCAAAACTTATGACTCTGTTCCTATCTCCGTGGGACTTTTACCTGGTCTTCGGCCGGATAAATTCAGAACCGCTGAAACAGATACAGATACAGTGGTATACCCCTTAGGAATTGTGGGAGAAACTTGGTTTGAAAATGTAAATGGAGCATTTCAGGCTGCAGCTCCTCAAGGTCAACAAGAAGGAGAGCTTTTGACAGTTGAACTAATCTTAGGCAGCAACAGTGCTTATGATGCAACCCAGTCACGTCATATGGGAACTCCTGTAATTGCCTATATTTATGAATGGAATATGCAGACTGCAGTTCCTGCAGAAACTGAAGATGAAGAGGATGAAGATACAGGCAGTAATGGCGGCTGGTGGAGCGGAACAGATACAGATACAGATGATGAATGGAACGAACATGCAAGCGAAGAAGAAACAGTGGCTATCGGTGCCATGTCAGCCATCGCTGCTATTGCAGGAGCTGGGGCGGCAGCAGCGGGAAGTATAGGCATGGGTCCTGGCGGAGGGTATGGCTCATATATAAAAAGGAACAAGGATGGAGATCTTGTAGTAAGAGACCCTGTTACCGGGGAAGAAAGCTTGTATGTAGGCAACAAAAAAACAGGACTATATACAAATCCATTAACAGGAGCTGAATACACAGAAGATGAGCTAACAAGTCATGTAGTTTCACGGGCAGAAAATGCAGGTGTATTAGGTCAGGATTATGAAACTGCACAAGAGGCAATAAAGCAGCAGCGTAAGGATAATCAAGAATTAAGCCAGGCAGAAAGTGAAGTAAATCTTGAAAAAAGCATGAAAAAACTTCAAAAAGATTTGGAAACAAAAGGAGCCATCGGTGATGATTACGCAGATGAGTTAGCAAAGAAATTAAAAATACTTCGAAGTCAGAAAAAAGTTGACGGTGAATTTAATAAAGATGATTTGAAAAAATTCCAACGTACCTTCAACAAATGGACGCGAGGAGAAATAGCAGGAAGCAGAGGTCTGCCAAAAGCAGAAAATGATTGGGAAATATTCAAGCAAGGTTTATCATTATCAGGTGAAGAGATAGCAAGGGGAGAAAGCTGGAAAGCCATAGGACTTCGTGTGGCAGTGGGGCTTTTAACAGGTAGTCTTGCAGCACGTGGTGTAATTTCTCTTGCTGGTGCTGCTATTGCTGAAGCCGGTTTGGAGCTTGGGCAGGCAGGCTATACAATGAAGGATTATGTTGACAAGGGTGGAGATGACTGGACAGAAGGAGCGAAGCTTGCAATCACAAAGACTTTGGTTGGCGAAGGTATAGGAAGAACTATAGGCTTAGGATTAAAAGGCCTTGATTTTGTTGCGTCAAAGACAGGGCAAGCATTATCTAAAACAAAAGCAGGAAAGTATGTTGTGGACGGAATTTCAGATGCAGTAGAAAAAACATCCAAGGTGATGAATGCAAATGTAGGTGATGTGCCAAAGGTAATAAAACAAATCAGCAAGGAAGCAAGCGAATCAGCTACTGCAGCGAAAAAAGCAGCCTCAATGGCAGGAAAATTAAAAACAACAGCTGCTAACAAAGTTGCACAAACAGCCGATGACGCAGCAAGAAAAGCTGCACAAACAGCCGATGACGCAGCCAAAAAGGCTGCACAAAGTGCTGATGACGCAGCAAAAAAAGCTGCCCAAACAGCTGATGACGCAGCAAAAAATACTGCTCAAAGCACCGAGGATGCTGTCAAAAAATCTGCTCAAAGCACCGAGGATGCTGCCAAAAAAGCTGCACCACCAAAGACTGTCAAGGATACAGATGCATACAAGCAGGCATCCCAGGATATTGATGACAGTTTAAGAAAAATCAATGAAAATACAGCTAAAAAAATAGAGAAATATAAGAATAGTGTAAATAAAAATCCTAAATTAGCTGCCAGAAAAGCAGCTTATGAAGAAGGCGGTAAAATTGGATTGGAAAAGGTTGAAAAGCTTGAGCAGGCAAGGAAGGCATTAGCTAGCAACCCTGATTCGCCACAGCTTAAAAAAGAATTTGAAAGTGCAGTTAAAGATGTTCAAATAAACAAACATGCACAAAAAATAATGAACGAAAAAAAATTGACAGGCAATGATACACGCCAGGGATTCAATGACTTTAAGGTAAAACAGGATGCAATAGTATCACTTAATACAAGTGAACGTTTAGCATTGGAATTAGGTCTTGACCCCAAAAATGTAAGCAATGTTCAAGCTACAAATTCCATGGATACATCGGGAGTTAAAACTATAAAGGGTGTTGCTGTTAAAAGTGATTTTAAAACAGCAAAAACCACAGCACCAAGGAAATTTACGGAAGCTGATATAGATTTAAACTCTCTTGAAAAGAAAAGCGGAGAAAAAATAAGCATAGATTTGGATCAGACCTATAGAATGGAAATTGAGCTTAAAGATGGCACTGTAATTGCCAAAGATATTCCGGCGTATAAAGTTAAAAGTATTCAAAATGAAGAAGTATACAAGGTATGGAATGACGGACAGCTTCCTTTGAACCCTGACGGCTCGGTAAATCATAAGGCTGTCGAAGAGTTTGCCGAAGATATGGATTATACGGTGGTAGATGCAAGAAGCGCTGATGCTTACGGAACCCTGGGAGATCTGGAACAAGCATTGAAAAATGACGGCACAATAAGACAATACAATGACCCAGAGGTTGTAAGTAAAACTATTTCATATAAATCTGATGAATGGATTCGTAGAAGCAAGGGAAAAATAGAGGCTGGAGAAATAATAGATGCTGAAGCAGACGTTTCAGAAGGCATAAGACAATCAACAAAACAGTTTAACAGCCAGTATGTGTATCAAGTAAAGGCAATAAATGCTAATGCAGGCAAAACAAAGATAGTAATAAATGAGAAATTGGCTGAAGGTATGGAAGTTTTAAAGCAAATAGGATTTGGCGAAGGAAAACTAAGCCCTGCTGAAGCAGAAGCCATACTCAAAGAAATGGGAACAAACTCAGAAGAAGTCATGAAGCTTTTAGCGGACCAAGTTGAAATTATCAACAGATTAATAGCAGGAGGCAAAAAATGAACAAGATAACATACTCTATACCAAAAGATATTGCAGTATCCGCAGGAAATTACCTTGGAATAAAAGCAAACCGCCTTGCCGGGTACTTTGGATTTGCAGAAAGTTCAAAGAAAACGAAATCTGAAGAAGGTTGGGATGAAATTTTGCCTATTATCCTTAAACCTCGGAATTTTACCGGAATGACAGCCTTATTTGAGGATGACAGCCTTCTTTTTACCAACTTAGTTACCAGTGAAGAAGATGCTGCATTCTGCGGTGAAGAAGATGGCATCTTAAAAGTAATGCCCATGTCCCAGTTAGAGATTATAGAGCTTTTAGCATCATATCTTGGAGAGACAGAAGACAGGCAGAAAATAAAGCAGGAATTATCAGGTGATGCCTTAATATGTCTGCTGTCTATAGGAGACAGCATCAGGAGGGCAAAGCTTGAAAATATCCTGGACCCTTCAAAAACTGAATTTGAAATATCAGATAAAATTTTGCAAAACGAATTTCTCTACAATTCAGAAGGGAGAAACTTAAGATGGGCCTCTGCATTTTTGGCAGAGCTTCGCTGGGAAGAAAAACCCCTTAATTTCGAAAAATCGCTTAAGGAGTTTTCTAAAGCAGGTATTATTATTTATAGAGACGGCAGGGTTGAACTATCAGAAAACGGTGAAATTTTCTTTGATGAGCTTTTAAAAAGAAAAACCATATTAGGCTTAAGAAGTGTTTTTTATCACCAAGGTGTGATAAATTATTTAGCAATGGCATTGATGAGAACAGAAAGCTATCTGTGGTTTTTGGATGTTACAGACAATGGGTGCATCATGTCTTTAAATTATGAGGAACTTAAGGGAATGATAGGTACCATGATTTCACCGGGAGAAGAACCACCTGAGATTAAAGCCGATACTAAGGCCGAAATTAAATCTGAAAAATCTGCAGGACCAAAGTTCTGCAGAAACTGCGGTGAGAAATTGAATCCGGATTCGAAGTTCTGCAAAAAGTGCGGAAGCAAAATTTGATTATCATGCTTGGGCATTATTATGAGAGAAAAAATATTGCAGGATTTGGGCTGTAAATCAGATCGTGAAAATAGAGGTGAAGATATGTATTGTGAATCATGCGGTAAAAAGATACCTGATGATAGCAGGTTTTGCGAATATTGCGGAAGCCAAGTCAATCCTGAGATTGTTATTCATTCTGAAGAAGACATAGACAATGGCAAACATTACGAGCAGGAAAACAAGCAAGATTATGAGCAAGAAATAGAAGAGGAATATGACTACGATTATGAAGAAACCCCAATGCCTAAAAAATCAGGCTTAATAAAATCACTGTCAATTTTTCTTGTTTTGGCTATAGTATTAGTGGGGGGATATAAACTCATAAGTCAATTCATAGGTAAGAATCCCGAACAGATTCTTGAAAATCCAAATAAACCATCAATGGCAAGCGAAAGCAGGAATGACCAGGCTTCAAATAATGCACCTGGAAATATAGCACCCGAAAACAATGCTCCTGAAAACAATACTTCAGGTAATAATGTACCGGTAGCCAATAATTCAGTAACAATAAACGAGGATGATTTCAATTGGCATTTTGAGGAATATTACTATGAGATACCTGATGGAGCAGCTGAGCTTTCATACAAGGACATATTGGGAGAGTGGAAGCTGATGGCTGTTAATTATCTGCCGGACACTGAAGAAATTCATTTTTCCACAGCTGTGATTAGTGAATACAGTCCTGATGAGGCACATATGGGAGCAAATACATCAGTTTTTTTCAAACATCAATATACGAAATTTGATGGAGAGAAGTATTACTATGATGAAGAAGACTCAGAGGACATGGTATTGTGCAGCTATGGAGAAGGAATTTTACAAATGGCCCTGGGAGATGACAAAGTAATGGATGTTATTTTCTGGGAAAGGGAAGGAAAACAGTATGGTCAGAGTTATTTATTCAAGGATGATGACAATGACGGATTTGCAGATTTGGTTTTTTCAATGGCGTTTGTGCGATGAAAAATTGCTAATTATAATATAAAACAGCAGGAGGTAGATATGTATTGTGAAAAATGCGGATATGCAATGCAGGATGATGCTCTATTTTGTGAGAACTGCGGTGAACCGATAAACAAAAACGAAACAGAAAAGGTATTAGAATCAGACGATGCAGAGGCTGTAGAAACAGCCGAAATTCAGGAAACAAGCGTGGTAGAAAAAATGGAAGGGATTCAAGAAATAGAAGAGATTCAAGAAATGGAAGAGATTCAAGAAACAGAAGAGATTCAAGAAACAGAAGAGATTCAAGAAGCAGTTCTAGAACAAGTAATCAGGATTTCAGAAAATGTTACTATGAGCAGTGAAGGAAGCTACAACTGGATGTATGAATTTTCATTGTGGAAAAATCCTGCAATCATGATAACGGTTTCTAAGGTTTTGCTTATAGCCTTGATGGTTCCTGCCATGTTAATGTTTTTTTTGACATTAGGAGATGGTCTGGGGGAAGCCTTTAAGCTTTTACTTTCTATGCTTGGAATAGGAGCCGCATTGATGTTTGTTCTTATGATTGCGGGATATGTAATGCTCAGCATAGCCTATGGCGGTAAATACTATGTATTGTTTAAAATGGATAACAAGGGCGTTAATCATATTCAATTGGACAAACAACATAAAAAAGCACAGGCCTTGGGATTTCTTACGGCTTTAATAGGCCTTTCTTCAGGAAATATTTCTGCAGCAGGAGCAGGTCTTTTGGGAGCATCTAAAAAAAGCCAGTACACAAATTTTAAAAAGGTAAAATCCGTTAAATTCAGCCCGAGGATGAATACAGTTTATTTAAATGAATCCTTAAATAAAAACCAGATTTATGCAGAAAAAGAAGACTATCTATTTATAAAGGAATTTATTTTGGAGAATTGTCCGAAAAATGTAAAGATCGTTGAAAAATAGCAAGTCTCAAAGTATAAATAAAGGGGGGGAATTGCCTTGAATAAAGTGAAATACTGCAGAAAATGCGGCAATACAATCAGTGAAGGTGTTAAATTCTGCAGACATTGCGGTGCCTTGCAGAACAATCAGTCAAATACCAAAGGACCGGATGTCCTTGATAATAGCATTAAGCAAAAGCAAAAAGAAAAATATTTCAGCGATAATGAAATAAAAACAAGGGAAAAGAAAAAAGGAATATTTGGGAAAATAGCTGCACTTTTGCTGATAATTTTTATATCAGTTAATGTAATAAATTTCTTATCTGATAAGCCCAATGAACCCTCCAGTGTTTTAACCACCACTGAAAATGATGAAAACAAAAGCATGAGTGAATATGTATTAAGTGATGTAAAAATAAGTGATGATGATTTAAATATCCCTGCACAGTCAGGATTCGTGAGCCCTGATGAGCCAGAAATAACTATCGAAAACACCTTTATCAATTTTAGTTCTTATAATTTGGAAGGAACAAAGGAAGTAAAAGTAAAAAGATTAAATCAAATCAGTGACAGTGAAAAAGGCTTTACAATCCAGGCTTATGATTTTGAAATAGAAGGTATTTCTGAATTTAACGTGCCTGTCTATATTGAAATGCCATACTATCCAGTAATTGAAGACAATCTTTATGAAGAAAGTACCATATTTGTCCAGTATTACAATGAAAACGAAAGCAAATGGGAGATGATACCTTCCTGGATAAATGCCGAAGCCAACACTGTAGCAATTCTAACGAATCATTTTTCACCCTTTGGCGTATTCCAGGATGATAATTTGGAAGATGCTAAAAAAGTAGCGCATTTGTTTCAGTATTCGGGAAGATATAAGGGACCTACAACACCGGTATATACAACGGCAAGAAATATCGAAAGATACTATCAATTTGTTGATGAAAAAACATTTCAAACCTATATTGATTATAAAACAGTACCGGTAAATGATTTTGCATCAAGTTTTTTAAATGTTATGAACCATGGAGCATCAGCGGGAGAGTATTCTTTATATGCTTTATCTCCTGAAATTTACAAAGATACTATTAGTGGTTTCAGCAAAGCAGGGAAGCTTTTTGTACTTTCAAAAATTGCATATCAATGGTACAACGATGTAGCAACTCAGGATATTATAATAGACAATATTTTTGACCTTACAGAAATAGCTGTAGGCACAGTTGGAACCCTTGCAGCAGCACCTGAACTGACAGTAATTGCAGGAGGAGTATGGCTGACAGGTTTGACCTATGATGTTGGAACGACAGCTTATGAATATATGTCTGAGAATGAACCAAGATATTTAGCCTATCGTTTAGTAAGTGAATCCGGTTACATTAAATATTTGCCGGATGAAGAAATATGCGTCTATTGGAAAGAAATAGACGATCCCTCTTATTCAGAATATGATAAAGAACTGGCAAAAAGCAGAAACAGGAGTATTGAGCTTAGAGGAGAATACGGGTGGGCACAAGCTTTTGATGCCATACAAAAAAAATATAAAGAAAATCCCATAGAAATGATAAAAGCATTAGAAAGACTCTTGGAGTCCTATTTAGACGTTTTCTGGTACTACTCTGACTACGCTGAGATTACTGACATTCTTAAGTCTGTTGAAACAGGCATTATTTTCAAGTCGACTTTATATGATGAATGGGAATGGCCGGTAGAATCTGAAATCCAAGAGTATAAAGCAAATTACAGGCAAAAAATGAAAGAATATTTAAGACCAATCATGAAAGCCATGGCTCAAAAAGCTCTTGTGGAATTATATGAGCTTACCTTAAAAGAGGTAGTAAAACTTTGGGATGTTGTAAATATGGAAATTGATTTTCAAATAGTAGATGAAAATTTAAAGGAGGGAGAATTCTTTCCAGCCTCCCCCTTATCTGATATGACAATTAAATTATCAAAACTAAGTGAAGAGGCAAAACCCCATGAATGGGTATGCGGTGAAAGAAGAGAAAAAAGCAATTCAGTTTTCAGCTGTAATATATACGCTTATATTAAAGCAGGATGTCCAACAAATGTAGAATTTTATGAGAAAAATACAGAAACAGGCATCCACGAGATTGTAATTTCCAAGGAATTCACTCTATCAAATCCAACTATTATCTCCATTGATAAAAGAATGGAAGATATAAATGGCATTTATACCGGTAAAGCCATAGGGGGCAATTATATTACCGGAGAAGAAATGGACCTCTACTACAAAGCAATCAGAATTGAATCAAACAAAGATGGAATTCTCATAGGACCCTGCTTAGAAAACGGAGACTATGATCCTGACAATTTGGTTCAATGTGTTTTCAATGAAGAAACAAATCAATATGAAGGAAAAGTCAAGAGAGAATCCGGCAGCCAATGGATGGAGATTAATTTTAGCGCCGAAATTTATGAAGTTTACAAAAAACCAAGGGTAAAGGCAGCCTATACACAAACCATATCCTCAAGACCGGGCTCCTTATATATATACGAATATGAAGTAGAAAGAACATCAACATTAAAAGGAAGCTCTGTGGTAAGGTCCGGCGGCACTGTTGAAACTCCGGCACAGACTCCGGCAGGGGGGCTGCCTGTAGGTGGATTTACAGGACCGATTATACCTGAAGGTGATTAAGGAGGAATACTATGAAAATTAAATTCAAAGACAACTCATACCGAATTATTGTTTCAATAGCAATTGTTTTATTGCTTATGTCTGCATCCGGATGTCAAAAGAGCAATGATATGCCTCCCAAAATGGAAGGCCCGGAGCCTGAGCCTCACAAGGGTATATTTGTCAGCGAAAATGCTGTGTTTACTTTTGATGGTACTGATACAGTATTTGTTGAATTTGATGAGGAATACCTAAAAGCATTGGATAATCCTCCAAACAACGCATATTACAGCTATGTGTTCACTTGGTATAGCTTTGGCGATTACAGGTATGACGGGGCAACAAATTTAAGGCTTTACCACGAAGAAAGCGACACAGGCCTGAATTTTTTAACTCAAGGGAACACAACTGCCGAAAGAATAGAAATCTCATTCCCGGTCCCCGGTGATGAAAACATAGTATTTATTAAACAAACATAAATCCATTTGAAGAAGCTGCTATAACAGGCAATG
>Ga0265294_10011239_pt1 | contig 10079 bp, 9 predicted proteins | sample MunlanPumphouse3_FD_192504 | JGI IMG/M metagenome (GOLD analysis project Ga0265294, IMG submission 192504) | Groundwater microbial communities from a municipal landfill in Southern Ontario, Canada - Pumphouse #3 | ecosystem: Environmental > Aquatic > Deep subsurface > Groundwater | place...
TTACGACATTTTCATGACCATGATTGACCATATAGGACATGACAAAAGAGGTGGAAAAATCTTCAAGAGAGATGAAAAAGGAAATATTGTGATGATTGAAGTCGAGGAACTTGTAAAGGAAAAAGATGCTGACGGTAATTTAATTGTTCGTAAAGAAGTAACACAAGAAAAAATAGTGAATGACCAGACTATTCACGTTGCAGATGTTTTTTCAAAATGGAAAACTAAACAAGGAATAGCATGGTAAACAGTAATTTAGCATATAAATTTCAGGAGGTTGAAGAGGAAATAGATTATAGCTTTTTACCTGACCAACTTAAATATACTTCTGTTTCTTTAACAGAGGTTTTTAATAACAAACTGCGTTTAGAAGCCAATGCTTTTAACTTAAAAGCCAAAGTCGCCAAAGACAAAGTAATTAACAGTAAATATAGTTTCGTAAACCTTTGGTCAAAAAATGGATTAGTTGATAATGCTTTTTATCCAGGTCGTTTTAAACGAATATATGTTTCAAAAAAAGATGGTAAGCCTTTTTTCTTACCATCTCAAATGACAGAAATAAAGCCGAAAGCAACCAAATATATTTCACCCAAAACCTACAAAACACTTGATGGCGTTGAATTAGTAGCGAACAATCTTTTAATGTCTCGTTCAGGTACAATCGGAAAGTGTACCATAACCTCAAAGTCAAACATAGGAAAACTATATTCAGATGACATAATCAGGGTAAGTTTTAAAAACGAATATGACTTAGGTTATACTTATGCATTTTTTCAGACAGCTGATGGTCAATTAATACTTCAAACTAACAATTATGGTGCTGTAGTTAAGCATATTGAGCCTGAACATTTAGAAAGTATTATAATACCAAACGCACCTGAAACGCTAAAAAAGGAAATCCACAAACTTGTAATAGAATCCTACGATTTACGTGACGAATCAAACGATTTAATTGATAAAGCAGAATCAATTCTATACAAAGAACTTCAACTTAAACCAATTGAAGAATTAAAAACAGAATACTTTGACAATTCTGTAGAGTTAAGAAATTACACTACAAAATTGAGTGATTTAAGATTGCGTTTAGACGGTTCGTTTCACATACCTATAGTTAAGCAAGTTGAATCAGCATTAAAGAAAAATGCAAAACAATTAATTAAGCTATCTGATTCAATCTTAACAAAAGATATTGTCCTTCCTGGACGTTTTAGCAGAACTTATGTTGACGCAGAAAATGGTGTGCAGTTTTTGGGTGGTAGAGATTTATTTCAATTAAATCCTACTACAGAAAAGCACCTTTCTAAGGTCGTTCATAAGAAACAATTAGAAGGTGATTTAAAAATTTCTAAAAACGATATTTTGACACCTTCAAGAGGTACAATAGGAAAAGTGGTTTTTGCACCTGAACATTTTTCGGCTAAAGCAATCAGCGACAACATAATTAATATAAGGCCTGCCAATGAAAACATTGCGGGTTATTTGTTCGCAATTTTAAATTCTGAATATGGAAGCATTCTAATAAAGAGACAAATTTATGGTGGTGTTGTAGATGCTATGGAACCTGCAATGTTGTCAAGTATTGATATTCCCCTTTTGAGAAACGATAAAAAACAAAAAGAAATTAATGACTTGGTTTTACTTGCAAACGAACTCAGATACAAAGCACACCTGAAAGAACAGGAAGCAATTAAAAAAATGGAGAACATAATAAATGATACTAAATAATACCAACCTCGATTGCTTATACAAGCGTTCTTAAAAGATGCTTTTGAAGGTAAGCAAGAAATTGTTGAAGTATGAAGATAAAGAGCATAGCAATTGAAAACATAAAAGGAATTCAAAGTGAAAATTTTACTCTTGATTTAATTCCTAACAAACCAAATATTTTAGTTGCTCCCAATGGTTTTGGTAAAAGTTCTTTTGCCATTGGCTTTGATGCTCTAAGAACAAACAAAATTGAATTAGATGACAAACATTATTTTGATAATAATGACCAAAGCGTCCTTCACTATCAGTAACGATAAGTAATTCTGGAACTGACACAACACTAATCGCAAATGATACAGGCAACTCGATTACAGATGTTTTTGATGTATTCGTAATTAATAACCAAACAGAACCAAAAGCTACTGTTCAATCATTTGGCGGTAAGTCTTTTGCAAAATCATCTTTAGAAATTGCTCCAACAATCCTTGTCCCTACAATACCTCAAAAAGTTGCATTCGAATATTCCTCTACGACAGAAAAAGTAGCGTTTGGCGCTAATGGCAATAAGGTATTGTCTAATATTTCAAATCTTTTTGATTGCGGATATCTTTTTTATCGAATAGAAAATGAGACTTCCTTAAATAAATTCACTCAAAAACGTAATTCAGAAAATCTTCAAGAAATTAAAAACAAAATTAACGCCCAAATTGGTTCTGGTAATACAATAAAGCAGTGGATAAGTGATAATTTATTAGTGTCAATGCAAGGCATTGAAGAACTGAATAAATTAGCATCTATTATAAATTCCTTTGACTTTCCTGAAGTTCAATCAGAAACAGAGGCATTTTTGGCTGCCATTCAAATAATCTCAGTTTATCAATCAAGAGGTACGGATTTTAAAAAGGCTTGTAAATACTTGTATTATTTAGATGAAAAAGAGGATTATACACAAATGATAAAATCCTTTAATTCAACAAGGTTTGACATTAAGCCAAAAGAGGTTAAGAAAAAATCACTTGTTGTAAATTGGCCTAAAGCGCATGAAATATCAAATGGCCAAAGAGATGTTTTATCATTCATTACAATGATGCTAAAGGCAAGAAGGTCTTTTCATAAAAAAAATTGTATTCTGATTATTGATGAAATATTTGATTATTTAGATGATGGAAATTTAATTTCATTCCAATATTTCATAACTAACTTCATTGATGAAATGAAAAGTCAAGGAAGAAACTTCTTCCCTATTCTTTTAACTCATCTCGACCCAATGTTTTTTAATCACTTTTGCTTTAATAAGCATAATATTAAAGTTCATTATTTGAAAGAAATGAATGCCAAAGCAAGTCAGCAAATTTTGAAAATAATATATGAAAGAACTGACACAAGAATACAAGCGAATTTAGATGCTCATTTTTTTCATTATCACCCAGACAATGTTGATCTAACAGCTGAATTTACCGCTATGAATCTTAATGTTGCTTGGGCGCAATCTGAAAGATTTCATGCTAAAATTCAACGAGAAGTAAGACGGTACTTGTATTCAGATGACAGATTTGACCCCTTGGCAATTTGTTTCGGAGTAAGAATCCAAATCGAGAAACTTATTTATGATAGAATTACAAATGAAGCAAATAGGCTAAGTTTTATTGCTGAAAATGGAACCAAAAAGAAACTGCATTATTGTGAAGAAATTGGGATGGATATTCCTGAAACCTATTATTTATTAGGAATCATTTACAATACATCCTTGCATTTAAACGAAGGACAAGACATTTCAAATCCGTTAGCAATTAAATTAGAAAATTATACAATAAAGAAACTAATAAAAGAAATATTTGAAGAAAATGCCAACCCTTAGCAACCATACACATTGCCAAGTCGCTCAAAAAGCCAACCTCACAAGCCAAAACTTGTCAAAGAGTATGGCTGCCCCAACGCACGGTCGAAAAGAAAGAGCAAACAACATTGTATAAGAGCAATAGCGGGTGCAGTGGTAAAATCAAGGTCTGTGCATTTAATAAACTTTGGCGGTGGCGGACAGGTAATCGCCTTGAAATCCGCTACTGCTCTTATACTTGACCGTTAGCGACAAGTTTAAAATGTGAATCTATGAACAACATTGCCAATAAATTAAAACTAAACGGAAACCGATGGTTTACAGTCCTTGGGAATAAACTAGTTTTTGGTAATTCTTCTTTAAATAACGAATCTCATTATACATTTTCCTTTGGAAACAGGTCTGGTTTTTTTGATTTACATTTAACAAACAAACAAGGTGAGCATTATACAGTCTTGAACATCTCTCATCAAAATGTTTTCGAAATATTACCAGACTTAAGGGTTAAGATTATAAAATCAGTTTTTGACTTATCCGATTTTGACGAAAGTGAATGTTATAGAGACCATTCAGTAATTTATAAGATTGAACAATTAAGTGATGTGACAAATGACTTGGGGGTTTTAACAAAAAAGCAGAGTGTGTTTCAAAAGATAGCTTCGTTTGTTGAGAAGTTTAAAGGTGTGGGAGGTCAATTATGATTAAAGCTCACCCTATTTGCTAGCCCGAGTAACCGCCTTACAGGAAGGTTTTAGGATTGTCCACGTTCAAAAACAAAATAAATTTGTGCTTCGTGGATAGATTTATGCAGTTTAGTAATGACTTAAAAATAAATGTTAAATTAATCATAAACAAATAGATACGAATAAATACCAGTTTCTAACACGCGGTATAGTTAATCTGTAAAAACTATGTCTGTCAGGAATTCTTTGGAACGGTCTATGCTTTCCAGATACAACCTGATAGAAAAAGAGATAGACCCCTCAATAACTCAATATTCATTTCTTATAAATTTTAAAAAAAGCAATTTTCACTCAAAAGAGATATAAAATCTAATTTTGGCTTGATATATTATCAACAAATTTTAAAATCGTAAAAACTTTCTTTATCAACTAGTTATTTCACCCCATTATTTTGTAAGGGTTGGATAACTAGTTTATTTTTGTTTAAACTCAAATCTATTAAAGTTATGGGAGAGAACACTTATTTTTTTGACTGGGCTGAAGAGCTCGTTGACAAGATTGTTACCTCAATCTGTGATGTTATTGCAGAAGAAGGAGGGAATGATCCGATTTCTACCGTCGAGAAGGAGTATGAGAAACTTCCTCCCGAAAAACGATTTCTTTTACAATATTTTGCTGCAGTATGCTGGAATGAAAAGCAAGAGGAAAAGTATGAGGCATTGGCAAAGCAGAATATTGTAGATGTTTGGAGTACATTAATTTTTGATGCTCTCTGTATTTGAATTATTAGTCAAAACAGTTTTTAACGAAATTTTATCATTTTTTTAAGTATGTGGCTTTTTGAAAGTCAGTATTTTAAAATGTTAAGTTGTGGAGGAGAAAGGTTTTTCAAAAGTTGATGCCTGGCACCTCGAGAATGTAATTCTCAGGCTATATAAGGTCATAGTGAACAGCTATGACCTTTGTAGCCTGTATATGGAGAAGAAAGTAATCTTGCTTGAAAAATGGGTAGAGAAGGATAAGGAGATAGCGAGCTATTACATGGAACCTCAACGACATGAATATTTGACAAAAGTTATTGTACAGCTTACCCCCCTAACCTTCGAGGAGCTTTTTATGTTGATTATAGAGGAGAATGATTTTGCCCTGGCAATGGATTTCATACAGCCTAAGCTTCACCTGAATAATCTGATCCAAACGATGAAAACGATTGAAGAGTCTTTGGATGTAAAGTTTTTAAGCATTGAATTTATTGGATTATTGCGAAATTTCCGTTCGGAGATTTATAAATGGGCTGCAGTATACTCTTCAAGGATTAATTCAACTATTGATAAAGAGATGGCAAAAAGGGAAATTATGACTTTCTCTTTATTATGTGATGAAAAACTCAGGAACTACACACTTGGGGAAGATAACGGCAATTATGACTCTGCCGGGGAAAATTTATTCAACCTTTCAAATTTCTTTATTGATGAATATGACATCCAAAGCATTTCGAGAATATTCCAATATCTTAATTTCCTCAACACTCAGAAGGGTGTTTCCTATATAGCAAAAATAGCTTCCGTTATTGCTATTGCCTTTGAGAATCATTTGCTCTGTAACACCTACAATAATACACTTCAAGCCGTGTTTGAACACTTTGGTATTACTGATAAAATCGACAATTATAAACCGGCCAGACTCCGTAGGTCAAATTACAAGGGAACAATCCCATTGGCCAGGGCCCAGGCAATGAAATTCTTTCACTCAATAGACAATCGTCTATTGATTCACTGATATTATCATATAGTTTCAACGAATTACCTTCAATTGTTACCTAATTATTACCTAAGCAATAAGTCGTTTGTGTAATTAGTTGAGTGGAACGAAGTTCTTTTGTTACCTGCTGTAATGTGGTTTACGTAAGCACGTTAAATTGCTGATTAAATTAATTTTTACAGAAATTTGTAATGGGTCGGGTGATAAAATCCAAGTTATTATTCGGCTCCATACACCGAACAATATCACCGCTTGGAGGTGATGGGGAGGGGTGCAATTCCTTAATCTTTTAATTATGGGAATTGATGTATATACGCTCGCTACTGAGTTTCCAGATATGGTAATTCAAATAAAAGTAAGTGATCTTATTGAAGCTGCTCATGTTTTTGCAAAGGATCTTGCAGCCTCAAACGAATTCAAAACAAAAGAACTGATTTTGCCTGATACTCTTTTTACGAAAAAAGAGGTGATGGAGCTGTTGGGTGTAAGTGAAACCACCTTATGGAGATGGGATGCGAAATACAATTATCTGCATCCGGTGATGGTTGGAGCGGAACGCCGCTGGCGTTGGAAGGACATCTCTGCAATCATTGAGGGTAAAATTACCGACAATACTGGCAATCCTGTCTGGTCTAAAGAAAAAAACAAAAATACAGCTAAGGAGAGAAGGTAATGGGAGCAGACGATAGTTTTACAGATAAGATTTCTTTGGAGCTTGAGAAAAATTCCATTGTTAGCTATGATTGTAAACACGCCGGCATGCTATCAATCAAGACGGCTAACAAATCTGTGGAAGATGCTTTGAAAAAGAAACACTTTCTTACGCTTTTAATTATATCACACACCCCCAAACGGAATTTGAATAATCCTATCACTCAAAATGACCTTGCAGGTTCAAAGAAGCTCTACAATTTTTTTGACAATGTTTTTGCCATAGGACAATCGGCAAAGGATAAGCGTATAAAATTTATCAAACAGGTAAAGGTAAGGGCAAGTGAATATATCTACGATTCAGATAATGTAATCATTTATGAAATCACAAATGAGGGGGGTTATGTCCATTTTCTTCATAAGGGTTATGGCAAGGAGTCTGAGCATCTTAGAGATAGGACTGATGAGGATGATTTACAGAACCATTCTAATATTATGACGCTTCATAAAGATGGAAAGTCTGTGCGGGAAATAGCTGATTTGGTTAATATGAGTAAAACCACTGTACATCGAATTATTACACAGGAAAAGAGTAAGAAAGATCTTTTACAAATTGAAACTGTCCCAAGTGGAGATGTGGGACAGGTGGGACAAATGGGACAGAGTTACCCTCTTTGTGTTGAGGCTGATCAAGAGGATTCTTTCATCTTTGAACTTGAAGAGAAGGTTGACTTATGAAGGATTCTCATACATATTTTCTACAACCCTATAAGGGAATTGGCAGCCGTTTAACTTGCCCTGCTTGTGGTGATAAACACTGTTTTTCTCTCTATGTGGATGAAAATGGAGATTATATTAATGAGGCGGTCGGGAGGTGCAATCATGAAAGTAGCTGCGGATATCATTACACTCCAAAGCAATTTTTCGCAGATAACCCAACTGCTCGCCCCAATTGGAAAGATAACTTTTTTCGTATACCTCAGCCAACAATAAAATCAACAATAAAAAAACCAATTTATTCCATATTGACAGAAGTTGTCAAACGCTCGGTAAACCCATCTATAGACAGTGACTTCACAATATTCCTGTCAAGTTTGATTGGCAGAGATAATACCCTCAAAATCATTAAAGACTACCATCTTGGTGTGACCAAAAACAGAGATGTGATTTTCTACCAGATTGATAAGGAGGGGCGCTGCCGCACAGGCAAGATTATGAAATATAATCGAGAGAGCGGGCGTAGAGTTAAGGATGAGAATGTCGGGGGTAAAATCACCTGGGTTCATTCTATTTTGAAAAGATCTGACAATCCTAAATTGCGTTTGCCAGACAAATGGGAGTTGACCCAGTGTCTTTTTGGAGAGCATCTCTTGATGCAATATCCATTTAAAAATGTGGCTATTGTGGAGAGTGAGAAAACAGCTGTTATATGTAGTTATTTTTGGTCACATTACATATGGCTGGCCACCGGTGGAAAGTCGCAGCTTAATGACCGACTGCTGGTGTTGAAAGGGCGTAAAATTGTGGCTTTCCCCGATGTTGACGGATACCAGGAGTGGAAAGAGAAGTTGTCTCAAGTAAGAGGGCTTGATATAATGGTTTCTGATATTCTGGAGACGAGTGCCACTGCTGAGGATAGAATAAACCATGTGGATATTGCGGACCTATTGATACGTCAACATAGGAAAGAACATATTTGTATTACACCAGTTGAGGAGCGAAGGGATCCGATGAAGCATCCAACTTTTTTGAAAATGAAGGAGTTTGTGAATTTAACCAATGAGGAAGAGCTTGCTTATTTGATTGGTGATATGGATTTGGAGCTAGTGGGAGTTAAGAGAATTTGATGTCCCAAGTGTCCCAGGTGTCCTGTTCTAGATAGTGGGACAAGTTTATGAGAATTAAAATCGCCCCCATGTTGAGGGCGATTTTTTACATTTTGTCTATCAGGTCTGCTTTTATGTCAATGTTTATGGTTCTGTATCGGGAAAAGGCCCTGCTTCCTTCTTTGTGTCCGCTGAGGCTGCCGACAAGATTTGGATCCTGGACTTTATTGTAAAGATTTCCGACAAAAGTTCTTCTTGCTAAATGTGATGAGGCTATATCTGCAATGCTTTTCTGCACAACCTCCCCGGTTGTGGGGTTTATCACAGATACTATCCTGGTTATACTGCAAGCTTTAAATATTTCTTTTATATATTCATTATATCGTTGTTGTGCTATAAGCGGGAAAATGGGGGCATCGGATGTAGCTGTTGCTTGATTGCTTTTAATTGCTTTTGCAATGTTTTTCTTGGAATAGCGGTTGTCTACAAGCACCTCATTCTGCATATATTCGTATTTTTTCAGAATTTTAAGGGCTGTCTCATTTAGTGGGACAGAAACCGTTATAGGATTACCCTCTTTTGTCTTTCGGGGGATGTAATTTATGCATTTACGATCTCCTTTTGATGTCATCTCGGTGATTATGTTGGACTGACGCATAGAATAGAGGTCGCTGATTCTGCATCCTATTAAACATTGAAATATAAATATATCCCTCTGCTCTTCTAATCGTTTGTCATACGATAGATCTGTTTCATAAATTCTCCCTCGCTCCTCATCGGTTATAAATATAGGGGTCCCATAAACACACTCTTTAATTTGACGCTCTTTGAAAGGATTATTCTGTGTTTTGCCTGTTTTGTTTGCCCAGATAAAGAATGTTCTTAGAATAACAAGAAGCCCTTTTACATAATTGTCACCCCTTGGTTTTGGTGTTCGACATTCTGGGAATTGGTTAAATATGGGCTTGTATTTTGCGGTGGGGATTCTATTCTCGTCAAAGAATGTGTGTTCCTTACGAAGAAACCTTTCAAAATCGGCGATAATGGCTGGATTAAAGGTGTCAAATGTTATTTCATAATTTCTGTATAGACTATAACGCTGCAGAGTGCGGTATAAGACAAGAAAGTGCTTCTTTCTGCTCTCTGAAAATTGGGATAATGAAAGGTAATTATCAAAATGGTCGAAGAATGTTTTTGGTTTGAAGGACACAATCTCTTGAGGGCTATTGTCGCCATAAACATAACTGTCAACTTGATCTTGGAACCATTTTAATGAGATGTTATCCGGCTTTTCGGAACAGATCAAATCTTCAAATAACCGACATATCTCTTCAATTTTATTTCTTACTTCTTTTGCCTGGATAATTTCTGGTGTGTGGATTCTGGATTTTACAACAATCTCGCCAGGCACATCGGAGGTACCTTCTCTATTTTTGACAAAAAACTTGGGAGAGATGAATAAATGTGTTTTTGCACGGAGAGTAATATTACGTCCGTGGCGTAATCTCAGTATAACTTCTGATTTCCCAGAAATGGGATTAATATTCTTGGACAGAATTTTTGAAATATTAGACATAACGATAATTTTTAAGCATCTCAAAGATATGAAATGAA
>Ga0265294_10011240_pt1 | contig 10078 bp, 8 predicted proteins | sample MunlanPumphouse3_FD_192504 | JGI IMG/M metagenome (GOLD analysis project Ga0265294, IMG submission 192504) | Groundwater microbial communities from a municipal landfill in Southern Ontario, Canada - Pumphouse #3 | ecosystem: Environmental > Aquatic > Deep subsurface > Groundwater | place...
GGTTCAAATGTATGGAAATAAAGATTACTTCCAACTTTTAGAAACTTCTGAAAATGATGCATATTATGAACGTTTCAAATCATTTCATCATTCAGAAATTCAAGCATTCATGAATCAAGATGATTCGATGAATACAAAAGGAAGTTTCAAAGTGTTTGTATTAAGAAATATGGTGCCTGCTGGGTTACTTGTTGGAACCATTGAATCAAATATGTTAATGATTTCGATTGATTATGTCACACCTGCATATCGTGATTTTAAAATTGCTAGTTTTCTTTTCAATGAACAAAAAGCATTTTTTCAAACAAAGGGTATCGACGTTTTAAAAACAAAACCTGGGAATGATAAGCATGAAAAATATTTAAAAAGAATTGGTTTCCATCAAGAAATTGAAAATGGTATGCCAATCTATGTTAAAAAACTTTAATCATATTAATCGTTGAAACTTAAGAATCATTTGATATAATATAAAAGGGCACACCTAAGAGTCTCCTATTTGTGGGAGACTCTTTTCTATTTAAAAAACATGGAGGATTTGTTACATGGCTAAATATATATTTGTCACAGGCGGTGTTGTTTCAAGTTTAGGTAAAGGTATTACAGCATCGGCAATCGGTCAGCTTTTAAAGAGTCGTGGATTAAAAGTATTTATGCAAAAATTTGATCCTTATATTAATGTGGACCCAGGAACAATGAGTCCATATCAGCATGGTGAAGTGTTTGTCACTGAAGATGGTGCGGAAACAGATTTGGATTTAGGGCACTATGAAAGATTTATCGATGAGAATTTAAACCGTCATTCGAGTATTACAACTGGCAAAATTTATCAAACCGTTTTAAAAAGAGAACGGCGTGGTGATTATTTAGGTGCAACCGTCCAAGTAATTCCACATATCACGGATCAAATTAAGAAAAAGTTGGTCGATGTCGCAAAACATACAAATCCTGATGTTGTGATTACTGAAATTGGTGGTACGGTTGGGGATATTGAGTCACTTCCTTTTTTAGAAGCGATTCGTCAAGCGAGAAGAGACTTTGGATTTCATAATACGCTTTATATACACAATACATTAGTACCTTATTTGAAAGCAGCAAATGAAATTAAGACCAAACCAACACAGCACAGTGTGAAAGAACTCATGAGTTTAGGAATTCATCCAGATATTATTATGCTTCGAAGTGAGATTACAATATCAGATGAAGTGAAAGATAAAATTGCACTCTTTTGTGATGTGGATAAACATGCAGTATTTGAATCCATCGATGTGGATGTATTATATGAAGTCATCATTAATTTACATAGACAAGGCATCGATGATTGGATTTTAAAGCATTTTGATTATGAAAGAGAGCCTGCAGATATATCAGCATGGCAAGATCTTGTTCATACGATTAAACATCCTGAAGGAGAATTAAAGATTGGTTTAGTTGGTAAATATGTACAGCTTCATGATGCGTATTTATCGGTCTCTGAAGCTTTAAAACATGCAGGATATTATCATAAGCAAAAAGTATCGATCAAATGGATAAATGCAGAAGATGTGGATCATGAAAATGTTGGACTTTATGTATATGATTGTGATGGCATTTTAGTACCTGGAGGTTTTGGACATCGTGCAACGAATGGCAAATTAGCAGCGATTAAATATGCAAGAGAAAACAATATTCCATTTTTAGGATTATGTTATGGTATGCAATTGTCTGTCATTGAGTATGCCCAAAATGTTTTAAAGATTAAAGGTGCAAACTCAACGGAAATCGATCCAAACACACCAAATCCTGTGATATCACTTCAAAGAGGAAGAGAAACAGATGAAGATTTGGGTGGAACATTAAGATTAGGTAGTTATGACTGCGAGATTAAAGAAGATTCTAAAGCATATAGTGCATATCAAACAAACTTGATTACTGAAAGACATCGTCATCGTTATGAATTTAATAATGCATATTTAGATCAATTTGAAGAAAGTGACATGGTGATTTCGGGATATAATAGCGAATATCATTTAGTTGAAATGGTTGAATTAAAAAACCATCCTTGGTTTATTGCAGTGCAATTCCATCCTGAGTTTAAATCAAGACCATTAAAGCCTCATCCACTTTTTAGAGACTTTATTCTGGCATCTAAGATTTATAAGAAATAGGTATTGTGAAAGTGTGTTATTCATTGATAAACACGAGGGATTGTAATATAATAAGAATGTTGAAAAATTAATTAGGAGGAATATATAAATGTCAGTCGTATCCGCAAGAGAGATGCTTATTAAAGCACACAAAGAAGGTTATGGAATTGCACAGATTAATATTAATAACTTAGAATGGATTAAAGCAGTATTAACTACTGTTGAAGAATTAAAATCACCTGTCATCTTAGGTGTATCTGAAGGTGCAGCAAAATACATGGGTGGTTATCGTAATGTCATGGCAATGGTTCGTGAACTCGATAAGTTTTATAATGTAACCGTACCGGTTGCTGTTCACTTAGACCATGGGACTTATGAAGGGTCTTATAAAGCACTAGAAGCTGGATTTACATCCATTATGTTTGATGGTTCACATTATCCATTTGCTGAAAACTTAGAAAAAACAAAAGAAATCGTTGCAGCTTGCCATGCAAAAGGCGTTTCAGTTGAAGCTGAAGTAGGCGCTATTGGTGGAGAAGAAGATGGTGTTGTTGGAATGGGCGAAATTGCTGATCCAAAAGAATGCCAAGCTTTAGCAGCAACTGGTGTTGATATGTTTGCAGCAGGTATTGGTAATATTCATGGTAAATATCCAGCAAATTGGAAAGGTTTAAACTTTGAAGTTTTAGAAGAAGTTCAACGCGTCACAAATGGTATTCCACTTGTGTTACATGGTGGTACTGGTATTCCTGAACATATGGTTAAAAAAGCGATTAGCCTTGGAGTTTCTAAAATTAATGTTAATACTGAATTGCAACTTGCATTTGCAGCAGCAACCCGTAAATACATTGAAGATGGTAAAGATTTAGAAGGTAAAGGATTCGATCCAAGAAAACTTCTTAACCCTGGTTATGAAGCAATCAAACAAGTCATTCGTGAAAAGATTTTAATGTTTGGTTCAGATAATAAAGCAATTTAGGTGATATGATGCGTGATGAACGAGTCTATCACGAGTATGCAAATTGGAAATTAGAAAACCATGATTTATTAAAATATCTCATGGATTCAAATTCAGATTTAATCATTAGATTTAAACATGTTTTAGATGTTACAGATTATTTATATGACAAATTGATTGATGATAAAAACTACACGGAAGAAGAAGATCACATTTTTGAAACAGGTTTTTATTATGTGTTGGATCAACTCGATCAAATCAATCAATTACTTAAAGAAAATTATCAAAATGACATCAAGGATTTAGAAAAAAGATCAAAAGACGTTAATTTATTACTATCAGCCATTGATTTTCAAAACGAACTAATCTCATTAGAGTCATATGAACAAAAAGATATGGATTCACTGATCCAATTTGAAGAAGAACTATTAAAAATTCTTCAACATAAAGGTGAAGTTCCGAAAACCATGTATGAGCAACTCGATCATATGACTTATGAAATGTTTCAAAGACTGAATGTGGAATATTTTCCGATTGATGATATATTTTTAGAAATCGCTGATGAGCTTGGCATACTCTAATGAATAAAGCGCTTAGTCAATAAGCGCTTAATTTTTTTATCTTGTGCTATCATGAATATAGATGGAGGGCTAATCAATGTATCATGAACTATTAAATCTTCAACGCACCTATTTTAATCAAGGAAAGACTAAAGATTATCAGTTTCGTATGAAACAGTTAGATGCATTGTACCAGGCGATAACAAACCATGAAAATTTAATTATCGAAGCATTATATCAAGATTTAGGGAAATCTTCTTTTGAAGCTTATTTGACGGAAATCGGAGTTGTCAAAAAAGAAATCAAAGATATGAAAAAGCATTTAAAATCTTACATGAAATTAAAAAGGGTAGAACACGGAATTGCTTTATTCAAGGCCAAAAGTTATTTGTACCAAGAGCCTTATGGCCAAGTGTTAATTATTGCTCCATGGAATTATCCTTTTCAATTGGCGATTGCTCCATTAATTGGTGCGATTGCTGCTGGAAATACAGCGATGATCAAGGTGAGTGAACTTGCACCACATACTGAAAAAGTCATTTTAAATATGATTGATCAAACATTTGAGCCTGAATATATTAAGGTTATCACCGGTGGAGTTAAAGAAAGCCAAGCACTTTTAGATGAACCTTTCGATTACATCTTTTTTACAGGAAGCCCCTCAGTTGGTAAAATCATTATGAAGAAAGCTAGTGAACATTTAACGCCAGTCACACTTGAACTTGGCGGAAAAAGTCCTGCCATTATTGAAGATCTCAAAGATATGGCTTTAATCGCGAAGCGCATTGCCTATGGGAAGTTCATAAATGCTGGACAAACGTGTATTGCACCTGACTACATCTATATCAAAGAAGAACTTAAAGAGGCATTTATTAGTGAATTAAAAAATGCAATTTTTCAATTTTTTGGTGAAGACCCATTGAAAAGCGAAGATTATCCAAAGATTATTCATCAAAAACATTATGATCGTCTCATTCGTCTGATTGATCCGAAAAAAGTCGTTTTTGGTGGAACTTATGATAATCAAAAAATATCACCAACGCTATGTGAAAATGTCACATGGGATGATGATATCATGAAAGATGAAATATTTGGCCCGATTTTACCGATAATGGCTTACCAATCTTTAGATGAAGTCATAAGTGTTTTAAAGATGAAAGATAAACCATTAGCATTATACTTATTTACTGAAAATAAACAGATTAAAAAAAGAATCATTCAGGAACTAAGTTTCGGTGGGGCAACGATTAATGATACATTGATGCATTTTGCAAATGAGAACCTACCTTTTGGTGGTGTTGGAAACTCTGGCATGGGTCAATATCATGGAAAATATAGCTTTTCTTCGTTTAGCCATGAAAAAGGTGTTGTCGATCGATCAACAAAAATTGATGTTCCATTAAGGTATTTACCAACCAGTGATAAGAAAGAGAAATTAGTTAAGAAAATTTTAAAATAAAAAAGTGACTCTTTTTTGAGTCACTTTAAGTTTTTAACGATGCTTTAAATGAGGGAATAATATAACATCACGAATGTTTGGTGTATTGGTAAGTAACATCACAAAGCGATCAATACCAATGCCAAGACCACCCGTTGGTGGCATACCATATTCTAAAGATTCCACAAAATCAATATCCATTTCAGAGGCTTCTTCATTACCAAGAGCCTTTTCTTTTAATTGATTTTCAAAGCGTTCTCTTTGATCGATTGGATCATTTAATTCAGAGAAGGCGTTAGCATATTCACTATGCATAATAAATAATTCAAAACGATCAGTGAATCGAGGATCTTTTGCATTTTTCTTTGCGAGTGGACTGATTTCGATTGGATGACCATACACCATCGTAGGTTGAATAATCTTATCTTCAACATAATGTTCAAAGAATGCTTCGATGATATGACCAATCGCGAAATGTTTTTCCACATGAATTTCATGTTTATTTGCTAATGCTCTTGCTTCTTCAAGTGTCATTTCTTGCCAGAAATCAACACCTGAAATTTCTTTAATTGCGTCAACCATATGCCATCTTTTCCATGGACGTTGCATGTGAATGACTTCATCATTATAAGAAACATCATAAGTACCTAAGGTTTCATAGGTTACAGTAGAGAGACAAGATTCGACTAAATTCATCATATCTTCCATGTCACCATATGCTTGATAAGCTTCAATCGTTGTGAATTCAGGATTGTGTTTCGCATCCATGCCTTCATTTCTAAAGAGTCTGCCAATTTCATAGACACGTTCCATTCCACCAACAATAAGGCGTTTCAATGGAAGTTCAGTAGCAATTCTTAAATAAAAGTCCATATCTAATGCGTTATGATGCGTGACAAACGGACGTGCAGCAGCACCCCCTAAAATGGAGTGAAGAACAGGCGTTTCAACTTCAACGAATCCTTCTCCGTCAAAGAATTTTTGAATGGCACGAATGATTTTAGGACGCATAAATGCAACTCGTCTAGCTTCATCATTAACGATTAAATCCACATATCTCCGGCGTCTAGCTTCCTCTTTATCTTGCAATCCATGAAACTTATCTGGAAGTGGGCGTAAAGCTTTTGTTAAATGTGTATAGGCATCAGCTTTAATCGTTAATTCACCGGTTTTTGTACGGAAAACTGTCCCTTCAATCCCAATAATATCTCCTAAATCTGAAAGTTTAAATATTTCATAAGCGTCTTCGCCAATGTGATCTTGACGCACATAAACTTGAATTTGCCCTTCTTTATCTTGAACATTGATAAAACCGGCTTTACCTTGACGTCTCTTTAGCATGATTCTTCCTGCAATCGAAACTTTAGGTTTCATTTCTTCGAGTTGATCATGATCATAAGCACCATAAGCATCATGGACATCTTTTGATTGATGAGTCCGTATATATTTTTGTCCAAAAGGTTCAATGCCGCGTGATTTTAAATCTTCAGCTTTCTCACGTCTGACAATCTCTTGTTCTTTTAAATCATCTGGAAACATAATTAATCCTCCTAATCCAAAATATTATATCATAATAAAGGCCATAATCAAATGTTATGGCCGTTTTTCTTCTTTGATGAGTTCATACATGAATTCATCTTTTTTAGGTTCAAGTGCTATGACTTTAACCGTAATGATTTTTAACCCTAAGTGTAAGGTGAGTAAATCGCCAATTTTCACTTCAGAAGAAGGTTTTGCAAGTTTATCATTAATTAAAACTTTTTCTTTAACTGCAGCTTCTTTGGCAATAGTCCGTCGTTTAATAATGCGTGATACTTTTAAATATTTATCAAGCCTCATTGGTATCTTCAGCCTTTTTTTCTTCCCACCATGAAAGTTTCTTAGTTTCAACGATTTCATCAATATCAGCTTTAGTCAATGTTTCAACTTCAACCAAATATTTAGCAATCAAGTCCAATAGATCGCGGTTTTCAGTGATGATATGTCTTGCTTTATCGAAACATGTCGTAATAATGTGTCTAACTTCTTTATCAATTTCATGTGCAACTTGGTCTGAGAAATTCTTTTCTTTAAAATAATCTCTTCCTAAGAACACATTGCCTCCAGAACTTTCATATTGGATTGGTCCTAAGTCGCTCATTCCGTATTCAGTAACCATGGAACGCGCGATACGGGTTGCAATTTGGAAGTCGTTGTATGCACCTGTTGTCACTGTTTCAAAAACAATTTCTTCAGCAACACGTCCACCAAGATAAGAAGTAATACGAGCGATGAGTGATTTTTTAGTTTCTAAGAATTTTTCTTCTAAGGGAACCATTAAGTTATAACCACCTGCAGTACCACGAGGAATAATGGTTACTTTTTGAACCACATTAGCATCTTCAAGTTTGATCCCGATAACGGCATGTCCTGCTTCATGATAAGCCACAATATTTTTTTCAGAAACTGAATATTTACGACTCTTTTTTGCTGGCCCCATCATGACACGGTCAATCGCTTCATCCATATCTTGTTCAGAAATCATGGTCCGATTATCACGTGCAGCTAGAAGCGCAGCTTCATTTAATAAGTTTTCAATATCTGCACCACTGAATCCAGGGATGCGGTTTGCAAATTCATTAAGTTTGATTTTTGGATCTAATTTTTTATTACGTGCATGCACCTTTAGAATTTCTTCACGGCCACGTACATCTGGAAGATTAATCGTAATTTGACGGTCAAAACGTCCTGGGCGTAATAATGCTGGGTCTAAAACGTCTGGTCGGTTCGTAGCAGCAATAATAATGATTCCCATATTTGTAGAAAATCCGTCCATTTCAACGAGTAATTGGTTCAATGTTTGTTCACGTTCATCGTGACCACCACCTAGTCCAGCACCACGTTGACGTCCAACAGCATCAATTTCATCAATAAAGATGATACAAGGTGAATTTTCTTTAGCAACTTTAAATAAGTCTCTCACACGTGATGCACCGACACCCACAAACATTTCTACGAAATCAGAACCTGAAATCGAGAAGAAGGGGACATTCGCTTCACCCGCGACAGCTCTTGCTAGTAAAGTTTTACCTGTTCCAGGTGAACCCACTAGAAGTACACCTTTAGGGATACGTGCACCCATATCGACATATTTTTTAGGTGTCTTTAAGAAATCGATGAGTTCAGCCATTTCTTGTTTTTCTTCATCTGCACCTGCCACGTCTTTAAATGTGATTGATTTTTCACGATTTAATTTTGCACGGTTTTTCGCAAAATCGAAAGCTTTGCTATTTTGACTGTTTGCGTTTCTAAAAATAATAAATAATACAACAAGTATTAAAATCATGGGGACTAGATTCAGTAAAACCGTCCATAAAGTCACACCTGATTTTGGAACAATATTGGTGGATCCACCATAATTTTCTACGGTAATTAATAAGGTTTCTGCTTGATCAATTCGCATGACAGATTCAAATAAAACGACACCGCCATATAATGCTTTATGTTGATCATAGATTTTACCATTAATTTTAACTAAATCGAAGTTATCTCCACCAATTAAAGTATATTCAATCGCTTCAATGTGTTGAGCTTGTGCAGCATTTTCAACTTCTGAGAAAGTCAATTCTTGAACTTGTCCAGATAATGCGTCACGTAAAAAGAGAAATACACCAATCACAATTACTAGTGTAAACAACATAATTAAGTAATCGGGTTTTCTTTTCATGGGTTGTTTAATTGGTTTCTTTGGATTTTGGTTCATTATATTACCTCTTTATTCGTGTTTTTTGTGTAAACTTCGGGTTTGAGAACACCAACATAAGGAAGATTGCGATAAAATTCATTATAATCTAAGCCATATCCTACCACAAATTCTTTCGGAATTACTTTTCCGACATAATCTGGTTGATAAGGTCTTAATCGCCCTTCGGGTTTATCTAATAAAGTGACCATTTTAACAGATTTTGCACCACGGTGCTTTAATAATTCCATAATCGTCACAATCGTATTTGCTGTATCGACGATATCTTCGACGATGACGATATCACGTCCAGAAATTGGAATGTCTAAATCCATCTTAATCTTGACATCACCAGAAGAAGCAATCCCTCCATGATAACTTGAAACCGACATAAATACGATTTCGATGGGGAGTTCAACTTTTCTAACAATGTCTGACATAAATGGAACACAACCTTTTAATAAACCTAAAAATACGGGTTTTTTCCCTTGATAATCGATGGTTAATTGTTTACCAAGTCGATTGCAGATTTCAACAATTTCATCTTCAGTTACTAAAATACGTTCAATGTCTTGATGCATGTTATTTTCCTCTTTTTAATTCGAATAATATTTCATTTTCATGACCTAGTGTTTGGTTTATATAATAATCTTCAACCCAAAGTACTGTATTTTGGTTATCAATTAAAACCCATAGGCCATTTCTAATCTGCGTTGGCACTTTAAGATCAATAAGCAGTTTTTTCAACTTCTTATGACCATATGAATAACTCAGCATATCTCCATCTTCGCGATGGCGTAGCCATAGTGGAAACGCTAATTTATTATAACATAATTTAGTGAAATTCTCAGTATTCGCTTTTGTTTTGGGTAAAAATGTGAAAATCGTGTTATTATCGACTCTATTCTTCCCATTTTTCACTTCTATTTTAATTGGATTTGTTCTTGATAAAGGCTCAATAAAGGCATCATCATAAGACTTTGTCATGATGTAGTCTTTACTTAACCTATAGGTTTGATTTGGTCTATTTGACTGGAGCATTTTCTTGATTTTCATGATGATTTCATAAGATGGTGATAAATCATGACTTTCGATGATATAGGCAATCATATCATCTTTCAATGCTTCATCAAGCGTTTTAAATAAAGGAATAGAAATCTTACATGTTCCATTTAAATGTTTTATGGTTTGTTTTCTAATGAACGCAAACGCTTGAGAAAGCTGAAGATGATATTGTTTGATTTGTTCTAATAAATTATCATTTTCTTGTTTCATAAT
>Ga0265294_10011242_pt1 | contig 10077 bp, 9 predicted proteins | sample MunlanPumphouse3_FD_192504 | JGI IMG/M metagenome (GOLD analysis project Ga0265294, IMG submission 192504) | Groundwater microbial communities from a municipal landfill in Southern Ontario, Canada - Pumphouse #3 | ecosystem: Environmental > Aquatic > Deep subsurface > Groundwater | place...
TCTTTAGTTAACTGCTCCATCTTTTCTTCAGCCTTAGGTGGAACCTTAGAGTCTCCAACATAGTAAAAGTATATTCCATTGCCCTTCTTAACTATGTGAAGACCCTTAGATAATCCAGTGGCAACTAGTGGTTTTTTAGTTCATCCTTTAAAACTTCCAAACTTGCTTCAATAACTTTTATGTTTTCACTCATCTTATCAGAGTCAGGGTGGGCTTTGATTATGTATATTCCAGTCTCTATAGCTTTGACTCCTAAAGCATTTTCTATGTTATTACTTTTGCTAGGCAGTTTTTTATCCAACAGCTTCAATAACCACCCTACTAACCATTCAGGCTTTAAATATCCTATCAATATCATGCCACCTATACTAAGTATCGCAGTTAAAATTTCTCCCATATTACTCTACCTCCTTAGATTTTTTAAGCCCATAAAGGGCTCTCATGTGCCCTACAATCAATTTTACCCTTCCAACCTATATAATCTATCAGAACGCTATGTCTGAATCAACGTAGGACCTACTACGCTTAGGTAACCTATGAAATGCTGATTAATCCTTAATATGTCTCATGGAATCCATTGTTTCTATAGCAAGGTCACCACAATCTATAACAGCATCCGCACTTCTTGTATTTAAACGTCTACTATCATTCCATGAAATCCCATCACCCCCTACAATTATTTGTGTTCTGTTAGCCTCTCTATCTTGAAACACTCTTTCAAAGTTAGTAATAGCAAATTCTGCTTTAATAAGATTTGGATTTTCATTAGTCCAATTTTCTAATGTATCTGTTCTCATCCTGATTTTAGTTGCCATCAGACAACACCTCCATCAATAATGCAATCACTTACAATGCCTACCTCAGGATAATCAAGTTCTAACCATGTGTGCACACCATCTCCAACTTTAAGGGTCCAATCCGTTATACTGGATGTTATAGGGTCAATAACATATTCTAGCCCTATTTCTCCTAAAGCTAAGACGGGATTATATTGTTCCCACTCCTCTTTTGTGCCTCTCCTAAGCTTAATACGCACTGCCATAACAACACCTCCTTTTTAGTCTATTAAATAGTCTTCTGAAGAAGCTTCACCACCATCAAGCACATAAGTGTAATACTCTTCATCAGTAAATGCATCACCGCAGTAAGCTAAGTCTGAAAAATAGTTGGTCCCTGCATAACCTCCTAATAGATACCAAAGACTCTCAAATTGGTCAAATAAAGGACGCTGGGATGTAACCGTCAACGGCGACTCAGGGTCATAGAAGTTTGGCTCGGGCTCATAGTAAAATGCAACCCAAGCATACTCAGTTACTGGGACATACAAAACGTCTGAAAGGTGGTCTAGGTCAACTTCTATATCAGGTCTATATGTATTCTTTAATACCTCACCTATTGCTTCTACATCAGCTTTAACCTTTAAAAAGTTCAACTCAAGACTATTTGGAAGATTATAATAAAGATTGTCTCTGTTCAATAATTTTATCAACGCTTGCTTAACTATTTCTTCTACTGTCAGTGTTCCATCACCGTGAACTTCATAATACATATCAAGGACAAATATTCTTGCTGTAGCTTCAAAAATTAAATATCGTAGCCATTTAAAGAAATCCCGCCTATATACCCTCTCATCTGGAAAATATCGTATACTAGTTCCTGGCTCTGGCTCATACATCACTGGATGTATAAACCAGCAATCATCTGGAAGTTCACCAATGGCATCTAAAATATATCTTTTAGTAGGGTCTAGAAAAGGTTTCAAATCTCTATATTTGTATATAGCCACCTCTGGTGCAGCCATTATTACACCTCCTTCATTAGAAGTTTAAAAACAGCGTTCGTTCATCTTTTGGTGCATATGTATTCTTCTTATTAAACACTGAAACAAATTCACTTCTACGTTTTAAAAGCTCCATTAGTTGCTGTTCTTTATATTCCTCTAAAACTTTTTCAGTATCTAAGCCTAACGCTTGCTGCCATGCCTTTACACCAATAGCTAAAACATCAACTTTATCATCGTGTTTAAGTGCATCTTTCATATCACATAGGTTTGTCATCTGATACAATAAAGAGTACACATATAAATCATTTCTAAGATATAAATTGTACTCCCTATTAATCACTTCGGTATCTATAACCAGCCTATGTTGTGACAATACTGGCTCTAGTGTATCTATAATTCGCTTCTCTTTCTGGGTAAACTGTTTAACCTCTTCTACAACACACTGATGAAATCTTAGCAGTATTGGCTGAAATAGCTTTGTAAACATACCATCCCCAAAATTAGCTTCAATATATATTCTAGTAACATTATATTCCTTAGCTTTCTGTGCTAGTATAGTTAGTGTGTTATCATCATAGCCACCTTCTAGACCACCCAGGTCAAGAATGTAAAGGTTTCCGTTAAGCTGCCCTATAACAACATACGCTGTCTGGTCTACACCCTTTCCTGCAGGGTCTATAGCCATATAAATGCCATCATATTTAAGCCATTCTTCATCTACTCTAGAAGGCATATATAAACCATCATCTCCTGCAATACCTAAATTAGTGTATGCGCTTAGCTTATGCTCATCTTTTAGTGAATGTTTTATACTTACTGGAGCCTTAATTTTGTCTATATCCATTACTATAAAATTCTTCAGCTGCAATGGATATTTTCTCTCATCTGTTTCAAAAGTATCCAACATGTATTGCATTAAAAAGTTAGCATGCCCACCAGTGTATTCACGCATTGTCAATTCCTCTTCAGTGTACCTGTCTGTCGGTTGTCCTTCTAACTCGGGATTTTCCATCAACTCCTGAAGTATAAATGGAGATAATTTTCCGTGATAGTGGTGTAAATCTTCTATTTTAGGGTACCTTGCTGGTACTATAAAGGCATCATAACCCCTAGAAAGCAATTTGTTTGGTCCATATATACTATCCATACTATGTGGTGTTCCAAGGTATGTTATGTATCCTTCTGGCATAACTATGTTTTCTATTTCAGATAGTGTTGTATATAGCTTATTTCTCATTGTTTCGGTTTCAACTGTGTTAATAGTTTCTACGTCATCTAAGACTATTTCAGAAGCTCTAGCACCTGTTATCTGTGAAAAGATACCACTAGCTTTCACACTGGGCGCATGGGAAGGCAAAGCACCGTTTATGTCAAAGCTAGTTGAAGACCATCTCATATACGCTGGAGGGACCATAAAGCGTAGCTCTGGTATAGTTATAATCAACTTTTGGGTAAAGTTAGTAAAATTCTGTGCCCTATCTCTGGAAGCACTAAGCACTAGAATCTTTTCATTAGGATTCTTAAATAGCTTCCATAAAACATATGCTGAAGTTATCCAAGACTTTCCAAAACCTCTATAAGCTTCTATTATCCTACGTTTGCTCTCAGAGTGTTGAAGGTAATCTGCTACTTCATACTGTCTTTTAGTTGGTGCTGGAAGGTTTAAGTAATGCCATATTAGGTATAGAAAGTTTTTGAAGTTTTTTTGTAGCGCTGTATAATAGGCTGTTTTATTCATAGGCATCACTCATCCTCTATAAAAGGTAATTCAATATATTCTAAACTATCTTCAGATGTTTTATCATTTATTATAGTCCCTGTTTCTTTTAAAAGCCTTATTATGTTTGTAATATCAGTAGCAATCAATTCCTTATTTTGCACCTTTTCCAATAAATATTCCACAGTGTCATAATATAAGTCATCTAAATTCTTTTTTAGTTTTTCATCTTTAGATAACCTAGGCATTACTACCACGCTCCCTGCGCTTCAGTGCATCTAGCTCCACTTCAACCCTTATTAGACGTTGTGTTATTTCGTCTAGCGCCTTGTCTTGTTTATCCAAAAGATTTGATAGTTTTTCTACGGTTTTATCAAGCTTCTCAATACTATTTGTTAGCATTTTGTTTCGCAGCTCAGAGAATATAATAATAACAATAAACATAAAAGGTACCAACCATAGAAAAACATTTGGAGGTATTGCCATTATTAAATCTGCCATATTATTTCCCCTCCTCTTTTATCCAGGGTGGCTTTATTACTGGTTGCTGTTTACGTTCAAATTTTTGAAGTATTTCCTGCTGATAAGTCCCCTGGCTAGCAAGTACACTTCTAGCAAAATTACGTGCTTCTTCATGAAATTGCTTAACAGCACTATCTAAGACTTGAATTTTAGTTTTATCAGGTAGTTTCTCATATGATTTTTGAGAAATAATATTGTTTAATTTATCTTCCATATGTAAACCCACATCCAAATATTTTAACATCATATAATACAATTCAGGGTCTAAATTAATTCCATCAACTGTGTTATTCATTCTTGGTATCTTATATCCTAGTTTTGCCATTTCTTTTCTTATTGGAGATTCACTTTCTGTAGATGCCCTAAGCCCCATTACGTAATCGTATTGTATGATTGGTTTCCCATAACTATCTAACTGAGGCATATTTTTCATCACTTTTCCATTAACATCAACATAATATTTTTGAAATGTTTGCTGAAAATATTTATTAAGACCATAGAACGGTTTAAAAGACTGTGCAAAGTTTTTAATATAATTTTCGGGATTAACCCCTACTAAAGCATTGAAAAAATCCGCCAAACTTTCAAAATACGTTTTATTCATAAGGTTGTTAGCATTAATCCAAAGAAATTGTTGCACGTAATCAGTAAATTCTTCATACTTTTCAGGGTCTTGTGTTTCTTCTAAAGCTCTAGCAAGATTGGCTGCAGTAGTAAACACAAAAGCAGGGTATGGGTCTAATGTATTAATGTTCACCCATTTATCTTTTATTTTGATTGAATTTTCCTGAATACCAGCTTCAGACATCATTCTTTGCTCATATTCATCACGTGATGTTGGTGTTAATCTACCCTCTAAATACAACATAACTGCTCCTAACCATGTAAGTCCTGATGTTGCTAAAGCCCCTATTGCTCTTTGTTGGTCTAACTTATTGCTACTATTAAAAGCTTTCTGCCATAAACTGGGTCTAACCCCCATAACTTCTGTACCCTTTTCAATGATAGCAGCAGGTGTATGGAAGAAAGGTTGAATAAGTTTTAAAAGTTTTATATTGTTTAAACCTTTTTCTATTGTTCTGTTTATATTAAACTCTAATTCACTTTTCCAAGTCATTTTTGTGGCTTTTTCTATCCCTATTGAATCCAAATACTTTATTAAATTATAATTTGTATCGCTGGCTAAAGCATTAGGATTAGTTTTCTCTTTAATAACATAATCAATAATTTCTGGTTTGAATTCCTGTTGAATTAATGCATTTTTTGTCCATTCTAAACTCTCTTCTAAAGACAGCCCTTTTTGTGTCTGAGCATAATATTGTACTTTATCAAATACATTTTTAACACCACGATATTCAACAGCTGCATTAGTTAAAGCTTTGGTATCTAATTCCATATCTGGATTCATTCTTGATAACTGTGATAATGTAAATCTCACTTCCCCTGTATATGCACCATAGGCAAATGGTCTATCTGTAAATTCTAGCATACCATAACTAAAAGTACGCATATGACCTAAAGTATAATCTGATACATCAGCTAAAAATCCTAAAAATGTGCTTTTCTCAGCAGCATCACCAAATAGTTTATGCATTGGTGCTTGTGTTTCTACTTGCTCTAGTTTAGCTTTAGTTCCTTCAATCTGTGTCATTTCTAGATATTTGTTGAACTCTTGAGGCTTAAACATCATTAGTCCTAAAACATCTAAGGAGCTAGGATTTTCTTTAGCATGCATAATGCCATACATATCTTTCACACCAACTACTGGTCGTGCTAATCCATTAGTCATTCCTTCTAATATTCCTAAAAGTTTGTTATTAACATCTTTAAAAGCTATAGCATCACTACCTGAAATTTTTCCTGTAAATGCTGCCATATAATCAACCATAATATCATATAGTTGATTGGCAGTCTGTGATACCACATTACGTTTGTGAGTATTAAAATTAGTCAAAATATTCATGGTTTTATAATCAACAAGAAAGTCAATCAAACGTTTACTAAATGGTGACTTAATCAACGCTTGATTAACATCAGCAACGCTTTCTGCATTGGCAATTTTAGCTACCAAAACTTCAAAATCATCTGTTGATATGTTTGCTTTCTTTACTCCCTCATATAACCACTGTGCATCTTGTGACCTAAATAAATCAGCATCAGTAAGGTTACTGAAGTCTACTAACTTTCCATCAACTTCAGCTCCCATTAATGATAACGTCTGTGCTACTTTAGTAGATATATTTTTCACATCAGAAACCAATGAATGTTGGATTGTCAACAATTCTGTTAGCTTAATTTTGTCTGCTTCGGGAACTTCTATTCCTTGTGAAAGCTTATTATTTAAGTCTATTGCATACTTTTGGATAATTGTTCCTAAATTAACTACAGTATCTCTATATTTTAGTACTTCAGTTGGTGCGGTTTCTAAAGCTTTAGATAGTGCTTTAGCATTGTCTAAAACTATTCCTAATTCATCTACCAAAGCTTCAGGAGTCATAGTTTTTAACGGTTCAGCTTCAGCACCAACTATCTTTTTAGCTTCTTCAAATGTTATCTTTGGTTTTCCTTGTGCTTCTTCAATAGCTTCAGCCATGTCATAAACTTCTTTTATAACTTCAGGTTCAGTATTTAATCTTAGTGTATTTATTGGTCCTCCTTCTTCTGGAGTTACTAATGGTACACCTTCAGGAGTTTCAGGTAATTTTTCAGCTACTTTAGAAATAGCCTCAGCTTCTTTAGGTGTGACTTCAACTTTCTTAGAAATTATGGACTCAACCATTTCTGCTTTTAACTTATCAACATTTTTTGTTAAATCTTCTTTAAAATTATATTCGAAACTATCCACAATAGCTTTTGCATCCAAGTCATAAACTTTTGCTAGAGCATCAACATTATTTAATGCTACAAAAGGGTCCATTTCTCCTGCACTTAATTGTTGTTTTATTGTTTGTAACTCTTTAATATACACATCATCAACCGATAACTTAGGACCTCCAGTAAGTGCACCACTAAGTAAAACATCAACTACACCCATAGCAACAGCTTGAACACTGATAACTTCTTTTGCAAAGTCATCTATTTCTCCATGTATCGCTAATCCTGCTGTAGCCCCACCAACAACATCTGCAGCATATGCTAGTATTTCTTTAGTTACTGGACTAAGTGACGTCTTTCTCAAAATTATATTAGTAAGCTCACGTGAAAAATCGCCAGCGCCATATTCAGCAACACTTATTGCTGTGTAATACCAATCTATATCAGGATTTAACATCTTACTAAAACCTGTTTTTACAGCGCCTGCTGCAGCACCTCTTATCCCTTCATAGACTAACGAAGGCATTGAACGCAAAGCTTTATTAACCCATGATATGCCACTAATACTTCTTGTTAAAGCATCAACAGCTGTATATCCTGCCATTGTCAATATTATATCTCTACTTAAACTACCAGCATAAGAAGCAACCATTTGGGCTGTAGGGGAAAGTGTTGTATCTAAAGTCGGTGTTCTATAAAGGATTGAATCTGACATAATGGTTATAAAATCCGAAATCTGCCATAAAGTCTTTTCTAGCTGTGTTTGTTCTGGTTGCATCATAGGATATACAACACCCATTGCAGTACTTAGTTGCTTCTGCTCTTTCTTAGATAGTTGTTTATCTTCTTCAGTTTTTAAAACTGGTGCATTTATTTGTTCTTCTGGTTGGTTTTGTGCTAAAGTTATAGGCATATATTATTCACCTCCATACATTTTTTGCTCCAATAACTGTGTACGTTTGGTGGCTTTTCGTTTTTCCTGTTTCTTTACTCCAAGCGGTTTAACAGTACCAATTTTCAAACGCCATATTTCAGGTTCATATTGTTCATAATCTGGAGTACGTCTAGTGGGAACTTCTATTACTGTTGGTTCTTTCTGAGGTGGCTCTTCTACTGCAGAAAGTAATAAAAAATCTACAGCTTCTGAAGGTAATTTTGGTTGCTGTGATATTATAGTTTCTAAATCTTCTTTATATACTTCCTTTACAACATCTTTAAAAAGTATAGGTTTTGCTTTTAAATCTATGCTTAAAGGTTTAGAAAATATGTCTTTACTAGTCGGCATCTTTGGAGACTCTGGAATTGTTTCTTCTACTTTAGCAGCTTCCATACTTACTTCAGGTTGTTGAATTTTGCTTAAATTTTCATAAAATTCTTTAAGAGTATCTTTTGAAGATGTTAATTGTACATTAGTTGGTGCTTGAAAAGGATGATAAATTGTTTCGGCAGCTTCTGGTGTAATTGTTTCTGGTTCAACTGGTATTTCAGCTAATTTTAATTTTTCTGATTTTGCAATATATTCTTGAGTTTTTGTTTGTGTAACCTCAGCTTCTTTCGTAGTAATTAGTTCTTTTTCAGTAACATTAGGCCTTACTTTAGTATTATAATCATTCAGTGTTTCTAAATTATCTGCTGTGGTAATTTTGAACATATCAGAATATTTTGGCACTGTTTCATTAATATTTTTTATAACAGTAGCAACATCACCTTTGAGACTAGGGTCTGATAAAACAATATCTTTCTGAAATTTTTTTCCAACATCTGAACCATATAAATTTCCAGCACCATTACGATAAGTCGCAATCATTAAATTTAATATTGCATCATAGTCAGATTTTTCTGGCTCCTTTAGTGCTTTATTGGCATGTTCATAAATTCCAGTTATAACATCTCTATTATCTTTCATTCCAGCAGAATGTAAAGCATTTAAAGCTGAATATCTTAAAACATAAATTGCAGCTTTTACTTCATTTTCGGTGTTTCCATTAATTTCATCAATGGTTTTGGTTAAAATATCAGGTAATTTTTCATCTTCAAATAAATATTTGCGTAAGGAAAAATAACTTTTCGCTGATTCCCATGTACTTTTATAAATTTGAAATGCATTTCCAATTTTCCCTTTATCTAATCCCAGTGTTGATTCAGTAGCTGATAAATTTAACAATAACAATGGGTCAACATCTTCTTCATCAGCTATTTTTAAAACATTTAGTATAAATTGTTCTTGCTTTTGGCGCGCTTCTGTACCAGGTTTAGCTAACTTTGACACATCAGGATTAATTTCTTTGAAATGTTGGTCTATTAAGTCTAAATATGTTGGTAATAATTCTGAATATATTTCTTCATTTAAAGTAGCAATTTGCTCTGGAGATAATTGCATATTTATACCTCCTTTACTTTTGTTGTGGAACATACGGAGACTTCATCAAATCTGCGCCATAAGTTTTTATAACTTCAGTTATAATTTTTCGTGCTTCTGCATCTGTAAAGCCTTTTTGTGTAACTAAATAAATCTGAAGTTTTGCAGGGTCTGCTCCAGCTTTCAATTTTTCTACAATGAAGTTTCTAGTCTCATCATAAGCCATACTTTTGGCATCAATAGTTGTTAAACCAGCTGTTTCTAATTCTCTAATCACATCAGGCAATGTATAATTGGTTATGTTAGAATATAACTCATCATTAGGTGAAATATAAGCATTTGTTGTAATTTCTTCTTCCTTACCAAAAAGCTTATTAAAAGCCTTTTTCCAAAATGGTTCAGTGCTCTTCTTATCTTCTTCAAAACTCTTTAACATCTCTTCATATGTTGCACCCATACTCATTGTCTTTTGTCCAAGTTCACCTGAAGACGTATATTGTTGTGCGTATTCCTCTAATGGTGTCAATACTTGGTCTCTGAATAATATGTGAATATCAGGGCTGGTTAAATCATTTATTTCATAAAATTGTGTTGCAAGTTCATTCGCTTTCTCATATAAAACAGCTTCAAGTTCACTATTCCATATTGTGGCATAAATTGACCCAGCATACATTTGTATTGTTTTTTCAATCATCTTATCAAAATTTCTAGTTTTAAACGTTTTTACATCATCTATCATAGAATAAACAGTCCCCAATAACTTGTCAGCATCAGTAGCTTCAAGTTCATTGGAAGCATACATTTCTATAATTTCTTCAGGTTTAATGAATTCATTCTTAGCTAATCTGTTTTTTAAGTTTAAATAGTTTTCCTTTCGTTGCA
>Ga0265294_10011243_pt1 | contig 10077 bp, 11 predicted proteins | sample MunlanPumphouse3_FD_192504 | JGI IMG/M metagenome (GOLD analysis project Ga0265294, IMG submission 192504) | Groundwater microbial communities from a municipal landfill in Southern Ontario, Canada - Pumphouse #3 | ecosystem: Environmental > Aquatic > Deep subsurface > Groundwater | place...
TGTCCAGCTTAAGGCTCCTGCCTATAAAGGTAATGATGAAGAAGTTTATAGGGCATATTCAATTGCATCTTCAGTAGTTGATAAGCATGCTATCGAATTATTGATAGGTTTTACGGGAGGAATTGCTACCACCTATGTTCATCAACATTTAAAGGAAGGAGATACAGCTCATATTAACGGTCCTTATGGTGATTTTTATTATCATGATGATGATGGCCCGATCATATTGGCAGGTGCAGGAACCGGAATGGCTCCTATAATGTCAATCCTTCAATATATGGCTGATAATAATATAATGAGGGAAACTATATTTTTCTTTGGTGCCAGGACAATGGATGATCTATTTTTAGTTGATAGGATAAAAGGTTTTGAAGAAAAACTTAATCTAAAGTTTGTACCTACACTATCTCGGGAGGAATCCCCTGAGTGGAAGGGAGAAAAGGGGCGTGTACCTAATGCCATTGATAAATATGTTGAAAATGCAGAAAATTACTCAGCATATCTATGCGGTAGCCCTGCAATGATTGATTCCATAGTTGAAGCATTGGTGAAAAAGAATGTGCCTGTGGAGAAAATATATTTCGACAAGTTTTAAAAGGTAAGATCTTTCGTTTTGCTAGGATGATAACAGTATAACTTAGGCAGTAGACAATTAAAACAGGAACCGACACTCCTAATTCTGAGAGTAAAGCTCGAAGAATCTTGTTATATTACAAAACATTTAGCTTAATTAACAGCTCTTATTAAATCTTTAGCATAATTACCTTGAATGTGCAGAAAATAACCTTAAATATTATTGAGAAGGTTAGTATATTTTCATTAAAAGGAGTTGATTCACTTGCACAGTCATTTTGATCTATATAGTTTTATGACAAATTATATAAAAGATGCTATTAGGGAGACAAGGATTTAAAGGGCGTCGGTGTATTGGTGCAGTTTTATTATGACATACAGAGATTAATGGCAATAATAATAGTTAAAATACTATATTGATTTGTCATTAGCACAATTTATTAACATAAACATATAATGAAATAATAATGTTAAAATATATAACAAAATATTGACTTTATATAACATATATGTTAGAATAATGAGCACCATTCTAGGAGGAATGAAATATGAAAAAGTTTAATATTGAAAAATTTCGTGATGATTTAACTAAACTTAGAAGGAATAGCACACAAGCCGATTTGGCAGACAGATTAGATATAAATAGAAGTACGTTATCACTTTTAGAGTCCGGAAAGCAAGTTCCTTCCTTAGATATGTTAAACAATGTTTGCAACCTGGGGAATTATGATCCAAGTGATTATTTTGTTGAAGATGATAATGATGCTGCATTAATATATCTTATGGGAAAGTTAGAAGAAAAAGATAAAGAAAGAATTAGTGATATGATTGAGGCTATTCGGATTAAAGAGAAGTATATGATGTTAAGCAGAAGGTGTAAATAATGGGTTCGATTAATGATGAGAAGCTTTTTGAAACCTATTATCAGGTTAACTATGATTTTAATACAAGTTCTTTAACTGAAAAAGAAGCAGATAAAATAAAATTATTAGCTAAAGAAAAGAGAGTCAACTATGCATTAGCGCCAATTGGAGAGAATATATTTAACTTTATTCTGAAGAAATCTCCTAACATTCATTTTGAACTTGTAGAATTTGATAAAGAAAATATTGACGGAATGCTTTATATACCAAAAAGTGGCCAAGATAAAGCATATATTATTTTGAATTCTAAAAAACCGCTTATAAATCAAATATTTACAGCTACCCATGAATACTATCATTACATTGAAGACTATGATTCAATTAAAAAAGAACCTTATATCTGTCATCTTTCTTGTCTAAAAAAAATTAATGAAAAAAAAGCAAGTAGGTTTGCCGCTGAATTACTACTACCAGATGAATCGTTAAAAAACGAGATAAACTTTTATAAAAAAAATGTTTGGTCTTGCAAGAAAAAACTAGGTTTTGAGCAGTATGCAACTATTTGTATGATGTTGACTGTTGATTATCAGATACCTTTAAAAGCAGTTATATACAGATTACATGAAGAGGGATATATTGAAAATATTCAAAAATATATTAAAGAATATCAATTTATCAAGAGTGTTCTTTTACAGGCAGATATATTAAAGGATAAGGTAAATCGCCTATATAGCAATTCCAATACTTTTATTGATAAAGGAAGTTTAATTTATCAGGATATTGAGGCTGTTTACAAAAATGGTTTAGCTTCAAGAGAAGAGATAATAAAGGATGCTCAAATATTGAAGTTAGATAAAAATATAATTCATTCCTTTTTCGATAGCATAGATGAATCGGATGAAGAACAAGATGATTCTGATTTAATTACACTATTAAAGGATAGGTGGGGAGGCGTTGATTAATGTATACTCCTCTTAAGAAACTATCCTTAAAACAATTGTGCAAGAAACCGATTATGTTTGATGCAAATATTTTTATGGTAGGTATTGAAAAAAGAGAAAGTGATGAAAAATACTCTTTTGACTGTATGAAAGAATTATATTTGATACCTTTATTTGAAAGTTTGGATAATATTAATACATGAAAAGGTTTATTCTGAGCTTGATAATGAGTGTAAAAGATTTATATCAGAATATAGTAAAAAAGTTGAGATTGTCAGTGAAGAGGATTTATACGGCAGAGACCCTAAGTATACAACTATATTTAATAATATTTCAAGCCATGAAAGGGTACAATATGATAGATGTATTTCTAAAAACAGCGGTGAAGTTTACAGCCTTGCATATGCTGCCTTTCATAGTATAAATTACTTTAGTTCAAAAGAAATAATGGTTGATATAATTACTAGTGAAATAAAGGATTTAGAAAATGTACAAGTTATTACATTTGATGTAATAGTACTTATAGCATACATATATCATAATACTAAAAATGTTAAGGAACATAATAAAGCACTTAAATCAATATATAAAAGATATTGTGAAGATGTAATAAAAAGGCATAAGTTACCTGCTACATTAGTAGAATATGTTCAGGAAAATTTAAACTATTTATAGTACCATTGTAGGTTATCTATAACTATAAATTTTTATTCATAGAAAAATCTAATAATCAGATAAAACCCGCTAAGCGGGATTTATTTTATTGCCTTTGCCAACTTCTTTATTAAGTCATCTCCAAATCTGTAGTGTTTTGCAATATAGTCCATTGTTTTATCTTCTAAGCCTGCAGCAGATTGGACAATATTCATGGCTTCATCTACGCTTAAATCATTTTCTCTATTAAGAAAGTCTTCTATAAAAAGCATTGGGTCTGTTGTGTTCATGAACACACTTCTGTCACAATGCGCTCTGTCCCAGAAATTTTCGTAACTTCCAAGTCTTATTTCAAAATGGAGATGCACACCTGTTGAATCTCCGGTGCTGCCTGAATAGCCGATTATTTCGCCAGCTCTTACACTGTTACTTTCTGCAGCACGTAAACGCGAAAGATGAGCGTACAAGGTGCCGAATTTACCGTGGTCTATAGTTATATAATAGCCGTAGCTGTTGTTGTATTTAGCAGTCATTACTTTCCCTTCTGAGGCTGCATATACGGGAGTATCGAGCTGTGCTTTTAAATCCACTCCGTTGTGCCACCAGTAGTATTTGTCGTTAATAGTTAAGCTTCTAGTGCCGTAGGGGCTGGTTACTGAAATAATATTTAGCGGCAAGTGTTTTAGTCTAATCATTCAATATCACGATCTTTTATAAAGTCATAAAAGTCTCCGGACTTCCCGTCGTTTAAATATTTAAGATATTTTTCAACAGCTATATCAAGCTTCATTTTTGCATAATCCTCAATAGCGTCAAAGGAAGATTGAACAATTTTTTCAATACATTTTTTGGTTAAAATTATTCTTAATGGAGAAGGAATAAATTCGTATAGAGTTTCTACAACCCAAGAAAATTTTTCTCCTCCTGCTTTTGTACTATCTTTGTATAATTCTTCTGCTTCAACAATATATTTAATAGAGCGACCTCTGAGTTTATCATGAGCTCTGAAGTATGCTGACAATGCACCAAAAATTATGGTTAAAATTGGAACTGAAATTCTTAAAATTGTTTCTAAAGTTTCTAACATATTATCACATCCTAAGGCATTATATTCAATAAGACAAGTTTTTGTTCTTATATTGAATATAAGTAAAGCAGTTGTAAAAAGTGTGCATAAAAATTATTAGTTTTATAAAATTACAAGTGAAGGTAGGTATTAATTATTCACAAAAATAGAAAATTAACATTCCATAATTTACCACAAAATGTCCAACTAATTAAATTAGATTAAAACGGATTAAGTATATTTAACAATCCGAAAATAAAAGAAGATATGTTCTATATGTTTTCAACTTATCCACAGCTGTGGACTAAATTGTTAACAATTCTTAAATTCGAAGACTTTAAGGGAATTATTTGTCAAGTGTTTTTTTGTAAAATTTCAAAAATATTTTTCATTGGAATTTCAACATTCTACATTATTAGAAATTATACATATTATCCACGGTTGTGGACAACTTTATTTATACACTTAATTTATTAGCAAGGTATAATTATAAGCAAAATATAAATTCTAAATTTATACATTATTCGACAAACATACAAACGTATTTCTTATATAGTAGAAAGAAAATATATATAATGAGTCTTGGTATCCTTGAGGATACAGAGTAAAAATAAAAAAAAGACGCTAGCTGCGTCTTTTTCGTATCTATAATATAAGTAAGTTTTACAATTCCGGTTCAATTAAACCGTAATTTTCATCTTTCCTTTTATATACTACGTTTACTTCTTCGGTATCTGCATTTAAGAAAACAAAGAAATTGTGTTTTAATAAATCCATTTGAAGTATTGCTTCTTCAATATGCATGGGCTTAATTGCAAAGCGCTTGGTTTTTACTACCTTAAATTCTTCTTCCTCTTCGTGATCTAAGGGCTCAATATTTTCAAATTTGATTGATTGACCTGAGTGCCTTTTATTCTGTAGTTTTGTTTTATATTTCCTTATTTGCTGCTCTAAAGATTCAACTGCTTCATCTAATGCATTATACATGTCGTCTGAGTATTCCTCAACACGTACAATCCTTCCATTAAAGGGAATAGTGACTTCTACTTTGTGTATTTTCTTTTCAATACTTAAAACAACTTTTGCCTCAATGTCTTGTTGAAAAAATTTATCTAACCTCCTTAACTTTTTAATTGATGCTTCTCTCAATGCATCGGTAAGTTGCAAATTTTTGCTGTAGATAGATATTTTCATTTAGTCAGCCCCTTTCAAGTATTTATTTATATATATTTAAATTTTACCCAATTATGTGAAAATTAAACAGAATATTTATAAAACATAAAAAAAACAACTTAAGTTGTCTTTGAGGGGTTAGGACATCTCGCAGTCTATCGAAAGATAGGGTTCGCAGGGAAATTCACTAATTTATTTGCTCCTTATGTCGCATAAATTAGGAATTTTGTGCATAAGGGTCATCTCGCAGTCTCATTCACCAATGTATTTACTCCCTTTGGTCGTATACATTGGGAATTCGTTGCGAATGACCTACCAGCCATTTCTTTCTCCCTGACGGTCGAAGAAATGGGGTTAGGTCATCTTTACTCGGCTTGATATGCCGGCTGTTTCTTATGCATCATTTTCTTAAAGTTTGAAGAGTATTCAAATACTGCAATATATTTGTCCACAAAGCTTACAATCCATGCTTCTTTTGATTTTGGGACACCAAAAGGAAACATATGTCCCTTTATTATATTTTCTTCTTTTTCGTTAAGATCAAAAAATTTAACCGCATTGTCAAAAGCTATTTTGGGATGAGCTATTGCATGTTTTATTGAATCTGGTACTATTCTTAAACTTAAACATTTTTTAAACTTATATAGAAAAAAGTCGTGGAGTAAAGCTCCTCTTATTGTTGATTTCCAGTCTAAATTTTGTTTATATGCCATTTGATATGCATAAAATGCTACTTTTACGGAATGTTCAAAAACACTTTCATCATGGTGTTTAATAGATCTCATTTGTTGATATTCTTCATGCTCTATTATTGGAAGAGCCACTTCCATAAATCTATTATCTAAGTATAACATCTGACCATCCTTTATTATTTTAGTAGGGGATGCGGAATTGCACAATACTTTTACATTCTATAACGAAACCTCAAAAATTGCAATAAAATTTTTTTGTAACAAGCATAATGTCATGAAAAAAAGCCGGTGAATTCTCATCGGCTTAGATGTCGATTATATTTATCTGTATTGTATTCCTATATATGAAGCAGGATTAACCAGTGAGCCGTATTTTCTTACTTCAAAGTGTAGATGAGGTCCTGATGATACTCCTGTAGAGCCTACAGCTGCTATTATTTTGCCTTGATATACCTTGTCTCCGGCAGATACGTAAAGGTCACTGCAGTGGGCATATCTTGTGGTAAAACCGCCTCCGTGGTCTATGTCAACCATGTATCCGTAACTTCCCGACCAGCCTGCAAATAATACTGTTCCTCCGTCAGCAGCCTTTATTGATGAACCTGATGCCTTTGCCATATCCTGACCTCTATGGAAGCCTCCGGCTCTGGTGCCGAATCGCGATGTTATCATTGAGCCCGGAAGAGGATTAATAAAGTATCCTGTCCCTTGTTTAGGCGGCGGGTCTTGTGTTCCTGTTGTTACTAATTTTGTTACAGGTTCAGTTATTACTTTTTCCGACAAAACTTCTTTTGCTATTTGAATACCGTTTTGTTCAGTTACAATTGATTCAATTTCTGAAATACCGTACTTACCTGCCTTTGTGACAATTTCTTCATCATTGTACATATAAGAAACAGTAGCATATTCTGTTTCATAAGGCATTTTTTCTTCCTGTACAACTTTTCGCTTTACTTGTACATTTATAAATGGTTTTGGTACTATTAAATTCAGTTCATCCCCGATTTGGATAACTTCATCTTCAGATGCCGAGTTTGCTAACAATAAGTCATCTAATTCCATATCGAAGTATTCAGCTATTGACCAGTATGAATCACCTTTTTCTACGATATATTTCTTTTCTTCGTCGGTTCCTTTAATTATGTAATCTGTTAATTTTTCTTTTTCTTGAATTTCGGCATTAGTTGCTTTTACTTGTTTTATTTCTATGTCTTCAACTGTGGTAACTTCTAACAATGACTCTTTATCATAATCTTTGGAGAAATGAAGCTTAACTTCCTCAACTACATTGTTTGCTTCATATTCGGAATTTACAATTCCTATTTTCTCTCCATTAACATTTATTTGGTATGCCATAATGGAATAAATAATATTTGAGCTAATCAATTCGTAAAGCTCATCTTCTGATACAATTTCTTTGTCTTTTGCTTTTGAAGCTACCAAATTAAATTCACTTTCTATTTGTATTTCATGATGCAATCTATTTTTTAAATCTTTACTTAACTTTAATAGTACTGTATCCAGCAGTTCCGGGTCTCTTAATCGGCACAGCTCTTTTTCTTCGGATACTATTGTAAAACTGTCTGTTGCAAATACATTATTTTCGTGAGTTTTTAAATAATCTGAAGCGTAGATTACGCTTAATATAATGGTTGTTACAAGTAATAATGCAATTGTTCCTTTAATTCGTTTGGTAAGTTGGAGAGGTTGTCTATCTTTTTTTTCGTCTAATTGCTTAAATATTTGAGTGTTTAAATAATTTTTATTTAAAATTTTAAATGTTAAATCTTTAATTGGTAAATGTTTTATTTTCATAAGTTCTACTTCCTAGCCACATAATATTTTACTATTATCAAGAGAAAAATAACATTTTTCTTTTATATAAAAAAATGATATAATAAAGCTAATTAATTAATATGTCTTTAATATATCTTAAGACATTATATTCTATTACATGCTATTATGTCAACAAATTTAAGAAGAAAATGTTTTCACATTATTATAACAAGATTGTTACAATTATATTACAAATGTTATGGCAAATTATGTAGAAAAAGGAGAAATACATGTATTTTATTCTTCAAGAAATGCAAATTGAATTAGGAGATACCCCAATAGAGAATATATTTATAAACGACTACATGCCTTCAGCTGATGGAACCTATGTAAAAGTATATCTGATGGGATACAAATATGCTAAAGACAGGCAAGGTTTTAACAATGAAACTCTTTCAAAGAATTTAAAGCTGCCTTTGACTGATGTATTAAATGCATGGAATTATTGGGAAAATGAAGGTATAATCATTAAGCATGAAACTGATGATGAATACAACTATATAGTTGAATTTGTTAATCTTAAGCAATATTATGTGGATAATGTGTACAAGCATATACATAAAATTAACGATAAAAATAATTATGTGGATAATGATAAGTTAATATCTACTGCTAAAAATCCTGAAATAAAAACTATGATGGAAGAAATAGAAGATATGTTAGGGAGACCTTTAAAAATAAATGAGAAGCAAAAAATAGTTACTTGGCTCAACAAATATAAAACGAAACCTAACGTGATGACTCAAGCATTCAGTTATTCTGTCAATAATAAAAAGGTAAAGAGATTCAGTTACATAGAATCTGTTGTTTCGGCATGGTATGATGCAGGAGTGGTGGATTTGGACACGATGGTGGAGTATCTTGAAAAACGCAACGATAGATTTTCTACCTTTTCAAGAATAAGCAAAGCTTTGGGTTTTAACAGAACTCTCACTGAGGCTGAAATGAGAACAATTGACAGGTGGATTGATGAATGGGGTTTTTCTATGGAAATGATTTTAAAGTGTTTAGATAATTCAACAAAAATAAATAATCCGAATTTAAACTATTTCGACAAAATATTGAGTGAATGGCACAAAAATGGTTTTAAAAACATTGATGATTTAAAAAATGATAAAAAACCTGAAAAAACAAAAAAGGAAACTTCCAAGAGTAAAAACAAGTTTCATAATTTTATTCAAAGCGACGATATTTCAGGAGATGATTTAGAGAAAATTGCAAGAGAAAGATTTGAAAAGAAGCTTAATAAGTTGGGATTAGCAATTCCGGAGGAAGGGGATGGCAATGAATAAACAAATAATTGAAAATATTATGACAGATTACAACAAAAAAAGATTAAGAGCTGCTCATGAAACAGACAATAAAAGGCAAAAGCTTTATGTTGCTCATCCACGCCTTTCTGAAATTGATAAACAATTGAAATTATTCAGCATTAATTTATCTAAAATTTTTTTGTCCCAACCTGAAGATTTGGATTTTCAGGTTAATAAATTAAGGCAGGAAATGGACGAGCTAAAAAAGGAAAGGCAGTCCATTTACGAAAAAAACAACATTCCCGAGAATTATTTGGAGATTGAATATGAATGCAAAAAGTGCAGCGACACCGGCTATACTCCTGATGGGAAAAGATGCAGCTGTTTTAACAGACAAATAATAAATAATCTGTTTCAAATGTCTAATATGGTTAATATGCTTGGAAAGGAAAACTTTAATACCTTTGATATCAATGTTTTCGGTAATGAAAGCTATAAAAATGAAAAGTTGACACCAAAGCAGAATATGTATTATATTTTGGAAATAAGCCAGGATTTTTGCAGTAACTTCAATGATACCAACATGAACCTGCTGTTTTTCGGAGGAACGGGATTAGGCAAAACATTTATGTGCAACTGCATTGCCAATGAACTTTTGAATAAAGAAATTTCTGTTTTGTACCAGACTTCCTTTTCATTATTTGAAACAGTTGAAAATCATAAGTTTAACAAGCTGAATGAAACTGAAGAAAACCTAATGAATTACAATATGATTTTTGACTGTGAGCTGCTAATTATCGATGACCTTGGAACAGAGGTTAGCAATTCATTTACCAATGCCGAGCTTTTTAATATTATTAATGAAAGAATGATTACGGAGAAAAGAACAATAATTTCAACTAATTTATCTTTGGAGCAGCTTAGGGATATTTATTCTGACAGAATTACATCCCGTATATTCAATAATTTTGTTCCACTTAAATTTTACGGAAAAGACCTGAGATTCAAATCTTGAGATGCTAATAG
>Ga0265294_10011244_pt1 | contig 10077 bp, 14 predicted proteins | sample MunlanPumphouse3_FD_192504 | JGI IMG/M metagenome (GOLD analysis project Ga0265294, IMG submission 192504) | Groundwater microbial communities from a municipal landfill in Southern Ontario, Canada - Pumphouse #3 | ecosystem: Environmental > Aquatic > Deep subsurface > Groundwater | place...
ACGACGGCAGGGTTGGGTGGGGTAAGGTCATCGGCATCGACTTGGAGCCGATGGACGATGACCTGTCGCTGACGGCCCACGGCGTTGCAATGCGCCCAATACCGGTCAGTGCCTGCCGCTCACACGGCGATGACGTGGCGCGCATTGCGTGGAGGGCGCCGTATTGGGCACGTGAGAGCGTGGATTTGTGCGCGGTACCGGGCTGCGAGGTGGTGCTGGCGTGATGTCTCCGGCCTGGCGTGACACGTTCCTGCAGCACGCGGAGACGGATGAGTATCTGTGCGCGATTAGTGGAGTGGAATCGGCGATAGTCGCGATACATGACGAGTACGGATCGCCATGCGTTGCGTGGTCTGGCGGTAAGGACTGCATGGTGATGTTACATATCGCATCGCTGGTCCGTGGGCAACACACAGCAGTTTGGTCAGACTTCGGGAGGCCTGAATATCGCAAGTCTAAGGTGTTTCCTGCATGGCTGGCGCGCGAGATAGAGTCTGCTGCACTGGCGTGTGGGGCCAGCGCACTACATGTATCGTGCCGACGTTGTGATTGGCCTGACGCGCTGAATGCACACACCGGTAGGGTTGCAGGTGTCATGACACACGTCGACGACACGACGGATCACTGGGTGCTTGCTCAACAGCGACTCATGCAGACTCTAGGTCATGACGTGGCGCTCGTGGGCCTACGCAAAGACGAGGGCATCGGCAGGCGCCACCGTATTGATGCTGGGCGTGCTCTTGGCGAGTTCCCAGAACGCTGGCCCGTGGCTGATTTGTCGGAGATGGATATCTGGGCGTATATCACTGCACACGACCTGCCATATTGCAGTGTGTACGATAGAAATGCCGAGCTTGCTGGTACATATCTTGGATTACGTGTGACATCACTATTTCGCGATCATTCCGCACGATGCAGCGAAATGTCGGCTGATAGCGTCCTCTTTTGGAGGGACCGCCCACGTGGATGACGACGCCCCTGAGTACATCGAGCACATGCTGCGCTACCCGATAAACCGTGGCCGTCCGTGGACGGCAGACCACGATGCCTATCTGTGCAAGCACCTGCCGATACTCGGGTGCCGGGCAGTGGCGTACCGACTCGGGCGCACGAAACGCGCCGTATACGAGCGGGCGAGTCGACTCGGTGTGGCGCAGGCTCCCGGAGGTCGACGGCGGACATGGACAGACGCGGAGCACGAGTTGTTGCAGGAGTGGCTGCGACGGGCGGCGGCAGTGCTCGGTCGTAGCGAGCGAGCGGTGGCGGCGAGGGCGCAGAGGCTGGTGCACTAGAAGGCCACGATGGCAGCAACTGACAACAGCCGACGGCCGGGCGCGGGACACTTTGCGGGGACCACGCACACCGAGCCGCCGGCGGGCCGATCATACCACAATCTGCCCGGAGGTGACGCAGCAGATGAGACCAGAAGACCGGCCGACACCGAGCGAGAGTCATGAGCAACACTTGTCCTGCGACAACGCAGTAACGTTCGCACAATATCAGCAGCGCTTACTCCGCGACCACCAAGCGAGACGCGAGGAGCTGCGGTCGCGGTACAGTCCGTGCCTGACGCGGATGCTCGCCACCGTCGGCAAGTTCGCCGCGGCGATGGATAGCGTCAACGCGATCATGAGCGGCGACGCCACGGGCGGGACCGACGGCCTCTCATCGTGCCACAGCATCCCTGGCGTGCCCGGCAACGGGCTGAGCATGCGGTCGATGTGCCTCGCCGGGGCGGCCAACCGGGCGCACGTGATCTTGCTGGAGGCGACACGCGAGGCCGAGGAGATGCTGAGCAATGCTATCGACGAGAACCGTGCCGGATGGAAAGAGGGTTGACAATCATCGACGGCGTGGTATACTGTCACCAATTGCACCACTATGCGCGCGCCTCCATGTTTGCGGACCGGAGGCGCGCTTTGTGGTTCTGATCGCGGGCGTGTTGTAACGGTAGCAGCCCCGGCCTAATGCCGGGAGGTCTCGGTTCGACTCCGGGCGCCGGCGATTGCCTGTGTGGTAGCGGGTCGCGGAGTGGCCTAACGGTTACGGCGCGTGGCTCATAACCACGAGATTGCGGGTTCGAATCCCGCCTCCGCTACCAACCAAGTTTCGGCTTGTAGTTCAACGAGAACACCGGGCATGGGCCCGGAGATACCGGTTCGACGCCGGACAGGCCGACCAAGCTTTGCATCTGACCGCGGGCGTGTCCCGCCAGTAGGATGCATCCGGCCGCGACAACCCGCGCAGCCTAGCGGCGCACCACGCGCCGGGACAGACGCGGGCCTCGCAGCCTGACGGGTCCGGCAATCGCCGGGCACACACATGGCCCTCCCCTCACCGGGGAGGGCTTTTTGCGTTCTGGAGATCAGCATGCCACGCCTTGGCCCGCCACTGCGCGACTATGTGCCGCAGGTAGCCATAGCCGAGCTCGACGACCCGGAGGCCATCGGTCCGCACTATGACGCGCTGCGGACCGAGGCGCTTGAGGGCGAGGGTGAGGCGCCACGCGACCACGGGCGCGAGGATGTGGAGACGTGCGTGCGTAACCGGGACCGGGGCGCATTGCACCCGGAGCAGGGCGACAGAGGCAAGCTGGGAAGTGAGGTGTAAACAGCAAGAAACCATTGACTCCAAGGGGTTTCTTTGCTATACTGATCCTACCATGCAGACCACGTACACGCCTCGCCCACCCTACCCTCCGGACTGGGTGGAGATAGCCGAGGAGGCGCGTCGCCTCACTCAGCACAAGTGCGCCGCTTGCGGCATGCAGGGCTTGACGCCAGAGCTCTATGATGTTTGGGACACACCCGAGAACCGGCCGCTCATGCTTGAGGTCCACCACGTAGACGGGGACCCAGCCAACTGTGATTGCGCCAACCTTTCGCCACTGTGCAAGGCTTGCCATCTAGACGCCCATCGCCGCATGCGCGAGAAGCGCAAACGAGAGGCGGAACGCGCCGCCGGACAAACGCAACTCACCATCTAAGCCCCTCGGCACCTCGCCGGGGGGCTTTGCAGTTCTGGGGCACCATGCGCAAGTACAGAGACCGCATCAAAGTCATCCGCACGGTCAAGGCCTCGGAACTGGTGGTCAACGACGAGAACTGGCGGCTACACCCGGCAGAGCAGAAGTCGGAACTCCGGTCAGTCCTGACCGAGATCGGGAATGTGGACGTACTCAAAGCCGTGGAGAGACCAGACGGAACGCTCCTCCTCGTGGACGGTCACCTGCGAAGGGACCTCCACGGAGACAGCGATGTGCGCGTGGCCGTCCTGGACCTCGACGAGGCCGAGACCCGCAAGGTCCTTGAGTCATACGACCGCATAGCAGCCGCCGCACAGACCGACGAGCAGAAACTCTCGGCACTTCTGACAAGCATAGCCGCATCGGACGCCCAGCCTATAGAGATAGACGCCACAGCCGTCCAGGACCTCGTCGACGCGATAGTGACGGAGCATCCGGTATCACAGCAGGATGAGCAAGCGGCGGAACAGACGGCAACAAACGTCTCAAACCACTTCAGGCGGCTTGCCGTAACAAGCCCGGAGTTGTTGCAGGATGCCCAAGTTGTCATAGTCCCGACATCGGGGCCGTGCGCCCTGATAGTGATCGCCGACCCAGACTTGCAGGACATAGTCCGAGAACTTCGCCAGCGGCACGAAGACGGCGAGACACACATCCTGGACCGGCTTTTTGACTGTATCTGGACACCCGGCAATGCGTAGAGCACTCGCGCTGATCGACCAAGCATTCCGCGACCACCGGCCAGCGCTCATGTACTCCGGCGGTCGGGACAGCAGTGTGCTTTTGCACATGGTATTTCACCAGACCGAGCACCGGCCGCCCGTGATCTATGTACACAACGAGATACAAAACCCGGTGACGCTGGAACACGTGCAACAGCAGTGTGCAGCCGTCGGCGCCGCACTCATCGTCGCGACACCCGACCGGACGGCATTTGAGCAGTGGAAGGCACAGGGGTGGCCGATATTGGGGCCGATGCCCGGCGGTAACTGGATGACGCGCTACAAGCACCTCGGTATCCGCATCAACTGCACCGCGTGCTGCCAGCGGCTCAAGACGCGACCGGGTCGCAAGGCGACCAAAGCCGCTGCCTGTGACGCTCAGATGACGGGCCTGCGGGCAGTCGACGACTACAATCGCAGGGCACGGATACGGGAGCACGGAAACCACTATATGACCGACGGGCTCATGATCTATCACCCTCTGTCACACTGGACGGATTTGATGGTCCGGCGCTACTTGCGCCAACACAGCATACCCGCAGACCCGTCCAGCGCACCTGGGGAGTGGAATGGATGCCGATGCTGTGCAGGCTCCTGGAAGTTCTTCGGCAACCCGGTGGAGCGTATGCGTCGCCGGGACCCGGAACACTGGTGGGAGTTCATTGTCGAGCAGGGTGCATGGCTTCCGCTGCTGGTGGTCAAGTACGGCAAGGCGGCGGCAGTGGTCCGCGAGGCCGTGGCGAACCTGGGCGGAATAGAGCGCGTCGCGACAGAATACCCGCACGTGTTTGATTATGGGGAGATACCGCCGCGGCCAGACTACCGTAAGTGAGACCTAACATGGCACCGAGCAAGCGCAAGCCGCGCAAGAAGGCTACCGCACCTACCGGCCAAGTCGGAGCCGGGGCGCCAACCATCTGCACGCCTGAGCTGACTGCCGAGTTCGCGAATCTCATGGCTGCAGGCAACTACTTCGAGACAGTCTGCACCTACATCGGCATCAGCAAACAGGACGCATACAACTGGCTCACGTGGGGCGAGGAAGGCAAGGACGCAACAGGGCCACACCCGGACATCTACCGCAGATTCTTTGACGCCGTCACCCGTGCCGAGGCCCGCGCAGAGGTCAGAGCTGCCGCCCTCCTGCAGCAGGCGAGCCAGGACCGAGTGATAGACCTACCCGACGAGGACAGCAATCAGCGCTGGGTGCAAGGCGACTGGCGGGCGATAGCCGAGTTCATGGCGCGTCGTTATCCGAAGCGATGGAGCAAAGCCGAGCGGGTATCGCAGGAGCACACCGGCGCCAACGGCGGGCCGGTGCAATTCACCATCGTCCAGTTCGGCGAGGAGGACCATGGCGGAGGCAACCGCGAGCCAGCAGATACTGAGTGAGATCAGGCCGCCGCAGGGCGCCCAACTCGATTTCATCCGCTCCGGCGCGCTGGTCAAGAAGTTCCAGGCAGGCCAGGGTGGTGGCAAGACCGTTGCAGGCGTCTTCGAGGTCCGGCGCTACGTCAAGCGCTGGCCTGGCGCCATAGTCATTTGCACTGAGCCGACCTACCCGATGGTGCGCGACATCCTCCGGGTGGAGTTCGACCGGCAGTTCGCGGCCTCCGGCGAGGATGACCGCGTGGAGTTCCGGGTCTCAGAGGGCAAGTACCGCCTGAGCAATGGGGCAGAAATCTGGCTGCGCCAGTGCGATCAGGCAGACAGGCTGCGTGGGCCGTCCGTGGCGGCAGTCTGGATGGATGAGGCGGGGCAGTCGCCCTACACGGCCTTTCAGATTCTCGCAGGGCGCGTGCGCCAACACGGTTATCCGCACTTGATGCTCTTCACCGGCACGCCGCGGGGCCGCAATTGGTTCCACTGGTGCTTTGAGCGGGGCGACCGGCCCGACGGAGCACCGCCCTACCTGGGCACCATGCTGCAGCAGACCATCGGCGAGGAGCCCGAGCAGTTCCGGTGGGGCTCGCTCCAGAACCCGTATCTGGACCCCGTGACAAAGGGCCTATTGCAGTCAGCCTACCCACCGGGCACGCCCATGTACCGCCAGGAGGTCTTGGGCGAGACGATCAATGCCGAGGGGCTGGTGTATCAGCACTTCGACCCAGATCGGCATGTTCAATATCTGCCGCAGGAACTGGACCAGAGCGCGGAGCCGCTCACATTCGTCCGCACCGTCGTCGGCGTGGACTGGGGCTGGGCTAATCCCGGCGTGCTGTTGGTGGGAGCCATGGCCGCCGATGGCTGCGTCTGGCTGTTGGATGAGGTATACGAGACGGAGCGCTCGATAGGGTGGTGGGCAGAGCAGGCGACGCGCCTGCGAGCCGCCTACCATCCGGAATCATACCGCTGCGACCCGGCGGAGCCCGCCAACATCGCGCAACTGAGCAGCTCAGGACTGCCCGCCGCCAAGGCCAATAACGAGGTGTTGCCGGGCATCACCGCCGTGGCAGGCCTTATCAGCAACGACAAGCTGCGTGTCCATCCGCGCTGCCTCAACACCATCCGCGAGTTTGCGGCGTACTCGTGGAAGGAGCGCCGGGGTGAGAGTGTGCCAGACGAGCCCGACAAGTGTGACGACCACACCATGGACGCGCTCAGATACCTCGTCATGGCGATGATCCGGCCCTCTGGTGCCGGTATTGCCACAGGCCACAGTAATCGCAGTAAACACGCGCAGAGGGATCACCGATGAAACTGCCATTCGGCTGGGAGATAGCGCGGCGCCAGAAAACGGCCGACCGCATGCTGACCCTTGCGTCTTCCCGCCCGCAGTCGTCGCGGTCCTATGCCAACCCGCTGCAAATGCCGTACCTCAAGTCTGAGGTCGATTACGAGGTCTATGACGTCATCGCTCGTGGTATGCCCTTCATCGACCGGGCAATCGGTGAATTGGCAAGGATGACCATGGGCTTTGAGGTGACTTGCGACGCCGAGTCCACCAAAGAGGCTCTGTCGGAGTGGCTTAACACGGTAAACGCCAACGGCCTGCGCGCCGCCGGCTTCTGGCCGGTGTGGCGGTCGCATATCGCGCAGATGCTGCAATATGGGCACAGCGCGTTGGAGATCGTGCCTGCACCGAGCCGCCGGGACGTGGCGGCGGTCTACACAGTGGACCGCAGCCGTCTGCAACTCATCCCGGACCAAAACGGCGACGTGCTTCTCGGAGAACGCACGCAAACCGGGCAAATCAAGCCGTACACTCGCCAAGACCTATTCGCCTATTCGGCCATCAACAGCAAGGGCGACAGCCCCTTGGGGCGGTCGATCCTCGCCGCCATTCCGTTTGTGGCCGACATTGTGCTCCGCATGGAAAACGCCGTGCGCCAAAAGTGGCAGCGACACGGGGCACCGAGCTTTCTGGTCAACTACAGAATCCGGGATGACGTAGCTCACAGCGACGAGGCCCTCGGGGCTATCCGGGCACAATTGCAGGATGACTGGTATGACAGCCAGCGTGCCCGGTGGAACCAGGAGGGCATCCTCGATTTCATAGCTGCGACACAGGGTGACTTCATCGTCCAGGCCATCACCGACGGGCAGGAGCTGGACTTCAACATCCCGTACCGGGCCCTGGTGGAGCAGGTGGTGTCGGCGCTGCACCTGCCGCCATTCATGCTCGGTCTGCAGTGGTCGACCACGGAACGTCTGTCGCAGCAGCAGGCCAACGCGATCAATGGCATCATCAGCGATTTCCGCCTGGAGCTGGAGGCCGACGTGCTATGGATACTGCGGACCGTCGCGGCCTACCGGGGGCTCAAGGGCGATGTCGGGATCGAGTGGAATGACACGGACCTGCAGGACCGCGTCGAGAGCGCCAAGGCAGAGCTCACCGAGGCGCAGGCGCTTAAGCAACGTATGGACAACGCACTGGCGGCGTGGCGCAATGGCTGGATAGACCAGGAGCAGGCCGCGGAGATGGCGGGGCTGGAGATAGACGGTGTCGCGCTGGTCATCGACATGCCCGCCGGGGGCCAGATCGAGTCGCCCGACGAGAACCCGGACGACGACGAAGAGCGCCAAGAGGGCGAGCAGGAAGCGGAGGAGGCCGTAGCAAGCGCACGCGCCAGAGCGCTCTGGACGCAATATCCGTGAGGTGAGATATGGCGACGACCCACATGAGTTCTACGCTAATCGCCGCGACACAGATAGCCGCCGGAGCCAGCACCATCAGTGCCCAGAGGACGCTCGGCAGTGGCGTTTTGTGCGAGGCGATCCACGTGTACTTCAACATCAATGCCTCGGGCTTCGCGGACACACTCGCAGGCGGCCGCAATACACTGGACTGCGCCATTCGGCCCGTGGCAGTCAATGGCGGTGCCTGCTACAACGGCGGGCCGGAATACTACCAGCAGCGCATTGTGACCGGCGACGCCGCGCAGGCGCTGCTGTACTCCTTCCGGTTCCCAGGCGGCGCACCCAAGCTCTTCAAGGTGGCCGCGATCAACCGTACCAGTCAGGCCACGGCCAATAGCGGTTTCACGGCATCCATTGAATACGTGACGGTGGCGGCATAGTCATGGCCCGACGCTGGAGGCTACAGACGGCCCGGTTCCGCGACCAAAGGGCGGCGGAGCGTGCCCTGTGGGATGCTACCGGCACCGTCTTCGACGCCTTCTGCCGCTACGTCTGGGCGCACTGCGGGATGCCCGGAGAGTGGGCAGGCCTGGCGTCGCCGCCTGCAGCGGAGCCGTATAGCTGGCTACCAGGCGAGCAGGCCGAGTTCGACCGGGCCGTGCAGTGGTTCATGGATTCGATGGTGGGCAAGGCCCGCGACCCCGAGGCCTTCGCGGACCCGTCCACGGCATTGATCGACGTGCACAACCCGATCTACGATGGCAAGCCGATCCTGCCGGGTCAACTGCGCACCAGCTACGAGCTCGGTGTGAACCGCGCCGTGCAAGTGGTCGGCGACAATGCGCCGCGTCTCTTGGGCCCGCGCAATGCCGAGGCTCAGCGCGAGTTTTTGACGTTGGCATTCCGGCGGCTGAGCGACGGCGCGCGCCTCAAGCTCGGGGACGTGCTCAACGGGACGCCCAAGACCGGGCAGTCCGTGCGGGATATGCTCTTGTCGGCCATGAACGAGGGCCAGGGGGCATTGAAGACCGCGCGGCAACTGCGCACCCGGTTCCGCGAGATCGACGGGTACGATTGGCAGCGACTCGCGAGAACCGAGACTAGCTTCGCGATGAACGCGGGGACGCAGGCGGAGTATTTGGAGCGCGGATACCGTATCCCGGCCACCGAGACCGGGGCGATGATAGAACTTGGTCCTTTTCATCCATGCTGCGTGTGCGGAACTACGGTGATGCCGGAACTCGGCTACATCGTGCCGGACGTAGCTGCCACGGCTTGCCAGGTCTGCCAGGCGGCGAGGATACGCGCGGAGATTGCGGTGGCGGACAAGATCGGAGTGGAGCGCATTGAGATCACGCCAACACCAGCTCCGCAGCCACGCGTCGCGAGGCGACCGCGCCAGAGCGATACCAGGGCGCCGACGGAGCCGGTTAACGTTGGACCCGTGGAGTGATGCATGATGGCTACCAGACCAGCACGAGACGGAAGCGGCAAAGGCGCAGGACAGCCCAGTGGCGGGCGCCGCAACCAGAACACCAAGCCCTGCAAAAGCGGCGGGCCGGGAAGTGGCTCCGGCGGAGGCCGTGGCAAGGGCAAGGGCAGGTGAGCCATGCCGACATACATCGACCCGACGGCCGAGGTGGACCCATCCGCCACCATCGGCGAGGGCACCCGCGTCTGGGGCCATGCCTATGTGGCGCCGAACGCCTCCATCGGCCGCAACTGCATGCTTGCCCGCAATACCCACGTGGGCAAGGGCGCCGTCATGGGCGATGGTTGCAAGCTGCAGGACGGGAGCGGGATCACCACCGGCGTGACCCTGGGCAACTATGTGTTCGTCGGCCCGAACGTCACCTTCTGTAATGACCCGGACCCGCGCGCGAGCAACACGAATTTCGCGCCGGCTATCACCAGCGTCGGCGACGGGGCCGTTATCTGCGCCGCCGCCGTGATCGACGCCGGGGTAACCATCGGCGAGGGCGCTAAGGTGGCTCCCGGTGCGGTGGTCTGCCGCAACGTGCCTGCGGGCATGTTCGCCGTTGGCAACCCGGCGCGGATACTGCCGAGGATGGAGCGTGCATCATGAGAAACTGCGAAGCCGTGGGCTGCGAGAACCCGGCCACGTGGCGCGAGGTGATAGGCAAGCGCGGTGCGCGGCGCGCAGTCTATGTGTGCGAGTGGTGCCGCCTGGCTATGCGCTCGCGCGCCATGCCCACTCCGCAATTCGGAGGCGACGAGCATGTATGCGAC
>Ga0265294_10011246_pt1 | contig 10075 bp, 8 predicted proteins | sample MunlanPumphouse3_FD_192504 | JGI IMG/M metagenome (GOLD analysis project Ga0265294, IMG submission 192504) | Groundwater microbial communities from a municipal landfill in Southern Ontario, Canada - Pumphouse #3 | ecosystem: Environmental > Aquatic > Deep subsurface > Groundwater | place...
TGCAGCATTTACTTATTTTGTAGGGGCAGGACAAAGGATAGCAACTTTTCTATTTATTGTTATGATTCTGTTTATGTCACATCAAATATAATAGCAAATTTAAGTTTAATCCCTTTTATCCTTTTTCAGGTTATAGTAAAATAAGGGATAGAAATATTTATATGGATGCCGGTATTTATTTCAACAGACATTTATTGGAGAAATAGAAAGAAAGGATAATGATGATAAAAGTTATAAAAAGAAATGACAAGATACAATATTTTGATAAAAATAAAATTATTAATGCAATTATACAGGCTATGAGGGAAACAATTAAAGGAGTAGATAAAGAAATTGCTGCCAATATAGCAAAAAAGATAGAGAAAGATTTAAAAAATTCTAAAGAAAGTGTGACTGTTTCTGATATTCAGGAAAGAGTTGAAACGGAATTAATGAACAGTGAGAGAAAAGATGTAGCGAAGACCTATATCCTATATCGGGAACAGCGTGACAAATTAAGAGGAATCTCTTCTACTAATCATAAAATATTAACAGATGAATTTATAAGTAAATATAAGCATATGCCGAATCCCTTCCCTTCTCAATTAGGGCAATTTGTGTATTATAGAACTTACTCCAGGTGGCTACCATTTGAAAAAAGAAGAGAATACTGGTGGGAAACTGTTAGAAGGGCAGTAGAATTTAATTGTAATTTAGTACGAACCAGCCAGCAGGAGGCAGAGGCTTTATATGATAATATCTATCATCTAAAACAATTTTTAGCAGGCCGAACATTGTGGACTGGCGGAACTGAAGTCAGTTCGAAATATCCTATGGCGAATTTTAATTGCAGTTTTACTGTGATGGACAAGTTCAGTGCTTACAAAGACTTATTTTATCTTTTAATGATTGGTTCCGGAGTAGGGGTAAGAGTTTTAAAGTCAGATGTACAAAAATTACCAAAAATAAGGACTAATATAAAGATTATTCATGAGGCTTACAATCCAAAACCCAAAGAAAAAAGAGAAGATTTGACCAGTATTTATTTTGAAAATGAAACCGCCCATATCGTAGTAGGAGACAGTAAAGAAGGATGGGTTCAGTCATTAGATTACTATATAAGTATTCTATCAAAAAAAGAATTCAGACAAATCCATACAGTTATATTTAACTATGATCATGTGAGACCTAAAGGAGAAAAACTAAAAACCTTTGGAGGAACTGCATCGGGATATGAAAGTTTGGAGAAGATGTTCACAAAGATTGACAAGGTGGTAAAGAATAATTGTTTTGGCAATTGGAAAAAATTAAGACCGGTTGATTGCATGGATATTGCTAATATCATTGGTCAGAATGTAGTGGTTGGCGGAGTCCGCAGAACCAGCGAAGTTATATTATTTGACCCGGATGACCAGGATATTTTAAATGCTAAGAATAATTTATATGAGCAGATTGACGGAAAATGGGTAAAAAATGAAGAAATAGACTATCGAGAAATGAGTAATAATAGTATTTTTTATACTTCCAAGCCAAGTAGAGAACAACTTTCCTGGCATGTTCAACAGATGAGATATAGCGGTGAACCAGGCTTTATGAATGCAGAAGCGGCTGCTAAAAGAAGGCCAAATTTAGAAGGAGCTAACCCCTGTATGGAGGTTTTGCTGGATAGGGAGCAGATGTGTAACTTAACCACAGTGAATGCTATGGGATTTACACAAGATGGAAAATTGAACAAAAAAGAATTATTTGAAGCTCAGCGTCTTTCTGTTCGAGCAGGTTTCAGAATGACCTTTCTGGATTTAGAGTTAGATCAGTGGGATGTTAAACAGAAAAGGGATAGACTGGTTGGCTGCAGTCTGACCGGCTGGCAGGATATGGTAAATGCTACAGGCATGTCAGCAGAAGAACAGTCTCAATTAAGAAAAGAGTTAAGAGAAGTTGCCCATAAAGAAGCAGATTTCTATGCCAAAAAACTTGGAGTCAACCCACCTTTATTGGTTACTTCTATAAAACCGGAAGGTACCGCGACACAGCTTCCCGGAGTCTCCAGTGGTGTACACTATTCGCACGCACCCTATTATATAAGAAGAGTTCGCATAAATGCTTCTGACCCGTTGTTAAAAGTTTGTGAAGAATTAGGATATGACATAAAACCGGAAAATGGCCAGACTGAAGAAAATTGTCGCACTAAGGTTATTTCTTTCCCTTGCACGGCACCGGAAGGGAAAACCAAGAAAGATATTTCTGCAATAGAACAATTGGAAAATTACAAAGCTTTTCAGAAAGAGTATACTGACCATAATACTTCTATTACAGTACATGTCAGAAATGAAGAATGGGAAGAAGTGGAAGAATGGTTATGGAATAACTGGGATGATATTGTTGCAGTGAGTTTTGTTTCTTTAGATGATAGTTTTTATGCCCAGATGCCATATGAAGAAATTAGCAAGGAAGAATACGAGAAGAGAGCTGAAGAAATGGTTCATTTTATCCCATCACTTATCTCTAAATATGAAAAAGATGAATTGTTAATTGATTTAGGAGATGAATCTTGTGCCAGCGGAGCTTGCCCGATTAGATAAGGTTATTATTTAGGTATAATAAATAGCTGAAGATTGAAAAAGAAAGCTATTTTAAAAATAAATGATGATGATTTATTTCTTGTAATAACTTTTTTATAACTCAGTTTTTACTATAAAGGAATAAATCAGAAGTATTACTCCAAAAGTAATTGCCATGTCTGCTATGTTAAGAATGCCAGTCCTTAAATTGCCTATTCCGAAATTAAGAAAATCTATGACTACTCCTTTATGGATGATGCGGTCGATCAGATTACTAAAACCACCACTGATTATCAAAGCCAGAGATAGATATGATAAAGCTGATAATGACTTAGAGGAGAAATAGTAAATTAAAAGAAGAAACAACATTACAGATACTAATATAGTAAAGACTAAGAATCTGAATTCATGAGAAAATGATGAGCCCATACTCAAAAAAGCACCTTCATTTTTTGCCAGTTGCAGTCTTATTGTATCTCCTAATAAACTGATTATTGTACCAGGTTTTATCAAAGATTTTGCAGCATATTTGCTGATTTGGTCAAATCCGATGCAAATAGCAGATATAAATATTATTAAGACTGTCTTGTTATGTAAAAACATAATTACCTTTTTGTTAAAATTATGGAATATAACTCTATTTTATAAATATTTTCCTACTTTCCATCTGTGAGAGTAGTCTCTAAAGCCTGTATTTGTATATATTACCATAGATATGAATAAATTAAACTGAAATAATATTTTTATAACCGGCAAACACCTCAGAAAGAGGGTGTTTCTAAAACATCTCAAACACCATTTGGTTATTTTTAAGACCTTGATTTAAAGGTACCTGGATGGTCATTAGCAAGGGTTTTTAAAGAGTTTTAATTATTTCTTAAAAAAAGTAATATATATCAAAGTATATAAATTATTATTGAAATAGAAAATAATGCTAATATTTAAGCAAGATAAAGCAGGATGGCAAAAAAGTGAGTTATACTCCCTCCCAGCACAAACAAATGCCAGATAGTATGGTGATAACGTATTTTTGGTGCCAAAAAAAAGAATACCCCGAATAAATATAAAAATCCCCCACCAACAATCCATAATAGCATATTTACGGGAACAGCTTTAAGTAATGGCTTGGTCGCTGAAATTATAAGTAGCCCCATAATCAGATATAGAAATACAGAAATAACTTGAGTCTTTTTAAATAATAATATTTTCATAAATATACCCATCAAGGCGATTCCCCACACTAAACCAAAAAGAGTCCATCCCCAGGAACCATGTAGGGAGATAAGGGTGATTGGAGTATAAGAGCCGGCAATTAGGAGAAATATTGCTGAATGGTCAAAAATCTGAAAGGTCTTTTTTGTTTTGTTCTCCGGTAAACCATGATAAATAGTTGACGCAAGGTAAAGAATCACCAGCGTTGAACCATAAATCGTAAAGCTTACTATATGCCAATAACTTCCTTTATGAAGAGCCATATCAAGAAGGATAAAAAGACCGATAATACTTAGCAGGGTTCCAATGCCATGGGTGATGGTATTTGCCTTTTCCTGATAAGCCATATTCATTGAGGCTATTTCTGCATTTTCAACACCCTTTTCAACTAAGTTATTTATGAAATTTTTGATTGTTAGCATTAATAGTTAATCTACCTTTTTGTTGAATTTTTATAACAAGTGAGAGGGGAAAATTATTTGTTATAAATATATATTGTAAATAAATAACCGAAAAAATTATATCACAAGAGTTGTCAACAGTAAAGATATAATCAAAGTCACTATGCCTTTCTATGACATGTAATAATAAGGGGCAAGCTATTTTAACCATCATCCATTATTAATAAGAATTTCGGGAATCTTTGTATTTCAGGCAAGATTTTTACGGTATTGATAACGAGAATTATGATCAAGAATTTTTTTTCTTAACCGTATACTGATTGGGGTTATTTCTATTAATTCATCGTCCTGTATAAATTCCAAAGCCTGTTCAAGAGTAAAATCCTTAGGTTTTTCTAAACGTAAAGCATCATCGGAACCGCTTGCCCGCATATTGGTAACATGTTTTTTCTTATTAACATTCACTTCCAGGTCGTTATCTCTTTTGTTTTCCCCAACAATCATTCCCTGATACACTTTAGTTGTCGGTCCAATAAATAAATTTCCCCTACCCTGGGCATTGTAAAGTCCGTATGTGCTGGAAATGCCATCTTCGAAGGCTATTAACACACCCTTAGATCGGGATGGAATATATCCTTTATGCGGTTGATATTCAAGAAAAACATGATTCATTATTCCTTTGCCCTTTGTCAGAGTAAGAAGTTCATTGCGAAAACCAATCAATCCTCTTGCAGGAATTTGGAATTCAAGTCTAAGTTGGTCAGAAGAAAAATCCTGCATATTTACAAGCTCTGCTTTACGTATACCACAAACACGCATTACTGTACTTAAATATTCCTTTGGTATATCACAAGTCATTAGTTCTATAGGTTCATATTTTTTATTGTCAATATTCCGAAAGATTACTCTTGGTTTTGAAACCTGAAATTCATATCCTTCTCGGCGCATTTTTTCAATAAGTATAGAAAGATGCAACTCACCTCTTCCGGATACCCGAAAAGTATCCATTGTGTCAGTCTCTTCGACTTTCAGGCTCACATTAGTATCAATTTCTTTAAAAAGCCGTTCTCTTAGATGTCTGGAAGTAACAAAACTACCTTCCCTTCCGGCAAAAGGACTGTCATTAACTTTAAAATCAATAGTCAGAGTAGGCTCATCAATAATAATATTTGAGAGTGCTTCCGGATTATCAGGTGCTGCAATTGTTTCACCAATATTTGCATCTTCAATTCCTGCCAGTGCTACGATTTCTCCGGAAAAAACATGTTTTGATTCAATTTTATCTAAACCTTCAAAGGTGAAGAGCTTTACCACTTTCCCTTTGACAAGTCTACTATCCCGTTTTATAAGGGTTACGTTTTGTCCCTGTTCTATTTTTCCACGCACTACTAAGCCAATAGCTATTTTCCCTACATAATCATCGTAATCCAGATTAGTAATAAGCATCTGAAGATTACTTTTGTTGTCTATTACTGGAGAAGGAACTTTTTTCACAATAGTTGAAAACAGTGCTTCCAGGTTATTTTCCATGCGATCTGGTGAAAAACCTGCAGAACCTAATTGTGCTGATGTATAAATTACCGGAAAGTTGATTTGTTCATCATTAGCGCCTAACTCAATAAATAAATCATATATTTCATTCAAAACTTCTTCTGGCCGGACATTAGCCCGATCTACTTTATTGATTATGACAATGGGAACAATATTTAATTCCATGGATTTTCGTAATACAAATCGTGTCTGGGGCATTGGTCCTTCAAAGGCATCGACAATCAAAAGAACACCATTTACCATTCTCAGTATTCTTTCTACTTCTCCGCCAAAATCCGCATGTCCGGGAGTATCAACAATATTTATTTTTACATCGTTCCAATGTACGGAGGCATTTTTGGAAAAAATAGTAATACCTCTTTCCTGTTCCATGTCATTGGAATCCATTATTCTTTCTTTTACCTTCTGATTTTCCCGGAATGTTCCACTTTGTTTGAGCATAGCGTCTACAAGGGTAGTCTTACCATGGTCCACATGGGCAATCAGGGCAATATTTCTTAAATCTTTGTATTTCATTTGTAAAACCTTTATTAAATCTTGATAAGTTTTGTATGTTAAAGCTATTAGTAAAAAACAGAAAAATATTATCACAATAAAAGTTATAAGTAAAGAAAATATTATCCGAACTGGTATTTGACAAGAAAAATATTTTTAAATTAAAATTATATTTTTTATTGACAGGAATAAATATTTGTGCTACTTTATTTTTTAATAATAAAATCCAAGGGGATATTGAGGATATAATTAAATGCTAAGGAAACAAAGCCAAAAAATATATAACTTTTATTTTAACTTTTATTATTTTTATTTTATTGGCGATGTTTATGCCTTAGTATCGTAACATAAACAAATATTAAAAAACAGATACCATAGGCATGAACATCGAAGATGCCTATGGTATCTTTATATGTAACAAAAAAGCATATAAAGGACTATAGGTTTTTTATTACCTATAGTCCTTTTTTTTGTTGTTGATTGTAATAATTTTTAGGAAAAAACAGGAAAGAATAGAAAAAGTTTTAAATGAAAAAGGAGGGAAAAAGTGTCAGTAAGAGCAATAAGAGGAGCAACAACAGTCATTGAGAATAGTCGGGAATCAATATTGAAAGATACCAAAGAATTACTACTTGCTATGCAAGAGACCAATAATTTTAATACTGAGGATATTATTTGTATATTTTTTAGTATGACTTCAGATTTAGATGCCGCGTTTCCTGCAGAGGCTGCCAGACAACTTGGCTGGAATACAGTGCCCCTTTTTGGAATGCAAGAAGCCGATGTAAGGAATAGTTTAGAAAAATGTATCAGAATTCTCCTTCAGCTCAATAGTAATAAAGTACAAGCCGATTTTCAGCATTGCTATTTAAAAAAAGCAAAAAGTTTGAGAAAAGATTTAAATTACAAAGAAGAAAGGAAGGATAAAAAATGGTGTTAGTAATGGATGCTCGTTCAGATGAGAAGAATTTAAACAGAATAACCGAAAAATTGGAAAATATGGGATTTGAATTACAAATAAGCAAAGGAAAAGAAAGAATTGTAGTTGGTATTATAGGGGATACCAGGAAATTAATATCTTTTCCCTTTCATTCTTACCCAGGGGTAATTGATGTCTTAAAAGTTTTGAAACCCTATAAACTTGCCAGCAGAGAGTTCAAAGAATTATCTACTATAATTAAGATTAATGATGTTTCTATTGGTGGTAAAGAAATAACGCTTATGGCAGGGCCTTGTGCTGTTGAAAATGAAGAACAAATATTTGATATTGCCCACAGGATAAGTAACGCTGGTGTTAAAATTCTTCGGGGAGGAGCTTTCAAACCTCGGACATCTCCTTATAGTTTCCAGGGGCTAGGGGAACAAGGATTAAAGATAATGAGTGAAGCTGCCAGAAAATATGAACTACTGATTGTTACTGAGGTAATGTCTATTGAGCAGATTGAAATGGTATCTAATTATGCAGACATTCTTCAGATTGGTGCAAGAAATATGCAAAATTTTACGCTGCTAAAAGAACTGGGGAAAATTAAAAAACCGGTAATGTTAAAGAGAGGATTATCGTCAACTATTGAAGAATTACTACTATCTGCTGAATATATTTTATCTGGAGGAAATAAAAAAGTAATCTTATGCGAAAGAGGAATCAGGACATTTGAAACTTATACCAGAAATACTCTTGATCTGAGTGCTATTCCTGCTATAAAAGAATTAAGCCATTTACCGATAATTGTCGACCCCAGCCATTCCACCGGGAGAAAGGAATTGGTTCAACCGATGTCTAAAGCAGCTGTTGCAGCAGGTGCAGATGGATTGGTTATTGAGGTACATCCTAACCCGGAAGAGGCATTAAGTGATGGAGCTCAATCATTAGATTTGGATTGTTTTGAAAACTTGGTATCTGAATTAGGGACAGTTGCACAGGCAGTAGGCAGGACTTTACACCATAGTTATACTTCTGTTTAAAATTTAGGAAGGATAATACAAATTGGATTGCATAATTGAAGGTAATGACAATAATATTATACAGAGTATTTTAACAGTTCCGGGTGACAAATCAATTACCCATCGCGCAATTATTTTAAGCTCTATCGCACTGGGAGAATCGAGAATCAGCAACTTCCTAGATGGATTAGATTGCCGAAATACTTTATCTTGCATGCAAGCCCTTGGTGTTAATATTTACAAGGAAAATGATTCTGTATTAAAAATTAAGGGCAAAGGATTGAAAGGCTTACAAACTCCTAAGAGTACTCTTGATGTCGGCAACTCCGGTACAACAATAAGATTGCTATCAGGACTTCTATGTGGACAAAGATTTGATAGTATATTAGATGGAGATGTTTCTATCAGGAAAAGACCGATGCAGAGAGTAATTCAGCCACTATCTCAAATGAATGCCCGAATAAAAGGATTATTTAATGAAAATTTTGCCCCTTTAAATATAACCGGTAGACAACCATTACAGGGAATTGATTATACTTTACCAGTAGCAAGTGCCCAGGTTAAATCTGCTATTCTCCTGGCAGGTTTATATGCCAGAGAAGCAACAACAGTTAGAGAAACGCAGATAACCAGAGATCATACTGAACGGATGTTAAAAATTCTGCAGGCAGATATTCAGGCTTCTCCTGGCCATAATATAAATTTAAAACCTGGAAAAGAATTAATGGGAACAGAAATTGATATCCCTGGAGATATTTCGTCAGCTGCTTATTTTTTGGCGATAGGATGTGCTAGAGAAGGTTCAGAAATAACAATAAAAAATGTGGGAATTAACCCTACTCGTATTGGTTTTTTAAAGGTTTTGCAGGATATGAATGCTAATGTAAAAATAGTTAATCAAAGAGTTATCTCTAATGAACCCAGAGCAGATGTCTGTATCAAAGGTAGCCGATTAAAAGGAATTCAGATTGACAAAAAAATCATTGCAAATATTATTGATGAATTGCCTTTGGTAGCAGTCCTGGCAACGCTAGCCCGGGGGAAGACTATTGTAAGAGATGCCCAGGAGCTGAGAGTAAAAGAGAGTGATAGAATAAAAGCTATTATAGAAGGTTTATCAAGAATTGGAGCAAATATTATTGAAAGAGATGATGGTTTTGAAGTAATTGGTCCAACAGCTTTATCGGGAAATGAAGTAGATAGTTTTAATGACCATCGTATTGCCATGTCCCTGACTGTGGCAGCTTCTTATGCAAAAGGGAAGACTATTATTAAAGATGCACAATGCATGGATATTTCGTATCCAAATTTTTTGCCTGCTTTTAATAAAATAATAAATTAAAAATATAAGGAGAAAAATATGAGTACTGTTACTCTCGTCCTTGGTTTACTCGGGGAACACATTGAAAATAGCCTATCTCCTTTGATACATATGAATTTTATTCGTTATTATTCCTTAAATTATTCATATTTACCTTTTCAAATCAAAAGCAATAATTTAGAAAAGGCTATAATAGGGGCAAAAGCATTGGGAATTAAAGGATTAAATATTACAATTCCTTTTAAAGCAAAGGCTATGAGGTTTATTGATGATGTTGTTTCAGTTGCCAGAAATATAGGGGCAATCAATACAATTGTCTATAAGAATGAAAAAATATTAGGGTACAATACAGACTGTAATGGTTTTAAAGTTCCCTTAAAAGATGGATTGAATATAAACCTGATAGGAAAAAAGGCAGTGGTCTTAGGGGCAGGTGGAGCAGCAAGAGCAGTTATTTTTGCCCTGGCAGATGAAGGATGTTCAGTTATTTCAATATTTAACAGGACTGAAGAAAGAACCAGGCAAATAAAAAAGCAGTATAGAAAAAACTTTTCACAGTGTGAGATAAGAAGCCTGCCTTTCTGCACAAAGAGTTTACAAAAAGAAATTTT
>Ga0265294_10011247_pt1 | contig 10075 bp, 9 predicted proteins | sample MunlanPumphouse3_FD_192504 | JGI IMG/M metagenome (GOLD analysis project Ga0265294, IMG submission 192504) | Groundwater microbial communities from a municipal landfill in Southern Ontario, Canada - Pumphouse #3 | ecosystem: Environmental > Aquatic > Deep subsurface > Groundwater | place...
CTTTGAACGAAGAGTCGGGGGCGCGGACGGCCCCGTCCGCGATGTGAAACCTGATTCACAGACTCCCGACACAGGCAAAGTGATCAATGCGCCGAAATCGTGGGTGAAAGGCCGTAAGACAAGAAATTAGATGCGTCGGCCCTGGTCGGGTGCCTTTTTCGCATTGCGGTTCACGAGCCCTTTCTGTAACGTAATGGGGTTATTCGCTGCGACAGGCAGCGTTTTTTTGATTTCGGTACCCCGGAGGATGTGTTCATGAGTGATCTCTGTCCCTGCGGCAGCGGGCTCGCCTTTGAGTCGTGCTGCGAACCGTATTTGATTGAGCGGAAGAAACCTGACACGGCCACCGCGCTGATGCGCTCGCGGTATTGTGCCTACGCACTGGGCGCGGTGGATTACCTGTACAAAACGTCAGGCCCCAAAGTCCGTAAGGAGTTTGACGCGGAAAGCAGCCGAAAGTGGGCGGAATCCGCCACGTGGACGGGCATCGAGGTCTTGTTGGAAGAAGGGGGCAGCACGACCGACGAAAAAGGTGTGGTCGAGTTCATCGCCCACTATGCGGTCAAGGAAACTTCGTTCGATCATCATGAGCGCGCCGAGTTCCAAAAGATCGACGGCGTCTGGACCTTTATGGACGGCAAGATCTTGGGTCCCGACCCTGTTAAGCGCGAACAGCCGAAGATCGGCCGGAACGACCCCTGTCCGTGCGGCAGCGGCAAGAAATACAAAAAATGCTGTGCGGTCACGCAGGACGCGTCATGAGTTTCCAGGCTGTGATTTTCGATCTCGACGGGACCCTCGTTGACACCGAACTGCTCTGGGCGGACGCGCTGCGCGCCTACTTGGCGGACCACGGCTGCGCCTGTGACAAGACACAGATTCTGGACATCGTGTTCGGCCGGTCCTGGACCGACATCTACCGCAGCGTGGTCGCGTTGCAGCCGGTACTGGCGTCGGTCACGGCCGCCGACATGGCGGTCGCTTTGCGGGCGTACTACATCCGGTTGCGGGACCAGAGCGACGACATCGTTATTGCCTCGTCGTCGCGCCTGCTCAAACAGCTCGCCGCGGAGTTCCCCGTCATCATTGTTTCCGGATCGCCGCGCGCGGATGTTGAAGAAGCCGTGCGCCTGCTGGAGGCCGAGCCGCATGTCCGCTTTGTGCTCGGTGCCGAGGATTACGCCCCGGGCAAGCCGGCGCCGGCGGGCTTTTTAGAAGGCGCGCGACGTCTGGGCGTCAACCCGCAAGACTGCCTCGTGTTCGAGGATTCGCAAGCCGGCGTGGCGGCGGCCAAAGCGGCGGGCATGTCGTGCGTGGCGCTCAGCAGACCGTGCGCGCACCCGCAAGACCTCTCGGCAGCCGACTGGGTCTTGGACGACCTCGCCCGATTTTCGGTCACGGCGTTCGAGCGCCGCGCTGCTGCGGAGTGACCCATGACCCCCGCCGACATCCCCGCCGTCAACCGGAGGCTGAAAGCTGCCTTCCACAGCGTCAAAGCTCCGATCATCGATCTGGTCGCGATACAGACGCGCGACCCGTTCCGCGTGCTGCTGGGAACGATCCTAAGCGCCCGCACCAAAGATGCCTGCACCGCCGCTGCGTGTGAACGGCTTTTCCGCTGCGTGACCACGCCGGAAGAGCTGCGCCGCATCCCGCTTGAGGTGCTCGAGAAAACGATCTATCCGGTGGGATTCTACCGCGACAAAGCCCGCCATCTGAAGGCCTTGCCCGATGTGCTCGACACCCTCTTCGGCGGCGTCCTGCCTGACACGGTGGAGGCGTTGTGCGAACTCCCCGGCGTAGGGCGCAAGACGGCAAACCTGGTGGTGGCGCTCGGTTTCGACAAGCCCGCCGTGTGCGTGGACGTGCATGTCCACCGCATCACCAACCGTCTCGGCCTTGTGCACACCCAAACGCCGTTCGACACCGAAATGGCGTTACGCGCGACCTTGCCGACCCGCTACTGGAAAACGTGGAACTCCTACCTGGTGGCCTTTGGGCAGACACGCTGCGGCCCGCGCAAGCCGCAGTGCTCGGGCTGCCCGATCGCCTCGTATTGCGACGCGTGCCTCGAACCGCCCATCACGGCATGACCGCCCGTGCGACGCGCCAAGCAGGGCACAGCCGGCCAAGCCGGCGGACACGCTCACTCTGAAACAAAGTCAATCGGCCGTGCCCATTCGGGGTTTGTGGAAAGCCGCGGCGCCACGCCGCTGGCCGTTTTCAGGCCGCGCACCCGCACCGTCTGCGTCTGCGCATACGGAAACGGGCGTTCCGCCTGCGACCGTCCGGCAGGGTCCCCGAAAATGACCACCCCCTGATAGTTGGCAGGAGGCTTGGCGTCTTCAATGTGAAGGCCGTCGATCCGGATCTCCCGCGGCATCGAACACGGATAGCCAAAATCATGCGTGCCGTCGTTCTGCATGCCGAACATCACCGGCTGCGCAGGGATGCTGCCCGCTTGGGGAATCCAGCGGCAGTTGCGGATGACCACATCCCCTTCCCACGTCGAACCGTAGTCAGAACGGAACGTGATCAGATGGCTGCCATGCAGGGTGGAGTCCTCGACAATCAGCCGGCCGTTGCCAATCGCGTTCAGTCCCGCATACCCCAATGTGGTGCGCCGGATGATGTAGTCGCCCGACACGCCTTGATGCACATCCATGCGCGAGAGGACACAATCCTCCAGCAGAATGTTTTTCATAAAATTGCTGCCGATCACGCCCCAGCGGGCACGGTCGTTGATGGCGTCCATCGTACACTTGATCATGCGGAAATTCACCACCAACGACGCGCTGTACCCATACGAGCCCATCGAAACCGGTTTCCCCGCCGCTCCGATCGTTTTATACGTTTTGCGCGAGTCGATCGAACAGTCCCGCAGGGTGATGTCCGCGCACTGCTGAATGGCCAAGAAACCACCATAGGGATGACCGACCTCGGTCTCGCCGGTGACACGGTGGGTCAAGCCGGCGATCTCGGTGTTTGAGCGCGTGATCTTGATGTTGCGCCCCCAATAGTTGTAACCCTTTTCCTGCCGCATCCGGTTACCGACATGCGTAAAAACGCCGCCGCGCACAACGAGGCGGACAGGATCGATCGGCCGGGCCGTCACCTGCGTGACGGTGTCATAATCCCAGGTGATAGCGCCTTCGATCGCGCCGTCCCGACGAAAAATGAAGACTTCTTGCTGTGGGGTGCCGTCGTTTTGATTGAGCCCCTTCCGGATGAAAATTTTCCGGTTCCGATTCTGCACATAAACGACACAGTCACAGGGAGGACACGGCTCCAGGCGGGTCTGCCCGCGCGCGAGCCGTTCAACTTTCACCTCGACCGGCGCCAGCAACGACCGGATCTCGAAGAGATGCTTCCTGTGATTTTCAACCTCTTGACTGTCATCAATCGTGAACCGCGATGTGCCCCAATCCGTGTCAGTCGCAATGACGGCCGTCAAGGCCCGGCGCCCCAAATGATACACCGCGCCAGGCTTCGATTTCACGCGCTTGCCGTGCTTGTTCGCATGCTCGTGCGCCGCGCAGATGGCCGGCAGATCGTCCGCCTTGCCGTCTCCGACCGCACCGAACGCCTCATAGGAGACGGCCTCCCCCGTCTCAGTTGCCTTCGGCGCCCCCCCCTCCGGCACCTCCGCGCACGCCATCAGACTCCAGCACGCCAGCGCGACCGTCACGATTCCTTTTGCCATACCACAAACTCCCCCCCACTGTTTAAAAGGCTTTTAGTGTATGCGAGTCGTACCCGCAGGCGCAAGGCAGAATGCCGCCCTATCCTTGCAATCGCCCGGCACATGTTTTACAATCTCAACGCTTTTTTTGAAGTGTGAAGCCTGAACCGTTTCCAGTCAGAGTTTTGTTTATGAATGTCGAACACCGTTACCGCGAATTTCTGCCGGAAGCCCGGCGCGTTGTTGTCAAGATCGGCACCCGGGTCATCGCCCAGCCCTCCGGACGCCCGGACATGCGTCCCTTGCGCAGCCTCGTGAAACAGGTGGCTGAATTGCACCGCAAGGGGTACGAGGTGCTGCTGGTCTCTTCCGGCGCCGTCGGCGCCGGCATCGAAGCCCTGGGCATGAAGGCGCGCCCCACCAGCGTGCCGGACCTCCAGATGTGCGCGGCCGTCGGCCAGGCCCGCCTGATGGCGCACTATGAGGCGCTGTTCGGCGCCGAAGGCATCGTGATCGGCCAGGTTCTTCTGACCCATGCCGACTTCCAGCACCGCATCCGCTTCGCGAACGCCAAGCGGACGATGGAGCATCTGATCCGCCACCACGTGATCCCGATCATCAACGAAAACGATGTCGTCGCGGACGAGGAGATCAAGGCCGACCTTTCGCTCGGCGACAACGATTACCTCGCCGCCCTGGTGGTCAAGCTCACCCGCGCCGACCTGCTGATCATCCTCAGCACGGTCGACGGCGTGCTCGACAGCGACGGCCGGCGCGTTCCCTGCATCGAGAACATGACCGAAGCCTTCGGCTGGGTCAAACCGGCCGAAGCGGGCGGTCTCTCCAAAGGCGGCATGGACTCCAAACTGCGCGCCGCGCAGATCGCCACCAAGGCCGGCTGCGGCGTGGTGATCGCCGGCGGCCGCACCAAGAATGTGCTGACCGAGATCATGGCCGGACATGACATCGGCACCCTGATCCTGAGCAGCGCGCTCTAACGCCCACACTTATGAACATACAGGACTCCATACGCAAACTCGGCGACCAGGCGCTGGCGGCTTCGCGGCGCATGGTGCGGCTTTCAACCCGCAAGAAAAACGCGATCCTGCTCGCCATGGCTGACGCCGTCGACCGCCAACGCGACGTCATTCAAGCCGCCAACGCGCAGGACATCGCCGCCGCCCGGGCCGGCGGCCTCTCCGGCGCCATGATCGACCGTCTGACCCTCAATGACACGCGCATCGACGCGATGGCCGCAGGCATCCGCGAGGTGGCCGCACTGGCTGATCCGGTCGGCAAGAAGCTCTGGAAACGCACGCGCCCCAACGGGCTTGTCATCGAAAAACGCCGCGTGCCGCTCGGCGTCATCGTGATCATTTACGAGTCGCGTCCCAACGTCACCGCCGACGCCGCGGTGCTCTGCCTCAAGACCGCCAACGCGGTGATCCTGCGCGGCGGCAAAGAGGCCTTTCATTCGAACCTCGCCATCGTGCGCGCCTTGCAGGAGGGCGGTGCCGCGGCCGGCATGCCCCGGCACGCGGTGCAACTGGTCGAGACCACCGACCGCGAGGCGGTGCGCGAGCTGGTGCAGATGGACGACCGCGTGGATGTGGTCATTCCGCGCGGCGGCGAATCGCTGATCCGCGCCGTGGTCGACCAGGCGCGCGTGCCGGTGCTCAAGCACTACAAAGGCGTGTGTCATGTGTTCGTTGATGCCGACGCCGACTTCGATCAGGCGCTGGCCATCGTTGAGAACGCCAAATGCCAGCGTCCCGGCGTGTGCAACGCCTTGGAAACCCTGCTCGTGCATGCGCAGGCTGCGGCTGCCTTCCTGCCTAAGCTCGCCGCGATGTCGGCGCGCCGCGCTGTCACGCTGCGCGGCTGCGAGGCCACGCGGGCGTGCATCCCCGGCTGCGAGCCGGCCGGCGAAGAGGATTGGCACGCGGAGTACCTCGACCTGATCCTCGCGGTGCGCGTGGTCCGGGATGTCCAGGCCGCCATCCAGCACATCAACACCTATGGCTCGCACCACTCCGACGCGATCATCACGCGCGACACCCGCCACGCCAAGCTGTTCCTCAAAGAGGTCGATTCGGCGGCTGTCTACGTCAATGCCTCCACGCGCTTCACGGACGGCGGCGAATTCGGCATGGGCGCGGAAATGGGCATCAGCACCGACAAGCTCCACGCCCGCGGGCCGATGGGGCTCGAAGAGCTGACCACCTACAAGTACGTTGTCACCGGCAGCGGCCAGATCCGTTGAAACACCTCCGCATGAAAAAAAACCGCACACCGAGAAACGCCAAACCGGCTGAACTGATCGCGACCATCGCGACCGCCCGCCGCATCCTCATCACCGGACACGTCCGGCCGGACGGCGATTCGCTGGGGTGCATGATCGCGTTGAGCCACCTGCTCACGCGCGCAGGCCATGCGGCCGTGGCCACCGCCGACCGCAGCGCTCTCGGCGGCCCCGGCTTTCTCGAGGGCGTCGAGCGCCTGATGCCCCCGGATACCGCCGCCCGCAAGCGCTTCGATCTGCTGATCTCCCTGGATTGCGGGTCATTCGACCGCCTGCCGGAACCCATCCAGCCGCTCGCGCGCGCCGTGCCGGTCATCAACATCGACCACCACCGCACCAACACGCGCTTCGGCACCTGGAACTGGATTGAAGATCATGTGTCGTCCACCGCCGAGCTGATCTGGCGCCTCGCGCGCAAAGCCGGCTGGCCGCTGGATTCGCTCGCGGCCGAGGCGCTCTGGGTGGCACTCATCACCGATTCAGGACGCTTCGCCTACGACCAGACCACGCCCGCCACGCTGCGCTGCGGGGCCGACCTGTTGCGCTACGGCGTGCGCACCGCCTTCATCAACGACAAGATCTACTGCTCGTTCAGCCGGATCACGCTGGAACTCAAGAAGCGCGCCTTCCGCACGCTGACCATCTGGGACAACAACACCGTGGCCGCCGTCACGCTGACCGGCAAGGATTTCGAAGAGACCGGCGGCACCAAGGCCGATGTCGAGGATGTCATCGAGATCCCGCGCAGCCTGATCGGCAACCGTGTCGCGATCTTTTTTTACGGGAACGAGGACGATCACGCCGAAACCCGCGTCAGCGTGCGCACACGCGAACCGCTCGACGCCACGGCGCTGGTCCGCCCCTTCGGCGGCGGCGGGCACGCCCGCGCCGCGGGCTGCACGATCAAAGAGCCGCTCGCGCAGGCCAAGAAGAGCTTTCTGAAGGCGGTCGACGACCTGCTCGCCCTGCATCCCGTAGATGAAAAATTGAGCGTTGAAAGTTGAACGTTGAACGTTGGAAGTTAAAGGAGTCTCATGGCCAGCATTTTTAAAGCGTATGACATTCGCGGCATTTACGGACAGGATCTGACCGAGGAGATCGCGTACGCGATCGGCCGCGCGTTCGTGACCTTCACCGCGTGCAGGAAGGTCGTCGTGGCGCGCGACATCCGCCCCCACTCCGAACCGCTGTTCGCCGCACTGGCCAAGGGCCTGACCGAACAAGGCGCAGACGTCATCGATATCGGCTACGGCTCCACGCCGATGTCCTACTTCGCCAACGGCACGCTGGGCGCCGACGCCAGCATCATGATCACCGCCTCGCACAATCCCGCGGAGTGGAACGGCTTTAAGCTGTGCCGCGCGCAGGCGGTGCCGATCAGCGGCGCCACCGGCATCCAGGAGATCGAACGCATCGTGGCCGAGGGCAGCTTCGCGCCCAAGGCCGAGGTTCCGGGCACGATCAGCGGGGCCGATGTCCTGGAGGCGTATGGCCGCCATGTGGCCGAATTCGCGCGCCTGCAGAAACCGGTGCATGTTGCGATCGATTTCGCGAACGGCATGGGCATCTGGGAAGTCAAGGCGCTGAAAGGCCTGCTCACCTGGGACGGCCTGTACGAAGAGCCGGACGGGCGCTTCCCGAACCATGAAGCGAACCCGCTGCACCACGCCACGCTGGCCGAGCTGCAAGCCAAGGTGCGCGCCGGCGGCTATGCGTTCGGCGTGGCCTACGACGGCGATGCCGACCGCGCCGGCTTCGTCGACGAGCGCGGCGAGATCATCCCGATGGACCTCATCACCGCGCTGATCGCGCAGGATGTGCTGGCCACGCGCAAAGGCGTGATCTTCTATGACCTGCGCAGCAGTTGGGTGGTCAAAGAGACGATCGAAGCCGCAGGCGGCACCCCGATGATGAGCCGCGTCGGCCACGCCTTCATCAAGCAGCAGATGCGCGAGCACGACGCGCTCTTCGCCGGCGAGCTGAGCGGCCACTACTATTTCAAGGACAACTTCACCGCCGAAAGTTCAGCCCTCGCGATTCTCTCGCTGGCGAATATCGTCAGCAAGTCCGACTGCCCCCTCTCCGCGCTGATTGCGCCGCTGCGCAAATACGTCGCGAGCGGTGAAATCAACACCCAAGTCACGCGCGATCCCAAGGCGATCCTGGACGAGCTGCGCGCCGCGTATGCCGAAGGCCGCGTCTTTGAGCTGGATGGCGTCAGCGTCGAATACGCCGACTGGTGGTTTAACGTGCGCTGCTCGAACACCGAGCCGCTGGTGCGTCTGAACCTGGAAGCCCGCACCGCAGCGCTGATGACCGCCAAACGCGATGAGATTCTTGCGATCATCCGGAAATGAACACGCCCGCTGAAAATGAGGATAGTATGGTCAACGAAGCCGTGCATGATGAGTTGCTGAAAAAGTTCCGGGCGCACTTCGGACGCGAGCCCGAAGTGATCGCCTACGCGCCGGGGCGCATCGAGGTGCTGGGCAACCACACCGATTACAACGAGGGCTTTGTCTTCTCGGCCGCCATCAACACCGGCACCTTTTTCGCCGCCGCCAAACGTGACGACGCCGCATGCCGCCTGGTCGCCGGCGACCTGATGAAAGAGGTCGCCTTCGCCTGCACCGGCATCGCGCCGTCATCCAGCGACACCTGGCAGAACTACGTCAAGGGCACCTTCGCCGGCCTGACCGAAGGACAGCCGGCGGCGCACGGTTTTGACGGCATGTTCCTCGGCAACATTCCGCTGGGCAGCGGGCTCTCCAGCTCCGCCGCGCTGGAGATGTGCGCCGGCCTGGCGCTCGCGCGCCTGTACGGCATCGAGACCGACACCGTCTCGCTGGCCCGGATCGGCCAAAAGGCCGAACACCTCTATGCCGGCTGCAAGTGCGGCCTGCTCGACCAGATTTCCAGCTTGGCCGGCGAGGCCGGTCGGCTGGTGAAAACCGACTTCCGTTCCGTCACGTGCGAAACCGTCGCCATGGGCGAAGAGGTCTGCTTCCTGATGTGCAACACCCACGCCAAGCACGCGCTCGTGGACGGCGCCTATAACCGCCTGCGCGAATCGTGCGAGCAGGCCGCCGCGCACTTTGCCAGCGTGCTGCGCCACCCGGTGCAGGCGCTGCGCGATGTGAGCATGACGGAGTGGGCAATCTACCGCGCCGGACTGCCGGCCGAGGTGGCCGACCGCGCCGCGCACCCGATCGGCGAGAATGAGCGCGTGCTGCGCGGCGCGGAGCTGCTGGCCCGCGGCGACACCGCCGGCTTCGGCGCGCTGATGTTCGATTCGCATGAAAGCTCGCGCGTGCTCTTCGGCAACTCCTGCGAAGAGCTGGATGCCGTGGTCGAGGCCGCGAAGAAGATCCCCGGCGTGCTGGGCGCGCGGCTCTCCGGCGGCGGCTTCGGCGGCTCGGTCGTGGTCCTGATCCATCCGCGCGACGCGGAGACCGCGGCGGCCGCCTTGGCCAACGCCTACGCCGCGCGGTTCGGCGCGCCTTGCGATGTCAGCGTCATCACGCCCGCCGACGGCGCACGGCTGATCCGCTAACCCTTATTGCGGCCTCACCGCGCGAGTTCCCCATGACAGACCCAGTGCGCTTTTGCTGCATCCGTTTGCCCGTTTTTACACTCCCCGTTGCGGTCACTGAGTGGCCGCAATAAAGGAGCCTAGCATGAAACCCCTCCCCACCTTTCTCGCTATCTTCATCGCAGCCCTTCCGGTCATCCGCGCTGCGGAAGCGCCCTTCATGACCCTGATCGGTGACCCCGCCGACACGGCGCTCGCCGCCGAGCTGGAACGCTACCCCTCCTGCTTCGACGCCGTTGCCGCGCCGGCTGCTGAGCCCCGTTTCATCTTTGCGTTCCCCGACAGCAATCTCCCGCGCAGCATGATCAGCGAGGCGCTGCGGTTCGCCGCGCCGTCCACGCAGACTGTCGCGCGGATCGGCGACGGCGCGGCGTTCGCCTCGTCCGCCACCGCGCACGGCCTGTGCGTGCAGACCTTCCTGCTGCTCGCCTACGGCGCGGATGCGGTGGAGGTCGATTTCCTGAGAGACGCGCATGAAACGCCCGACCGGTTTGCCGGC
>Ga0265294_10011248_pt1 | contig 10075 bp, 8 predicted proteins | sample MunlanPumphouse3_FD_192504 | JGI IMG/M metagenome (GOLD analysis project Ga0265294, IMG submission 192504) | Groundwater microbial communities from a municipal landfill in Southern Ontario, Canada - Pumphouse #3 | ecosystem: Environmental > Aquatic > Deep subsurface > Groundwater | place...
CATGATAAAAACAAGGTAAACGTAATCGGGCAAAAACAGGGCATAGGCTTTTTTCGCCAAGTCCTGCGGTTTGCTCGAATCGTAAGTGGGACTCATCTGGTACGATGGCATCCCTCCGAACATCGAGAGGTTCCAGCGCGTACGTTCACCGTCGTGGCGTTTCATGAAGTCCCGTTGCTCCTGCCCTTGTCCGATAGCGGCAAGGGAATCCCCCTGTGTAATTACCCGGCCGTCCATTACGGCCGGTGCAAAATAGATGAATGAGATAAGGATAAATGAAATGATAACGATTAAATCGGGTAAAAATTTTTTAAGTCGGCTGGAATTTTTCATCGTTCTGTTGCTTTGTAATCGTATTTATTGAGCAAATTTACAGAATAAACTCGAAAGCATTTCAATTCACAACAAATAAAAATAGCGAAGCCGGGTTTGCTTCGCTATTTTTGGCACCTGTCTGGTGTAAATTATCAGAATCGTTTCCCGATGGAAATTCCTAAACGGGGATATGCCTCTGCACCATAATCGTTTTTAAGAAAATTTCGGCCTCCTCCCAAATAAATTTCTCCCACCCAGTTATTCCTGGTAAGGTATTTCCAGCCAATGGCCAATCCTAGTCCGGCTCCCATTTCTGAATCTTGACCATCTGCCCCGGCTCCGTTTAAAACGGAACCGGTGTCCATTAACTGGGAGTACATCGACCCGTTCGCTTCGATAAAGAATCCGGCTGCAAGTTTCTGCATCGATTCCCTGTTGCCTCCGAAAAACCAGCGGAAATACGGCGTAAACGCGAATTGATACGGATTTCGGTCTGTATCCAAACTTGCCAATAAAGATGCACCTACACTGATGTCCGTATTTAAAACCCGTTCGTACGAAATTTCAGGTGACGATGCGAAAATAGTAAATGGCAGGTTGACTTTCAGTTCATTCAACGGCATGTCTTTGGAGATTTTCCACCCCATGATCCGATGTGTTTTTTGCGCAAAGGCAGGTATGCCCATGACAAAAATAGCGAAAAAAACAATAAATTTTTTCATAATTGGCAAGTTTTTAATTCTATAATGTTTATCCCATATAGTTGTAGATGGAAAAAACAGAAAAACGTTACCGTTTTGATGTTAATAAACCTGAAAATAAAAATAAAATTGAAAGCATTCAGCTGATCTGGCTTCCCGGCTTCACTTCTCCCGATGGTTCAATCAACGATAACGAACCGTCGGCGTTTTCGGCCGAAAGGATCATTCCCTCAGACAGGATACCCCTCAATTTTCTCGGTTCCAGGTTGGCAATAAAGCAAACCTGTTTTCCCACCAGCTTGTCGGGATGGGGATAATACGCCGCAATTCCCGATAAGATGGTACGCTTGCCGAGGCCATCGTCCAGCAGGAACCGCAGTAATTTGTCGGCCTTAGGTACTTTTTCACACTCCAGAACATTCCCTACGCGGATATCCAGCTTGTCGAAATCATCGTAGACGATATTGTCCTTGACGGGTTTGGCCCGGTAAGTTTCCTGTTCGTTTGCCGCTCGGGTAGCGTGCAGTTTTTCTACTTGCTTTTCGATGGTTTCATCTTCAATTTTCTCGAAAAGGAGTTCCGATTTTCCCAGTTCGTGTCTTTCGGGCAATAGGTCAAAACTGCCCAACTTTTCCCAGTCGAATTTATCGGCATGAATGAACGAATAGATTTTTTTTGATGAAAAAGGAAGAAACGGCTCGCACACGATGGCCAGGTTGGCAACGATCTGCAGCGACAGGTTCAGGATAGTGGCCGTGCGTACGCTGTCGGTTTTTGCTGTTTTCCACGGTTCGGTGTCTGCCAGGTACTTGTTCCCGATACGTGCCAGGTTCATTGCTTCTTTTTGTGCTTCGCGGAAGTGGTAGTTCTCTAGATTGTACTCCACAGCTTGTTTCACTTGCTGGCATTCGACGATGGTTTCGCGGTCGTAGCTCGTAAGCTCTCCAGAGGCCGGGACGCGATTGTCGAAATATTTCTGTGTGAGTACCAATGCACGGTTAATGAAATTGCCCAGAACAGCGACCAGCTCGTTGTTGTTGCGTGCCTGAAAATCTTTCCACGTAAAATCGTTGTCTTTGGTTTCGGGTGCGTTTGCAGTGAGCGCGTAACGCAACACATCCTGTTTGCCCGGAAATTCTTCGAGGTATTCGTGCAACCATACCGCCCAGTTGCGTGATGTGGATATTTTGTCGTTTTCGAGGTTCAAAAATTCGTTTGCCGGAACATTTTCGGGCAAGATGTAGGAGCCTTCGGCTTTGAGCATTGCCGGAAAGACAATGCAATGGAATACGATGTTGTCTTTCCCGATGAAATGGATCAGCTTGGTGTTTTCGTCTTTCCACCATTTTTCCCAGTCGTCGGGTAGCAGCTCTTTCGTATTGGAAATATAACCGATGGGTGCATCAAACCATACGTAAAGCACTTTTCCCTCGGCATCTTTCAATGGAACGGGTATTCCCCAGTCCAGGTCGCGGCTTACTGCACGCGGCTGCAAGCCCAGGTCGAGCCACGATTTGCATTGTCCGTATACGTTTGATTTCCACTCTTTATGTTCTTTCAAAATCCATTCACGCAGCCACGCTTCGTGTTCGTTGAGCGGTAGATACCAGTGTTTGGTCTTTCGCATGACGGGTATGCTTCCGCTTAAAGCGGATTTAGGGTTAATTAAATCGGTCGGGCTAAGCGAGGTGCCGCACTGTTCACATTGGTCGCCGTAGGCGCGTTGGTTGCTGCAGTGAGGACAAGCTCCGGTGATGTAGCGGTCGGCAAGGAATTGTCCGGCTTCTTCGTCGTAATATTGTTCGCTTTCAATTTCCTGAAATCCACCGTTTTCATAGATTTTCAGAAACATGTCGGATGCTGTTTTTTTGTGAACATCGGAGGTGGTACGCGAATAAATATCGAATGAAATTCCAAACTCTTCAAACGATTTTTTGATAAGCTCGTGGTACCGATCCACGATATCCTGAGGCGCAACACCTTCTTTCCGGGCACGAATGGTAATGGGAATTCCGTGTTCATCCGAGCCACCCACAAAAAGGGTTTCTTCTCCTTTCAGGCGTAAATACCTGGCGTAAATATCTGCCGGGACATAAACTCCCGCTAAGTGTCCGATGTGAACCGGCCCGTTTGCATATGGCAATGCCGATGTGATCAGTGTGCGTTTAAATTGTTTTGACATAGTTGGGCTACGGGTTACGCGTTTCGGGTTACGGATTTTGCAAGCCTGTAGTGCCGAAACGGTTGTAATTATCCTTTTTTTTGATGTGCAAAGATACGAAAAATAGCTGTTTTTTGGTTATCATCGATGAAATATAAAACAAGAACGTTGATTAAGCGTTATTAAAGAAAAAAAGTGTATGGATCTTGACATAAGAGGTAAAGTGGCCATTATCGGCGGAAGCAGTAAAGGGTTGGGGAGAGCGTGTGCATTAGCGTTAGCGAAAGAGGGCGTGAACATTGTGTTGTGTGCCCGCCAGGAAGAAGCTTTGCAGAAAACCAAAAGCGAGATTGAATCGTTGGGTGTTGAGGTGTTGGCTTTGTCGGTTGATATGGCGTCTGGTAAGGATAATCAGCGGATTATCGGTGAGACCATTCGAAAATTTGGCAGAATCGATATCTTAATCAACAATTCCGGCGGACCTAAGCCGGGAACTTTTCGGGATGTTACTTCGGATGATTTGGATGATGCATACCGTTCGGTGCTGAAATACAATATCCGGATGATTCAGGGTTGTCTGCCTTTCATGGAAAAGAACGGGTGGGGCAGGATTGTAAACATCACTTCCGTCACTGTGAAGGAGCCCGCTCCGAACATGGTGCTGTCAAATATTTTCCGCTCAGCGGTAGTGAGTTTTGCCAAGACCATCAGCAAGGAGGTTATTTCCAGCGGAATAACCATCAATAACGTTTCTCCCGGCTATTTTAAGACCGACAGGGTAATGCAGTTGATGAAAGTCCGCTCAGAGGCCGAAGGGATTTCCACGAACGAGTATGAACAGAAAGCCATTCTGGATTTTCCGCACAAACGCTATATGGATCCGCAGGAGTTGGGCAACTTGGTTTGCTATCTGTGTTCAGAACAGGCCAAATCGATAAACGGAACCACCATTCAGGTGGATGGCGGGATGTTGAGCGGGTTGCTGTGAGGCGAAAATGAATTGTGGTGAAACATAGGATTTAGTTGAAATATTCTTTCCACGTAATTGTTTTCCCACTCTCAGCAGATTTTCTTGCCAGTTCCAGGATTTTTACCACTACTTCGTTGTTGGGCAAAGCAGACAGGTCGTACGGTTGAGGGTTAATTTCTCCTCGAATTACACGGGCAAAATAAGAAAAAGCATCGTTCCTCTCTGCGTTTAGTGCCGGTGCAATCCTTTCTGTTACTTTCTTTTCGTTGGTTTTAAACAGAGTCATGTTTTCAGCATCTTTACAGAAAACATATCCAGATTGTCCGTAAAGCTTCATTTCTTTCCGGTTGTAAGGCCAGTTCCATGATGCCTGGACAACAACTTGTTTATCGGAATATTGTACGACGATGCTGGCCTCATCATCCACGTTTGGATAAACCTGTGGTTTGTTGGTGTGTGTAACGGCTGTAACGGAAACGGGTATTTCGCCTTGCATGAGCCACGTGGAAAGGTTAGCCCCGTAACAGCCAAAATCGTTCAGCGCTCCGGCGCCATTCAGCACCGGGTCGGTAAGCCAGGCGAGAAACTCCTTGCTACAGCCAATCTCTACCGGTCCCTGATGCCCGGTATGAAATTCAATCTTACGAATCTCCCCGATCTGTTTTTCTTCGTTTGCGATTTTATAGGCTTCGATGTTGCTTCCGTACCAGGTTGTTTCGTAGTTGGTCAACAAATGAATATGGTATTTTCTGGCAAGTGCGGCCATTCTGTCGGCATGTGCCACACTAACGGCAAGCGGTTTTTCAACCATAACGTGTATGCCTCTTGGAGCACATTTCTCCACCACCTCCAGGTGTCCGAAAATATCGTTGTAGGCCATTACCGCTTCGGGTTCGGTATTGCGGAGCATTTCATCAATACTTGAAAAGACCATTTTTTTGTCGAAACCGTACCTTTTCACTAATCTTTCCACCAGTCCGCTGTCCGGTTCGGCAATGCCAACGATAACAATATCGCCTTTCTCTTTTCTTCCCAGGAGTCCATGAATGTGATCGTGGGTTAAGCCCGCAATGCCAATTTTTACCGGTTTTTGCTGTGCCGGCGTAACAACCGGAAGTACAATCATACTTGCTGCGAATAAAAACTTTGTAACGGATTTAATCATAAAGTTTGAGTATCTGTTTTAAAATAATTGTCCCTGCTCACCGGCCATTTGGGGAACATGTAAATGGAGGTGGAGCCTTTTGTTCAGTTTTTCTATCAGGTATGCGGAAAGAAGCGGTGACGATACCTCTACATTTTGGTGGACGAAGAAGTAAAGATGCCGTAACCCTTCCCTGTGCCACTTTTCAATGCGGTCAACCCAGTCATCGATACGCTTGCGGTCAATTTCATCGGCATTACACCCCACGAAACGGATAAAAGCCGTAGAGGTGGTCAATCGCATGTGAAGCATGTCGCGCCGGCCGGCAGTATCTACAATGATATTGGCAGTCTTGTGTTTTTCCAGAAAATTGCAGTACTCGCTCCAGACTGTCTTGTCAGAAAACCATTCCGGACTGCGCACTTCTACAGCCAACGGAATCACTTTCGGAAAATCCGCAACAAAAGCTTTCAGTTTGTCAAATCCCTTGACGCCGAAATTCTCGTGCAGTTGCAGAAAACAGATGCCCAGTTTTTCTTCGAAGTGCGAGATCGCATCGCAATAGATGGCCGTCAATTCTTCTACATTGTCCAACCTGCGCATGTGGCTGATGGATTGCGTAATTTTCGGAAAAAACTTGAATCCGTCCGGAGTTTTGTTTTTCCATTTTACCACTTGTTCTGCTTTTGGCATATTGTAAAATACGGAGTTCATCTCAATGGAGTTGAACTGCCGTGAATAATAGGTAAGCTCGTCTTTTGTTCCTTTAGGATAAAAACCTTTCAGGTCGTTTTTGTTCCATTTCGCACAACCAATATATGTTTCGAACCTGTTTTCCGGCACGTTCTTCAAAACTCCCCGGGTTGCTTTGTCATCGGCGGGAATTCTGAAATCTATGCCCGTTGGATCTTTTACTTTTCCGTATTTCATGTCGTCAGTCGTTATCGGTATACCTTACAAAAGCAATGCTGCTGCCATCGGGCGACCAGCTATGCACATTGATCGTTCCCTGTCCGCCGTAAAAAACGGGGGTCAGGTCGCGGACACTCTTTGATACCATATCCAGTAAGCGAAGTTTTACCTCTTTTCCGAACGGATGTCCTCCTTTCTGGTCTTCGATATAGGCGATATAAGCGATGCTTTTGTTGTCGGGACCGGGATGCGGGAACCAGTTATCGTACTCGTCAAAGGTTAGTTGGGTCTGTTCGCTTCCATCGGGACGCATCCGGTAGATATGCATTCGTCCGGTACGGTGGCTGTTGAAATAGATCCATTGTCCGTCGTAGCTGTACTCCGGACCATCATCTAATCCGTCGGCGTCTGTCAACCTGATCTCTTCGTCAATGATAACGTGGGTTTTGTAAATATCCCACTGGCCGTTACGCATGGCGCAATAAGCAACCCACTGATTATCGGGGCTGATGCCGTGCCAGTAACTCGGATGACCAGCGGTGATTAATCGGGGGATGCCGCCGTTCGAGGGAAGAATAAAGATACGCGAACTTCCTCCCGGTGACGTGACTCTTGAGTCGTTATGACTTATAATCAGCCATTTGCCGTCGAATGAAAGCCCGTGATCGTTGTTGCATCGGTCAGCAGCTCCGGTATCGATAATGCCGAGCTTTTCACCTTTAACCGATATTTTTTCCAATTTTCCACCGGAGTTGATTATGAGGTATTTCCCGTCCCGGGACCAGTTAGGTGCTTCGAAATGGCGTTTCTCCCGCAAGATGACTTTCTCCTTTCCGGTTTTCACGTTGAGCAGAACCAATTCGCTCTCCAGATTCTTTGGCGCTTGCGAAAGCACAGAAAATGAACAAAGCGTGTACAGAAAAAGCAAATAAAAATGTTTCATTGTATCTTAAACTCCTACGGTTATTTTCCAAATCGCTTCTATCCATTCATCGGAATTATTAAGCGAAGGAACAAAGATAAAACTCTCGCCTCCGGCTTTCATAAACAGTTTGCGAGCTTGAATGTCGATGTCGAACAATGTCTCCAGGTTATCCACCGGAAAGCCGGGGGCAATTACTGCTACTTTCTTCCATCCCAGCCGGGGCAAATCGGAAATATCTGTATCTAAAAAAGGTTTCAGCCAATTGTTGCCGCGTTGTGATGCATACAGAAGAAACGTATATTGCAATTGGATGTTGAGCTTTTCACAAAACAACCGATTGGTTTCTTTCAACTGGTACACGTAGTCGAACTCTTTTCCCTTTTTCCAGGCTTCTTCTACCTGATGAACGGGTAAGCTATGATAACTGAATACCAGTTTGTCGATATCTTTCAGATAGGGCTCGGCGTTTTTTACAAGAGCATGTATAAATGCCGGATGATTAAAGTAGGGCTCAACGAGTTTTAACCGATAGGAATGGGGTCGTTTGTAAAAAATTCTTCCGATTTCATCAATTGTTGTTTTTGTGGTGGATTGGGCGTAATGCGGATACATGGGGAATACCACAACTTCGTGGAGGAGCGGACATTTTTTTTCCAGGTTTTTCAACGCTTGCTCAATCGCCGGTTCACCGTACCGCATGGCAATTTCCACGGGGACGTTTTTTTTCTCTTCCAGCGATTGGGCCAGTTTCCGCATGAAATAGATCATGGGAGAGATCTCAGGCTCTTCTTTTCGCCAGATTTGGTTGTATTTTTTAAACGACCTGCCGGATGAAGCCGGAGCAACGATTTTTTTTGCCAGAAAGTTGGAAACCCATCCAGGCTTACCGGTAACAAGCGGATCGCTCAGCATATCACCCACAAATTTTCTTACGGCTTCTTTACTGCAGGTAGCCGGAGTTCCAATATTTATCAATAAAATACCGCGCATAAACGTACAGGTGAAGCTATTTTATAAATGTTTCCAATATCTTTGTCGTTTCACTGGGAATAATTAAGGTTGATTCGGTATCGGCCGGAACCAGCACGGTCTCTCCCTGCCCGATAAAAAGCGAATTCCCTTTATTGTCTTTCAGCGTACAATGTCCCTGCATACAAATGTAGATCACAAAAGAGTCAAGAGCCTTGTAGTGCCGAGTCATCGGGATATCCATTTCCAACAGGGTAGTCGTGAAGTATTCGCACGAAACCAGTTTTACCGGTTGGTTGGGGCGTGCAGAGTATTCGGTTCGATAGTCACCATACACCCGGTAGTCGATTGCCTCTTTTGCTAATTCCGTGTGCAACTCGCGCAAGTTTCCCTGTGCGTCTTTTCTGTTGTAATCGTATATGCGGTATGTGAGGTTTGATGTTTGCTGAATTTCGGCAATGAAGCATCCTGCTCCGATGGCATGCACCCTGCCCGCGGGCAGGAAAAACACATCGCCTGTTTTTACGTTGTATCTTTTAAGTTTATCGGTAAAGGTGTTGTTCTCTATGGTTTCAATGTATTCTCCGGAGGTTATCGGGGTCGAAAACCCTGAATAGAGGTATGCATCGGATGTTGCTTTTATCACGTACCACATTTCTGTTTTTCCGAAAGAGTTGTGTCGTTCTTTTGCCAGCTTATCGTCCGGATGAACTTGAATGGAAAGATCGTCACGCGCATCGATAAATTTAATCAGGAGTGGAAAGGTGTCGCCAAATTTTTCATATACTTTTTTCCCCACTAGCCGGTCTCTGTTGATCCGGAGAACTTCATCGATCGATTTTCCCGCTAACTCACCATTGTCGACAACGGACAAGCTGCCTCTCACGCCCGATATCTCCCAACTTTCTCCTATACCGTCTTGTACAGGCTCAATATTTTTAAATTTGCAGATATCGGAACCGCCCCAAATCATCGGTCTGAGGATCGGTTTAAACTTTAAAGGATATAAGGCTGCCCCTAAACCTTTCTCAGGAGATTGGGCGGCGTGCAGTTTATTAGCGTTAGTATTCATTGTTATAAATTTGTTAAAACAACTTTTCTTGCTGGTCCCGGATTTTCCGAATCGTAAACGAAGAAAATGCGACGTTTTAGTAAGATTATTTTCCGAGATCCCTTGAGGGACAAGGAGTCATAATTTCTTTAACACAAGGGCCGAACGGGCAGGCAGGTATGTCTGGATCCAGCCTTTTCCCTCTTTTGCGTATATAGGATCGTAATGCGTGAAATGATGAACGGTATCGTCGTTGAGTCCGAAACCGCCGAACCGCCGGTCGTCAGTGTTGAGGATAATACTGTATTCGCCTTCAGGAACCAGCATGCCGTAATCGCTAAACGATTTTTCCGGATGGAAGTTGAAGACAAACAACAATTTTTTTCGCATATAGGCCAGTACGTTGTCGCCGTCCTTGTCCCATATTTTCGTGATAGGCGTGGCCTGAAAGCCGGGGATAGACTTTATAAGATTGATCATCGCTTTGTCAAAGTCGCCCAGGTAATGGTACTTGAGGTTTTGGTCATCAGCCAATTGCCATTGGCGTCGGGCATATTTGTGAGACCAGTTATTCCCCTCGCGTGGAAAATCAATCCATTCCGGATGACCGAACTCGTTGCCCATAAAATTCAGGTAGCCTCCGTTGATGGTGGTAGCAGTAACCAGCCGGATCATTTTGTGTAGCGCCATACCCCTGTCAACCCGGAACGAGCTGCTTATCAGCTTCGACATGAACCAATACATGTCGGCATCTATTAGTCTGAAAATAATGGTCTTGTCTCCTACCAATGCCTGGTCGTGACTTTCCACGTAAGAGATTGTTTTTTCGTCGGCACGACGATTGGTCGTTTCCCACCAGATGGCAGTGGGATGCCACTCTTCATCTTTTCGTTCCTTGATGGTTTTGATCCAGAAATCGGGGATATT
>Ga0265294_10011251_pt1 | contig 10073 bp, 5 predicted proteins | sample MunlanPumphouse3_FD_192504 | JGI IMG/M metagenome (GOLD analysis project Ga0265294, IMG submission 192504) | Groundwater microbial communities from a municipal landfill in Southern Ontario, Canada - Pumphouse #3 | ecosystem: Environmental > Aquatic > Deep subsurface > Groundwater | place...
CTTTTTCAACTAAATTTGTAATATAACAACACCAAAATCCTCTGACTATGAATATCAATGAATTCGGATTTGTGAGAGTTGCAGCTGCTTCACCCAAACTAAAAGTTGCCGATTGCGATTACAATGTTTCTCAAATAAAACTGGTGATTGAAGAAGCCATTCAACAAAACGTGCAACTACTCTGCTTTCCGGAACTGTGCATTACTGCATACACATGCGGAGATCTGTTTTTTCAGACTGCTTTGCAGCGCAAAGCTATGAGTTCGTTAATAGATTTAGAGATTTTCATGATGGATAATCCCTCACTGGTTATCATTGTTGGGCTGCCGTTAGTTCATCGTGATAAGTTATATAATGTGGCTGCAGTTATCTCGGCTGATGGAATTATGGGATTTGTTCCAAAACAAGAAATACCCAACTACAATGAATATTATGAAAAACGTTGGTTTGCAAGTGGGAAGGAGTTGTCAGATGTTTTTGTAAATCCTGATTTGGGTGCCTACCCTATTTCATCGTCTATGATTTTTGAAACTGAACATGCGAAATTCGGTATCGAAATTTGTGAAGATTTGTGGGTGCCTTCTCCTCCATCTTCGTCCCCTTCGATGCGAGAAGCCGATATTATTTTTAACCTTTCTGCCAGTAATGAAGTTGTGGGTAAAAACAGTTACCGCAAATCATTGGTCAAAAATCAATCGGCACGATGCACTGTTGCATATGTGTACGCTTCTGCAGGCGTAGGAGAATCGTCGACTGATTTGGTTTTCGCAGGGTCAAACTTCATTGCGGAAAACGGCGTGCTTTTAACTGAATCAAAACGTTTTTCTTTAGAAAATGAATTGACACTGTCGGATATAGATATCTGGGCATTGCGAAACGAGCGTATTAAGAGAGATCAAGATTCAGAAACAACATCCCCAAAAGCCCAATCTGTTTTTTGCGAAACAAACCCAATAACAGAATTTCGACATATGTTGCGAACTTTCAATCCTTATCCTTTTATTCCTACGAAAGAGAAAAGAGACGAAAACCTGAGTGAAGTTTTCAACATTCAGATCCATAGTTTAGCAAAGAGACTCGGACATATAGGCAGTAAAACCATTACATTGGGAATATCCGGGGGTTTGGATTCTACATTGGCACTATTGATTGCCATAAAAACGTTCGATTTGCTTGAAATCCCTCGTAAAAATATACACGCCATCACCATGCCGGGTTTTGGAACTACAGAGAGAACCTATCAAAATGCAAACTTGCTGATGAAATCGGCAGGTGTGACGATTAAAGAGATATCGATTGTTCCTGCAGTCACACAACATCTCAAAGATATTGGTCACGATATAAACGAACACACTGTTACATTCGAAAACAGCCAAGCGCGCGAGCGCACTCAAATATTAATGGATTATGCCAATAAAATTGGTGGAATGGTATTGGGAACCGGAAATCTGTCGGAATTAGCATTGGGCTGGACTACATATAATGGAGACCACATGTCCATGTATGCTGTCAATTCAGGTGTACCCAAAACGCTGGTTTCAACGTTGGTTCGTTGGATTGCCGATCAATACGAGAATGAAAACACGAAAAGTGTTTTATTTGATATATTGGATACCCCATTCAGCCCGGAGTTGCTTCCTGGCGATAAAGATGGAAAAATTGCTCAAGAAACAGAACACTTTGTAGGACCTTACGAGCTTCACGATTTTTTTATTTATCGCATGCTGCGTCACGCAGATGAACCACGCAGAATCTATTTTATTGCACAACAAGCTTTCGAAAAACTATATTCGGCAGAAGAAATCCTGAAATGGCTAAAGGTTTTCTACAAGCGCTTCTTCCAACAACAATTCAAACGTTCCTGCATGCCGGACGGACCAAAAGTGGGCTCCGTAAATCTTTCGCCTCGCGGCGATTGGCGAATGCCGAGCGATGCAATGGCAACACTATGGTTAGAAGATTTGGAAAAATTATCCTGAATGTAATTGTCATTAGAGGAAGTATGTATCTTTATAATAGTAATTTTATAGCCGAAGTAACAAGCCGAAATATCAATAACAATACGAACACAAATAAACATTGAATATGCAACAACTCGTTACCTTATTTAAAAAACAGACAGGTAAAAGCAACCCTTCCATTGTCCCTTTACCCTCTTCCGGATCAAATCGCAGATATTATCGCTTAATGTCGGACGACGTATCGCTCATAGGAGTTTACGGACAATCTCAAGAAGAAAACTTTGCATTTGTTGAGTTAGCAAAGCATTTTTATTCCAGAAAATTGAATGTTCCAAAAGTTGTGAGTACTTCCAAGGATATGTATTATTATCTTCAAGAAGATTTGGGAGACAATGTGCTTTTTGATGCTATTAAAGCGGGTCGAAATACGGGAGTGTTTAGTCACGAAGAAATTGAGCTGTTGCATAAAACCATTGGCATGTTGGCTGATTTTCAAGTGGAAGGTGCCAAAGATTTAAATTTTGAAGTGTGTTATCCTCAACCCGAATTTAACGAACGATCTGTTTATTGGGATTTGAATTATTTTAAATACAATTTTCTTAAAACTACCGGCATGGAGTTTCAAGAAGACTTATTGGAAAACGATTTTGAGCAACTCACACAAAAACTGTTGGAAGATAAAACAAACACATTTCTTTATCGCGATTTCCAATCGCGCAATGTTATGCTGGTCGACGGTGATCCCTATTTCATCGATTTTCAGGGAGGCAGAAAAGGTCCGGTTTATTATGACGTTGCATCATTTTTGTGGCAAGCGAAAGCTAACTTTCCCGAAGATCTTCGTAACGAACTTATCGGAACGTACATCACATCTCTCCAAAAACATTATCCTGTTGATAAGAAAGAGTTTATCAAGCAACTTCGCCATTTTGTTTTGTTTAGAACGCTGCAAGTTCTGGGAGCCTACGGCTTTAGAGGATATTTTGAGAAAAAACCCCATTTTTTACAAAGTATTCCTTTTGCACTCAATAACTTACGAGATGTCTTAGAGTCCGGCTTCCCGGAATATCCGTATATGTGTGAGGTAATGAAGAAGATGGTAAACTTGCAGCAGTTTGCCGATTCCCGGAAAGATGAATTGGAGGTTCGCGTGGTTAGTTTTGCCTATAAAAAAGGGATTCCGGATGATCCTTCAGGAAACGGAGGAGGTTATGTTTTTGATTGTCGTGCCATTAATAATCCCGGTAAATTTGAGCGCTTCAACAATGTTACAGGATTGGATGAACTTGTGATCGATTTTTTAGAAGAAGATGGTGAAATGGGCGTTTATTTGGAATCTATTTACAAGCTCGTAGATAGCCATGTAAAACGATACATGGATAGAAATTTTACAAACCTGATGGTGGCTTTTGGCTGCACCGGAGGGCAGCACCGATCGGTTTATGCAGCTCAACGCATGGCCGAACATATTTCTAAGAAATTTGGAATAAAGGTTTCGCTTATTCATCGCGAACAAAACCTGGAACAAGAGTTCAGAAAAAAGAGATCGCAAATTTTGTAATTTTAGAAGAATCAACTAAATATTTATCTATGAAAGCGATGATTTTAGCTGCCGGCTTGGGGACACGATTAAAACCTTTTACTAATTCCACTCCCAAAGCATTGGTCCCGATTTTAGGAAAACCGGTTATCGAGCATGTGATTCTGAAGTTAAAAAAACAGGGATTTAATGAGGTAATCATCAATATTCATCATTTCGGAGATCAAATAATCGATTTTATAAAATCGAAAAACTATTTTGATATTAGAATTGAATTTTCAGACGAACGAGATAAATTATTGGATACGGGTGGAGCAATAAAAAAGGCTTCGTGGTTTTTCGATGCCGATGAATCTATTCTTATTCATAATACCGACATAATATCCGATGTAAACCTTTCCGCTGTTTATGACAATCATATTCAAAATAAAGCAATGGCAACGTTGGTTGTAAGTGAGAGAGAGAGTTCGAGATATCTGTTTTTTGACGAAAACAATAATTTAAAAGGATGGGTCAACGAAAAAAGCGGGAAAACGATCTCTTCTTCAGATTATAATCCTCTAAAACATCACAAACTCGCTTTCTTTGGCATACATGTTCTCTCCGGAAATGCAATCACCTATATGAAAGATTTTCCTGATAAATTTTCAATCATCGATTTTTACCTCTCCATATGCGACAAAAACTCTGTGCATGCTTTTTTAGCAAACGATAACTATATGGTAGATGTGGGGAAATTGGAGTCACTGGATAGGGCGGAAGAGTTTTTAAAGGCGCAGGAGCGCTAAGGCATTGTTACCCTGCTTCCTGCCCTTAAATCCTATAAAGGGGACTTTGGCAGAGTGCTGATTATTAGGCTTTTCCCTTTAGGTGCAAAGGGTAGAAAAAGAGTAATAATCAGCAATTGACGGTTTTCAGAGTGGACTCAGTTATTAAGCTTTCACTCAACCATGGTTCTATATGGGAATTAAGTCATTAATAACCTTCATTCTGTGTGATAGTTCCTCCTGATTTATCAATTTCACCCTGCGGAATTGGATATAGATAATGTTTACTTTGAAAACCGTAACCACCTAAAACTTCTTCAGCTTTTTTCCAACGTTTTAAATCGTTAAATCTATGCGATTCGAAACCTAATTCCACACGTCTTTCATGCATCAACCAATCCATAATTTCGGTTTTATTAGTTGATGTTAGATTTCTGTCCGGCAGAGTTCCGGTTGGAGGCATTGAACCATCAATTGAAATTGAATTACGTGCTCTATTTCTAATTTCGTTTATCAGTAAAATGGATTTATCAAAACTGCCAAGTTCCAGATAAGCTTCTGCTTTCCATAAAAGCAGATCTGCAAATCTGATAAAGATTCTATTACTTGGAGCATCATCATTTCCTTTATTACTCCCGTCTAATGTTCCCAGAATTTTATTAACATTCTTATTTTCAACATCTACAGTATATTTTAATCTGGGATCATTGGTTTCGAATGATTCTACAAAATTATCTCTTGGAGCAACAAAACCCCATCCAATTAATGCACACAATCCATTACCTCTGTTAGGAGTTTTTGCTTCTTGATGATCGTATGCAAAAATTACTTCATCTTCCGCAAACTCTTTTGTCACACTAAAATTGTCGAAATAATTATCATTTAATTTATAAAATCCAAGCTGTTCCAATTCGGATACAAAGGTGACTACTTCCTGCCACTGTTTATTATACAGCGCTACTTTTGCTTGCATAGCAATGACGGCACCTTTTGATACTCTCCATTTTTCACTGTCACTTGAATATTTTGTGTTGGGCAATAGAGATTTTGCACTTTTCAAATCATTACTAATCTGGTCCCATACTGTGGCTTTATCAGTACGTTGAGCCACCTCATAAGCCTCTTCAAATGATACTAAAGGTTTTAATAATAGAGGTACATCACCAAAAAGGGTTACTAAATCGAAATAATAAAAAGCTCTCAAAAAATAAGCCTCGCCCAACAATCTGTTTTTTAATGCTGGTTCAATATTTAGTTTTGACATAACATCTTCATCAGTCAAATAGTCTATTGCAGTATTTGTTCGCGAAACACCTTCGTAATCATAACTCCAGATACCATTAAAAGCACCATTTGAGGCAATAAAGCTGTAGTTGCTGAATTCGTCCATCCATGCTTGATCCCCATCGGGATTCCACTTCTTTTGCATATCGCCCGATGCAATATCATGAAGAACAAAATCGTTACGGAGAACTGTTCCATCATCCCAACCCCACTCACCTATTATATTTAAAGTGTTTGAGAGCAATTGATAAGAAGAATTTACTGAGTAATTAACACTGGTCACTGTAGGATCCAGATTAACTTGCTCGGGTGTGAGCAAGCCTATAGGATCTTTTGACAGATAACTCTCGCAATTGCTAAATGCAAAGAGTGTGAGTAATAAAAATAGTTTATATGTTGTTTTCATCTTAAGTGGGTTTATTAAAAAGTTAAATTTATTCCAAAAAGAATGGATCTTGAGAGAGGATATGTTCCCATATCCATCAAGTCGGTTGATTCCGGGTCTAATCCTTTATAATTTGTTATAGTAAAAACATTTTGAGCAGACACAAACAGTCGTATATCCTTTATCCCAATATTCGAGAGTTCTTTAAATTTACTAAAAGAATAACCCAGCTCAACGTTTTTGAGACGGAAATAAGACGCATCTTCCACAAAAATACTTGATATTTTACTGCTACCGTTGTCAGTGAAACTTACTCGTGGGGTAGAATTTGTTGAACCCTCTCCATCCCAACTATCTAAAATATCAGTTGTATAATTAAAAGGACGTGTATCGTAATCTACGATTTTCTTTGAATCATTGTATCTGTCAACTTTACCAATTCCTTGGAAGAAAACAGCCAAATCAAATCCTTTGTAAGAACCGGAGAGATTTAAACCATAGTATAATTCCGGATTTGGATTACCGATAAAAGTTCTGTCGTTATCATCAATTTTCCCATCATTGTTTAAATCTTTAAACTTAATGTCGCCAGGGAGTGCAGTCGGATTAATTGTCCCATGCAAATACGATTTAATCTCCTCCATATTTTGATAAATACCATCAAATTCGTAACCGTAATAAGCATTTAAAGGATGTCCCGGTTCAATCCGCGTAACATTTCCTGTAATTCTGGGAAGATTTGGATGAAGTTTTTCTACGTTGTTTTTCACAGTCGTGATATTTGCATTGATGTTGTATTTAAATGCTTTTTCACTGTTCCTTAAAGTTACCCCCAACTCAAAACCTTTATTACTTACTTCACCGGCATTCACAATAGTTGGTTGAACATCCCCTACAAAGCTAGGCAATGAAATAGGTAATAGAATATCTGTGGTAATTTTTTGAAAATAATCGGCAGACAAATAAAACCTGTTTCGCATTAACCCTAAATCTACTCCAACATTATATTGCGTGGTTGTTTCCCATTTTAGATCCGGATTTCCGTATCTTGAAATTAGATATTTATCACCCTCTTTTTGAATTAACGTCAGATAGGCATAGTTATCTATTTCCTGATTACCTAATTTGCCATAACTTACTCTTAGTTTTAAATCGGAAAGCCAATTGTATTTTTTCATAAATGACTCTTCCGATATCTTCCATCCTGCTGAAATAGAAGGGAAATATCCCCACTGATTATTATCAGCAAATCGGGACGAAGCATCCGCTCTCAAATTAGCTGTTGCCATGTATTTATTATCATACACATAAGTTGAAGATGCAAAAAATGAGAGCAATGCCCATTCCGATCCCGAACCTCCATTCCATAAATCTTGTTCAGTACTTCCAAAATCAATATATCTGAACGTTTTGCCGGTGTAATCGTATCGACTTCGGGAAGCACCTATTGATGAAGAGAAATTATTTATAAACTCACTTCCAACAAGTGCTGTGAGAGCATGTTTATCGAATGTTTTATCAAAATTTAAAGTGTTATTCCACGTTACCGTCAAATCCTCACCTCTGTCTTCACTCAACCCGCTTGGTCTGTTTTGTCTTCCTTTTCCTTTATCTATATCACTGCCACCTCCATCATCATCTCCGAAATTTTGGTAAAAATTTTTGTTGTGATAAAAATTTAAATCAATACCCACGTTCGTACGAAAAGTCAATGATTTATCGTGTAGAAAAGCATATTCCCCAAAAAAGTTACCAAAAGTTTTAAAGTGAGATCTTACGTCATCTGTAAAATATGCAAGAGCAATAGGATTTTGTGTCCATTCATATTTATCACTTTCCCAACCACCTTCATCTCTGTTATTGTGCTTATAAAAAGGGAGATCTGTAAAAGGATCGTTTTCTCTGTATGTAGGATCATCTTTATCTTTATAGACGGAAAGAACCGGAGGTCTCAATAGAGCATGGCGTATAATGCCGGGTGCATCTCCTTTTGAAGACAACTTATCTTGAACAGCATATGATAATTGTAAATTGGTTCCAACTCTGAATCTATTTGTTAAGTTTGCATTAATGTTGGCTCTGAAATTATACCTCTTATATTTATCGTTACTGTATACTACAATACCATCTTGATCATAATAGGCTGTAGAAATTAAATATTGCACTTTTTCAGTACCGCCACTTGCAGTAACTTGAATATTTTGCGAAAACCCTGTTTCAAATAATTCATCAAGCCAGTTAGTATTTGCGAAGTCAGTTCTTCCCTTATCAGCGGTATAAGGATTTGTACCGCCATATCCGGCATTATCCCAAGCCTTTTCAACAGTATTCATGTATTGTTCACTGTTTAGCATTGTAGGAAGATTAATGGCATTTTGAATACCTCTATAATAACTAATACTCAGAGTTGGTTTATCCTTTTGTCCACTTTTAGTTGTAATAATAATAACACCCGCCGATGCTCTTGATCCATAAATAGCCGCAGCAGAAGCATCTTTTAAAACACTCATCGATTCAATATCAGATGGATTTAGAAATGCCAATTCCCTTGTGGGAACTCCATCAATCACATAGAGAGGATTATTGTTTCCGATGGTACCTTCGCCTCTGATACGAATATCGATTTCGTCTCCGGGGGCTCCCGTACTTTGTGTAACTTGTACTCCTGCAACCTGACCTTGCAATGCTTTTGCTACTTCAGATACCCGCCGTTTATCCAAATCGTCCACATTAACTGGTGAAACTGCTCCGGTTAAAGTCGATTTTTTTTGAGAAGAATACCCTACTACTACCACTTCATCGATTAGTTCCGTATCCAATAGTAAAGTTACGTCAATCTTGGTTCTTCCTTGTATAGGTTCCACGACTGTTTTATAACCTACAAAAGAGAATCTTAAATTTTCCGCATTTGCAGGAACTTCAATTGAATAGTTCCCTGACAAATCAGTAATAGTACCTATGGAAGTTCCCGGAACCATAACTGTTACACTGGGAATAGTGATGCCATCCGCGTCAACAACAGTCCCGGTTATGGTCATCTGACCAAATGCAAGACTTGGCAAAAGAAGGAATGTCATTCCAACTAATAGCTTTTTTAGCTTTATAATCAATTTTTTTTTCATAGCAAATAATTTTTTAAATGTTATTTCCACTGTTTACTTATAAATTATAGCAATAATCTATTTGCGATTTACAACTGTAACTTTTTCTCATTTTTAGATTTAGCATAGTATTTTTCGTTTTAAAACTATGGTTCTTTATATTGATAATCTGGGTCCATCTCAGGATTCCTAATTCCAGCCAATTCATTGGCCATTAAAATAAATACATTCCAACAAAGTCCTCTTGTTGATTTCCACCATTCATCTGTTGACACATATTTCGTTGGTATGAACTCCTTACTATAAGGCATCTCTGGGTTAAGATTTATTTCAGCCCATAATCTATTCTCCATAAGCTTGTTGGCTTTCTCCCAACCATGTTTCAACCCAGTTACCCAAGCACAATATTCGGCTCTAAGCCAACTTCCTCCATTGTAATATAAGCCGTCTCTGGCATTATTGCCGTAGTTGTTTTCGCCAAACTCGCCAAAAGGTTGATATTCGGGCGTCATATATGTATATCCTTGCTCGTCGTTTGTTAATCTTACGCATATAGGAGCAGTAGTTCCCAACTCAGGATGTGGAGAGTTCTCCACTTTATTTAAGACAGGAATTTGCTCCAGATGGTTAATAACCATTTCATCTGTCAACAAGGGACGATCAAAGAGCCACAATGACAAAAATTCAGGTATCAGATCAGTTAATGTTATGATGTCGGGGTAATCTCTGTCAAATAAAAGATGTTTTCTTTGTGGATCATAAAAGTTTCGATACTCTTTTTCGGCTTTTGCCAGATATTCTTCATCAATATCAAATCCTAACTCTTTAATAGTTCTTAAACCCACAGAAAACATTCCCTGATTGACAGCCATTCGGTCGGTTTTAGGATGATATTCCATGATATCAATCTGGCTCATAGAGAAATGTGATTCACAGATACCATCTCCGTTTTCATCAAATTCATTGAGAACATATTGAACCGCACGCTCTATTTTTTCTTTAGGAAGTTCTATCCCAAAACGTCTCTTATTTAAC
>Ga0265294_10011252_pt1 | contig 10072 bp, 8 predicted proteins | sample MunlanPumphouse3_FD_192504 | JGI IMG/M metagenome (GOLD analysis project Ga0265294, IMG submission 192504) | Groundwater microbial communities from a municipal landfill in Southern Ontario, Canada - Pumphouse #3 | ecosystem: Environmental > Aquatic > Deep subsurface > Groundwater | place...
ATCGCGGAATATGCTGTAGCCAGCTGGATTGCTGTCACCGATATTGATTGCCCAAAGGATAGTGAATGCAGGGAATAACCATCCCAATTTTCCAGCTTGGCAAAGATGCCACTGGATTCTCCAAACAGGTTTAGAGCGCTCTTTTGTCCAAAACCCATGGAGATAAACTCTTCATAAAGTCTCGTACTTCCGGTGCGTTCCGCAATCTTAGCCACACCCACGTTGCTTGATTTCGCAATGATTTCGCGGGGATTCAGCGGGCCATAATCGTGGGTATCTGTAATGCGACGGCGACCTGCCTGATAAAACCCGCATTCAATCAGCTCGTTTGGCTTTACCAGCTTGTATTCCAGGGCTGGCAACATGGATATCGGCTTCAGAGTGCTTCCCGGCTCAAACATGAAACTTGCCGGGATATTGGAACGACTGCGCACGAGGTTGGCATCATCTGCGCGATCAGTATTGGATACGCCTGCCAAAGCTACAACCCGTCCAGTTTTGGGTTCCAGCACCACAGCGCCGCCATGCAGAGCTCCATATGTTTCCACACCCTCATAGAGAGCATTTTCCACAATCTCCTGAATCTTGGCGTCAATTGTCAGATGTACATTGTGCCCATTTCGGGGCTTCTTCTCATGTAAATCTGGATAGGGTACACGGTTGCCATTGGCATCCAGAACGATTTCCCGCCAGCCATATTCCCCAGCCATCACCTTATCCAGAGTAGCCTCCAGGCCATTGATCCCAGCCAGTTTGTAAAGTGATCTGCTATTTGTCACAGGATCATAGCCATTGGATTCTTCACGAACTGAACCCATTAATCGTGCTCCCAGAACACCCTTGGAATAAATCCGGCGCATAGAGGCAAAGTTGTGAATCAGGCCAGGGAGTTTATCCTCGTTAAATGCACGGATGATGTTATCCAGCTCCGCTTCACTGATTTTGTTTGAGATCTGGATCGATGAGTTCTTCTTGCCCATATTCAGGCGCTTTAAAACAGCATCTCTGGTTACCGAACTATGTCGGGATATGATTTGGGCGATATCGTTGAATACTTTTGCCTGAGTCTGGTCATTTCGCTCAGCCCAGGTATTTACTGCTCCCCGGTCAATATCGATTTGATAGTAGCTTATACTGCTAACCAGAAGGTTCCCACTGGCATCATAAATTGCTCCTCTGCGGGGGATCAGGATTTCTTTGCGGGGGATATAGCGAACCCGACGGAGATGAGCAAAATTGAAGGGATCAAGGATCTGGATCGAAAAAAGGTATGCACTCCACAAGACTGCGGCAGCAGCAAAGATCAGAACCAAAGTATAATAACGTGATTGCATGGCTACTTAATCGAGCATTATTTCCACGTTTTTAGCTTCGGCTTTAGATGCGATCAGGTCTATGATCGTATATGAATTCTCGCTTTTGTCCGGAGCTGGTTCGTGCACGTAGATCACGCGTCCCTGTTCATGTTCCGGAATAAACTGGCTCAGTTCAACCCTCACCAAAGAGGCAATATGTCTTCCACTACGCAGATCATCATGTTCCACCAGCAGCTCAGTATTGATATTCTTTTCGGCAAAGTAGGTTTTTTCCACGTCAGATAGCCTGCGTGTATCCGCAACCACCCGATTGTTATTGAAGAAGTTTAAAAATCCACAAATCGCGGCAAGAATTACCAGAATGATAAGTCTTCCTCTCACTTTCATTTTTCCCCCTTGATCTTTTCTGCCGCGCGCAATTTAGCGCTACGGGATCGTGTATTCTCCTGGATCTCGGCCTCTGATGCCATCAGGGGTCGGGTGGTTAATATCTTTAGCTGTTTCTTGTGGTCACATACACAGTGCATTATCGCTGGAGGGCAGATGCACGCTGTGGCTGCCAGGCGAAAAGCATGTTTTACAATCCGGTCTTCCAAAGAGTGATAGCTGAGCACTACAATCCTTCCACCTGGATTCAATAGATTGATGGCATCACTCAGACTGTAACTCAGTGCTGCAAGTTCATCATTTACCGCAATGCGAATAGCCTGAAAGATTCTTACTTTGGTCTTCAGGGATTCCGTGCTGCCTACTCCAACTACTGATTCGATGATGCGAGCCAACTGACTGGTACTCTGAATCTGGCCATTCAGCCTCTCTTTATCAATGGCCCTGGCAATACGGCCGGCAGCGTTTTCTTCGCCATAATCCTTGAATATCCTGCTTAAGCCCTGCACATCATAAGTGTTCACCAGTTCCAGAGCACTGAATTCCTGGTCGGGATCCATCCGCATATCCAGATCTGCGTTTTTATCAAAACTGAAGCCTCGTTCTGCTTCATCAAGCTGGTGCGAGGATACTCCCAGATCAAAGAGAATGCCATCAATACCCTTTACCTTATTATAAGCAAGCTCTGTGCGCAGATTCCTGAAATTACTCTTGATCAGCACCGGTGTATATCCGGACAGAATCTTTCCGGCTTGCTCCAAAGCCTCAGGATCCTGATCAAAGGCATAGAGTGATATCTCTGGCTGCCTTTGAAGCATTGCCAAAGCGTGTCCTCCACCTCCCAGCGTGGCATCAACATAGACCTTGCCCGCTCTCAGATTCAAGAGTTCCAGACAGGTTTCGGCCATCACCGGGACGTGGTAGCTGCTCATAGCTGATAATCCTCGCTATTGAAGTTCACCTTGTGGGATTGCAGCTTGCTGGCACGAACCTGCGCATAGACTTCCGGATTCCACAGTGAGATATAATGTCCTTCGCCCTTGATGATCACACTGTCATCAATCCCTACCTCGGATAATAGCATTTCGTGGATGCGAACGCGTCCGGGGCCTTCCAGCACCTGCTCCATCATGGCAAAATCTATCAATTGAGTGCGTAATTGCTTCGATCGGTCATTGCCAAGTTTCAGGCGTTCAAGAGTGCTTTTCCAGCTGTCAAGAGGGTAAATAGCAATGGTATTGTTTGGCCCCAGAGTTACCACAACACTTTTGAGTGCTTCTTCTGCAAATTTCTTCTTGAAACTTGCCGGAATGATCACCCGCTGCTTGTGAACCGAGTTCTCAAAGATACCTAAAAATTCACCGGACATAAGCGACACCTTTTTTTATTCCTTTCAGCCAAATTTGAGCTTTTCCTTATCAGATCGTGCGTTCAGGGCAGCTCGTTTTGAACAATTTTGAGTTTTTATGAGTTATTCTGACATCCTGTGCTACCTATATGACACTCCACTTTTCTTGTCAAGTTCATTTTGAGGTTTTTTTGTTTTTCTTTCTGTGAGACTGTCCAGAAATCCATACGTCATTACGCGGCTTCCTTTGTGTTCTTTGAGAAAAGCAGGTCGAGATGTTGCCAGTCGAGCTTTTCTTGACAGATTTGGGAGATATTTAAAGATGCAATCAGCGAGTCATCCTGAAGGATATGCTGTCCCTTATCGATCAATTCTTTCAGCCAGAGGGAATTTGCCAGATTAGCGGCAGTCTCGACCGACTTAAGGCCATATCTGCCTGACATGACCTTTTTGATCTTTCGGTTGTATCTCTCAGATGCGTTGGACGTAAGACTTTTAGAGAGGTTTGGCCAGTGCTTGATGATATTGCTGACAACGTACTCGGCAGCGGGTTTTGGAAGAATGGTTATGAGTTCTCTTATACCTTTCTTCCTTCCGCTGACCGTATCTCTCCTAAACACCTTGATCACCTTTATCTTGAACCGGCGTTCCTCTGCTTCAGGGAGATGGCACTTTGATATCCTGGCAAAGAGGTTTCTGATCTTATGGAACTTGCACAGTTGGTGTGGTACCTTAGGAAAGACAGCCAACCTGCCGGCCTTCAGAGACAGACTGCCATCACTAACAATGAGTCTGGGATCCTTTTTGTAGATTTGCTTGAAGGTCCTTAAGCACTCTTCATAAGACTCCTTGGTAGTATTCGGGTAGATATTTGTATAAAGTGGAAGCTTGGTTACAAAGTCCACGATCGTGATCACATAGTGGGGAACGCTGTTTATCTTGATGTACTTCTCATCAATACTGATCTTACCACTCCATTTGGCGATTGAGTTCAGGATCAGGCTGGGCAGATCTTCAATTTCGTGCCAGAGATTTGATACTGTTGACTTGCTGACGTTGAGCAGCAGGGCAATGGTCTGCAGGTTCAGCCCGCTTCCAACCAGATAGTGGACCAACATACATAGGTTTTTCCGCTTCAGACCGCTTTTCAAACCTGATTCAATCTTGGGCTCAACTCTCTTGACCTTGGCTTGCTCCAGCAACCCATCACAGATAACCGGGACATTATGCTGGTCTGCCAATAAGCGCAGGATGCTTACAGCTCCACTTCCACAGGTCTTTTGGAGCAGCAACTTCTGTGTGAGCCTAAGCAGCTTCAGACTACAGGTTTGTGAAAGATATTTCTGGAAAGTTGCCAGAGACATCTGTTTCTCATGCTCTTTCATGAACTTGCGATGCATGTCCGTAACGGGTAGCAGGATATTCCTGGCTAAAAAGTCCTCCAGCAGCGGTATGCAAGCTACCAGATCAACTTTCCGGCTGAGAAAAGCCAGAATATCAAAGCCGTGCTGCTCAAATTCTCGCCAGTAGTTATTGACGTTTCTGCGATCCGCATAACTAAAAAACTTGGCAATAACCTGAAATGTACAAAGCCGGGATCCGTCTTTTCTCAATAGCAGCCGTAGAAACACCATAATAAACTTAAGATTGGCAACGGTATGCGGCAATCTGAACCTAATTGGAACGTTAATCGACACTTCAATGTGATCGTTGTCTGTGCTGAGACAGATATCCTGCTTTTTAGCGACATTTTTCTTCATTTTGACACCTCAAATAGACGTTATTCTGGGTGCCATTATGGTGGGCAAGCGATATTTGTAAAGACATATTTTGCATTATTTTATATACACTTTTTGTCCACTTTTCAGCCTCTTAAAATGCCATTAAACGACGCGTTTCTGTCCAGGATACAAAAAGGCTGTCCTTGGGGTGATCGTGCCTCAGAATGCTTGTTGTCAATTATGGATTTGATGCATAGAAACACTGTTTCGCCCACTTTTCTTCCACTGCTTTGTCGCAAGTAACTGAAACTAATGATTGTCTTGGTGGACTGTCTCCTTTCTGTAAACCCTCATTTAAAACTTCAAATCTCCCCCGCATTTTGATGCACTTGGACATAACATATGATTCCCAGTAACCTTACGCAGTATCCACAACATATTGATCTCTTGGAAGTTAGCATACATTTAGTACTTGATTCTTCGGGCAGATCATCTTTTGGGCTTGGGCAGTTGAAGTTTTGGTGATTGGTTTGAAGTTTTCAGTGAGGGTCTATATGCATTAAGCGATCTACTTTATGCCCGGGGTGGCGGTTCTGGAGTGGAAAGCTCCTGCTTGCCACAGCGAGCTTGAGCTCGCTTCTGGAGTTTGGACATATCTTATTGGTTTACTAGCATGTTTTCAGACCTTTTTGGGAATAGTTTGAGGGATTCTTGCAGAGAATCAGTCGATCTTAGCTCTTTACGCATCAGGTTAACCAGATCATTGCATGACGGTCGTACAGAACCCTTTCTCCATCTAGGTTGCGGTAGGTAGTTATCACCCCGGGAATGGCCGAAACAAGAGAGACTTGCCAGCAGCATCATACTATATGCTGCGATCAGTAGAGCAGGTGTTTTAATGACAGATTCAGCGTTCCAGACCTGAGCCTGTCCCACGCCCAGATTATTCTTCTCGTCTCTATGATTCACTTCGATTTCCCAACGGTTGAGGTATTCCTGGATGATTGTTTTAGCGCTAAGATCGTGATTGTCTGTCAGAAGATATGCCGCACGCTTGTAGAGTTGTTTGTTGCCATATGACTTGTAGGGTTTGGGAGCTATCACGATCAACCTCAGCTCCTTTTCACCTGCACCCCTTTGCCATAAGACATTATGAACCTCTTTGTACCTGACTTTACGGCGCTTCTTTCCCAAGAATAGCTTTGTTTTCTTGTACTTTATGTCTTCATTCTGGCGAACTTCCAGAGGAGAAAACTTCTCGGGAGAATAGATTCTTCGTGAAGCTGTTGTATCCCTGAAGCAGAGCTTGGCATCGAGTCTGCACCTTGCTACGATATGGGTTCTGTCCAGTTCAGCTTTGAAAACGGTAGAGTTACAGAATGATCCGTCTGCCACAATCAGCAGATTCTTTTTATCTGCTCCGGCTACATCATAGTCTTTGCGAAGTTGCTTTGCCCTTTCCAGGAACGCCAGACAAAGATTGTTCTTGCCTTTCAATACCCGGTATTCCTCAAGTTCTTCCGGAGTGGCTTTCTTGCCTGGTTTCTTTACAGCCGGAACATTATCCACCGCAACCGGTACACCACGACAAACGTGAAGGTGTATGTTTTGCCTGATAAGATCATGAGTGATTTGCTTGTAGAGGGGAAGCAGGGCAGAAAACTGCAGAACCCTGTGTCCGTAGATAAAGTTTGGATGGAAAGGTGGAGACAGGGGATCAAGATAATACTGGGTTAAGGGTATCTTTTTTCCAGCCTTTTTGATCTTGGTATCATCAACAGCGAGGCTGATATAGTTATTGGGGTAGTATGCTGTCGTTTCTTCTATAATGGGCTGGAACAATTTAGTATCGTTCCACTTGCTTCGTGAAAACAACTTGTAGTACAAGCTCCAATCATCATCCTCTAAACCACCATATACCATGCTTTGAGTAATAGTATTGCGACTTGGGTTCAGCAGCAGACAAAAGGCTATTCTTAAGGCATTACAAAGAGTCCTCTTCTGTTGAAACACCCTGTCCCACTTCAGCATAAAACCATATACAGCCTCGCTGAGCATCATGATTTCAACCCTCCACTTTCGGCGAGCGATAGATATCCCTATACTCACTCAGTCCAAAAGTATTGCGGTCTGTTTTAATGAACCTGTCCATGCGATTAACCTTCTTTAGCAAAGCTGAAACAATGGACTCCCTGTACAGCTCAACCCCGAACTTGTCTTTGCACTTGATGATAATCTCGTTAACATGCATTGGCATCTTCTCACTCTTAAGTAGCTGATAGACATACTCTACCTGTGATATACGCTTCTCATTGTCATCTGAAGCTTGCGCTGACTCGCCTTTCATTGCCTCTCTGACAGCTCTCAACTGAGCCTTAAGCTTAAGTTCTTCCACTTCCAGAATGGCTTGACGGATATCTTCGTCTTTCATGTTGGACTCCTTATATCAGTTTGGAGTCATTATTGAAATATGAGTAGGTATGTCAAGCATTATTTTGATTATCTACACAAAATGTCCAAACTCCAGCAGCGAGCTTGAGCTCGCTTCTGAAGCCCAGTATAAACAGGATGGGGATGTGTCAGTTACAATTTGATTCGTCATGGACTTAGTATGTGTTTCTTGAAGGATAAGCATTAGCTATAATAGAATAATCCTGGGAATAGGTTTTGTTACACACCTCCCGTCCGAAAATCGCTAATCCCCTGCATAAACTGATTCATCATTTGCTCTGAAAATACATAGTCTCTGTCGTTAGGGTCAATAGTTCGTTTGATATCCGCCATCAGATTCAGGAAATTACCTTCTGCACGCTCTGCCGCAAGTTTTCCCAATCTGTAGCCGAGGTTTTTTTTGTAGCCTTTGATACCATTGATACCGGGATTGATCACCAGGAATCTGACCTTTGCTGCGGCAATCCTGTCGCTGACATTCAGAAAATCCTGGCAAGCTGGTTCATCCATCTGATCCTCATACTCGCCGGTAATTGGCTCTGGAAAGCAATCCGATAGGAGCACAATGGCATTGGACATACCTGTAACCTGGAATCTGCTATGTTCCAGAGTCTGTAAAGCCAGTTTGATCCCATCTGCCAGGGGAGTTTTACCCTTGGGAACCAAAGTGTTTATCGTTCCAATCACATGACGGACATTGCTCGTGGGGTAATGCAATATCTGCGCGTGATCTTCCTGAAAAACGATCAGACCAAGTTTATCTTTCGAAGCACTGGCTTGAGCAGTGAGCATCGAGATAATTTTTTCGATATACTTTAAAATCCATCTGACAGAATTGCTGATATCCAACACCAACATGATGTTGAAGCTTTGCTTAAACTGATATACGGGATAACGGAAATGCCTTTCGGCTACCTTGATTTCAAAAGGTTCTCGTGAGAATGATCCATCGGAGATTGCCGCCTTGATGGTCTGATAGATTGCTAACTGCGCATTACCATACTTTGTTGCTGACCATGAAGCTATCGGTCCAACAGCTTGATGCATTCCTGCACCATGTTTGAAGCCGATGATCTGTTTGCGTTTGAAGCCTATTTTACCGATCTCATGGCTTGTCAGCTGGACATCAAAAGTGGTATTGGAATCCGTGGATTGTTCTCCCATTCCTTTTACAACGGTTTTTACTTTTGGATCGTTAACCAGCTTGTTCCTAACATAGTTGAGAGCTATTGTAGCTACTTCTTTCAGGCTCATGGGATCGGCAAACAAGCGATTGAATGGGGATGGTGCTGAAGCAGTAAAATCCGCTCCAAACTCTATGTACTTGTAATCAGGATTAGATAGCAAAGAGTATATACTTTGTAAAACTTCAAGAGTTTCCGGCCGGTTCTCATAATACTGCCACACCTTATCCCAGCTATTGAGTAACGCTACTTCTGCGGCAGTAAGTTCTTTATGCTGAATTTGCTTGATTATCAGTTTGACCAGACTACGCCTAAGGGTGTAGTCATCGCTAGCCTCGCTACCGAGTAACAAACTCAGTTCGGCGAGACTTTCCCGGATTTTTTTGATGGGCTAAGGTAACCTCCTTTCAGTATGCTCAAGTTCTGCACATCGTAATCCATGGAGAAAGGCCGTTCCGGTTCACGGTCTTTTTTGATGCCGTCAAACCAGCTATCTATATCGGAAGCATTCACTGCCTTTTTTAATCCTCCGTCACGGGTTCGATGCAGCAAGGCAAGCTTCATCGCCATTTTTATGTGTTTACTCTCGACTTCGGGCTTCAATTCCAGTGCAGCATAAGCTATGGCAGTTTTGATGATAACAATCTCCGGTCGATGCCCATCGACCACATAGTGGACACAGAAATCGGCTACGTTTTTCACTAAACTCTCTGGTATCTTGATTTCTGGGAGCATCTCCCTGGCAGCTAAAATGGTCTGCTTCATCATATCGCTCAAGTCTTTGAAGCTTTCCATAAAGCTGGCAGGGTCTGCTTCAAATGCATAGTTGCGGCGAATGATCTCCAGTCTGTCCTGGGGGTTGCGGAGGGTATTGATGGTTACTGATAGGGGGAAACGATCCAGAATCTGCGGCCTGAGCTCTCCTTCTTCGCTATTCATGGTGCCGATGAGAAGGAATCTGGCATCGTGCTCCACGGAAAATCCTTCCCGCTCGACGGTGCAGACCCCGGAGGCTACCACATCAAGCAAGCTGTCGGTGATATGATCCGGAATCAGATTCACCTCATCAATATAGAGTATTTGTCTGTGAGCCTTGGCCAGGAGACCGGGAGTAAATATCTTATCACCTGTCTTTAGCAGTCTATCCACATCAATTCTACCGGACAAATTCTCTTCCGAGATGTTCATGGGCAGATTTACCACTTCCATTTCTCTCTCTACTATGGTGTTGGTCTGCAGTGATTTACATTGTGGACACCATCTGTCGGGTTCTTCTGGGGAGCAATTGTAACTACATGACTCATGAACCTTGATCAGTGGTGCAATCTGAGGTAAGCCGTTAACAGCAGTGCTCTTGCCGGTTCCCTTGGTCCCACGAATCAATACTCCGCCGATCCGGGGGTTGACCAAGTTCAGGATCAAGGCCAAGCTTAAATCGTCCTGACCGATAATCGCCATAAAGGGGAAACGATACTTAATCATACATGCTCCTGGTTACTATCTAATTGTTTCGGATATTCTTCTATCATTTTTCATGGTATCCAATTCCTGTCAACCACAAATTCTGCCGCATCCTTGCTCATCCTGATTTGTCAGCATAACGGGGAATGCTATCATGGCTATAGACCCTCACTGAAAACTTCAAATCCAATCACCAAAACTTTA
>Ga0265294_10011253_pt1 | contig 10072 bp, 10 predicted proteins | sample MunlanPumphouse3_FD_192504 | JGI IMG/M metagenome (GOLD analysis project Ga0265294, IMG submission 192504) | Groundwater microbial communities from a municipal landfill in Southern Ontario, Canada - Pumphouse #3 | ecosystem: Environmental > Aquatic > Deep subsurface > Groundwater | place...
TTCAGGAAAACACAGGAGCCCCGGCCTTTCTTGAGGGCAAGCGCCTGGTAGTGTTCGGGGGTCCGGCTGCGCACCAGCGCCTCCGGGTAATGCTGCTGGAAGAAGGGTTTCTCCAGCGGAAGTACCTCAGGCTGGCACATACAGCACAGCCCGCAGCCTTCCAGACATTCGGCCTTCCGGCCCGCGACCTCCGAATAATCGACCTCGTATTCAGCCACAGATGTCCCTTCCGATCGGTTCACCGCAGAGCTCCCCGTCCTTTACCTGTACCTGCCCTCTGATTATAACAGTGTCGGGGAAGACCGCGTCCCAGCCCGCGTAGGGGCTGTGGCCGGCCTTGCTGTGCAGGCGCCTGAGGTCGATCTGCTGCACCCGGCGGAAGTCGAAGACCGCGAAGTCGGCGTCGTAACCCGGCGCAAGCCGGCCCTTGGGGGCCGCAAAGACCTCGCCGGGCTTCTCAGCGCCCATCCGGATCGCCAAATCCAGCGGCACGATGCCGCGGCGGACCATCTCCATAACAATGGGCATAGTGGTCTCGACCCCGGGAATCCCGCCGGGAGCTGCGTCATATTCTTGTTCCTTCTCCTCGAGCGTGTGCGGCGCATGATCGGTACCGAACATATCGGCATTACCGGCCAAGAAGGACTTGAACAGCGCGTCGCGGGTATCCAGGTCCCGCAGCGGCGGATTGACCTTGTACTCGGCCGAGGAGAACCGGGCCGCCTCGAAGAGAAGATGGTGCAGGGCCACTTCGGTGGTATATCCCAGGGCCCGGGCCTGCGCCAGTTGCGGCTCATTCGTGCAGTGGCAGATGTTGAACCGGACCCCCCTGTAACGGGAGAGCCGGCGGAGCGCGCTGTATTCCGCTTCGGCCGGCCGGTCGCGCAGATGGTCCTGATTACAGTATTCGGTCACGCCGTGGCGGATCAGATGGTCGTCCTCGGCGTGGACGCTCACCGGTTTGCCAGCGGCAGCCAGTTCCGGCATCACTGCGTCCAGATCCTCGTCCTCGTCCATGAGGATGTGTCCGGTGGTGGAGCCCATAAACAGCTTGAAACCCGGCACATGCGGGGCCAGCAGGGCCGCGGGACAGCCGGGCGTGACCGCGGCAAACAGCCCGTAATCGCAGTAGGAACGGCCGCGGACGGCACTTTTCTTGTCCGTCAGAGTCGCCAGGTCCGTCACGGGCGGTTTGGTATTGGGCATGTCCAGCACACAGGTCACGCCGCCGCAGACCGCACCAGCAGAACCGGTGGTGAAGTCTTCCTTCTGCGTCATCCCGGGATCGCGGAAGTGCACGTGCGGGTCCATGAACCCCGGCAGGAGCGTCATACTCGTACCGAAATCATAACGCTGTTCGCCGCCGCTGACATACGCGCCGGAAGCGACAATCTTCCCGCCGGCAATACCGATCTGCCCGTAGCGCAGCGCTCCGTCCAGGAACATCCGACCGCCGATGACCGTCTCCGGTTCCGCAGGCATCACTGCCGGACCACGTCCCCGTGCGGTTCGGTCTCGGTAAAGATCTCGCCCTGGAACCTGGCAAAACTGGCGCCTTTCTTCCGCCAGGTGTCCGGCGGCAGACCGGCCTTCCGAGCAAGGTTGTTCAGGTATTCTTCGACGTTCCAATGCCATTCCACCGGGACCTGGGGCAGGAAAAGGCCCCGGTTGCCGCGGTAGGTGATGATAAGACCGTCCGTGCCGATGCGGATTTGGGCCTTAAGCTCGTCCAAGGTGTCGAATTTGATGCTCTCGGGCACGGTAAGCAGCGTGACCTCGAATATGCAACGGTCGGCCTCGCCCGGCCGCATCGGCGGGAACCGCGGATCATGGCAGGCAGCCGCGCGGGCCGCCAGCACCAGGGCCTCTTTGAGCGGGAAGACAGGCTCGGGATAGCCGATGCAGCCCCGCAGGCCGCCGGAAGGGTATTCGGAAATGGTAACGAAAACACCCTGTGGCCGGCTGAAAGATTCCGGCAGCGCCGGATCGCAGATCCGGCCGGCGGTCTCCGCTTCGGCCGCTTTCCGGGCCGCGCGGACCGCGGCCGCCCCTTCCGCCGGCTCGGCCATTTCAGACCTTCTTCGCAGTGTCGGCGGTGTCCGTCTTGGTATCTTTAGCGACGACCTCGATCTTCCGGACACCTGTTTCTCCGGCAGTCCGTTGCCGCTGGGACGGGGTCTTCTTCTGACAGTAGGGATTCTTCCGGCAGTACTCGGTGTTCTTGTTCCGGTCGGCCCGGTCGGCCGCCTGTTTGACACTGTCGGGCACCGGCGAGGCGCGGAGCAGGGCGCTCGCGGCCATGAACATCTCCATCCCGGCGCCCATCAGATGCTGCTGAAACTGGGGGTCGGTCATAACCGACAGGACCTTGCCGGTGGCCTCGTCGACGTGGTCTTTCTGCCGTGCGGCCTCGGCCCGGACCCAGGCCCGCTCCTCTTCGGCGGCCTGACGAAGATAATCGCGCTCTTCGGCGGCCACGCGGCGGGCGCGTTCCCGTTCGGCGCGGGCGGCATCATAGGCGTAGTCGGCCTGTTCGTCGGCGAACTGCCGGAAGTGGTCGCGGCCATCGTTGAACGCGTTCTCGGCCCGGTTACGGCTGTCCCGATAGGCATCGCCGGCCCTTTCGCCGCCCTCCTGCAACCGGCTTCTGGCCAGTTCCCGTTCGTAAGCGGCCCGGGATTCGGCCTCCCGGCGGACATCCGCCGCGGCGGCAGCCGCCCGTTCCCGCTCCTGGGCCAGGATGCGCTCGATCATGTCCCGATGCTCGGTGAAGAACTTCTCCATCTCCGGGTCGTCGTATTTCTTATCATCCTCGGTCATACTTTCTTTCTCCTGAATTTGATGATGAGACAGCCGTCGCCGAACTCAGCGCCCAGAAGGTCTGCGCCTGCCAAGGTCATCGGCAGGAGGACCGTTCTTTTCTGACTGCCCACGTGGATAATGATAGTGTTATCGTTCCCTTTAAAGAGTTCCACCTGGTCCTCTTTGACAAAAGGCATCTTCAGACAGAGCTCGTCTATGCCGTCGACGGTAACGAACTTCATCGGGCTCTCGGAAGCATATACCTCGATCGGGTCTTCGTCACCGAAGATCATGTCTGCCAGATGGTCTAGTTTTTTCGTGCCCCGCAACTCGGTCCGAAGCATCTGGGCCGACATGATCCGAAGCGGTTCGAAGGCCTTATGGATCTCTGTCATGTGCGCCTCCTGTTCCTTCAGTTTTACCTGCAGGAACTTTCCGTCGACATCCGGCGGCAGGACCTTGTTGACAATAAGACACTCCACGTTCTTGTTATACAGGGAGAGGTAGGTGTAGGCCCGCATCGTCTCGCTGATGGCCATCCGCTCCGGGATGAGCACCAGCCGCATGGTGGTGTGCTCGGTGTCATCCAGGACCGCTTTGACCCGGGTCATGTCGTCCTTGAGCTCCTTGAGATTGTCCATGACCTCTTTGGTCGGTAGCGGAAAGTCCACAACCTTGCCGATGGTGGCCCGGGCGACGTTGATCATCCGGTTGACGAAGGAGAACGCCTTGTCGATGTACCAGCTCGACATATCCGGGAAGCTCATCAGCCGCAGGGTTTCGCCGGTGGGCGCGGTGTCTATAACGACCGCGTCGTATTTGCCCTGGTCCTCGAACTGCAGCACGTAGAGCAGGGCGGCAACCATCTCCATGCCGGGAAAGACCGCCATCTCTTCGGCAGAGATGCTCTCCAGACCCTGGGAGAACATGAAGGCCGTCAGATAGTCCTTGATCGCCGACCATTTGGTCTGCATCTCGTGCAGGATATCAAGCTCGAACGCATCCAGGTTCGGCGCGATCCTCTTGGGCACCGGACCCAGTTTTATGTTCAAGGAATCTCCGAGCGAATGAGCCGTGTCGACGCTCATGATGATCGTCCGGTGGCCTTTCTGGGCAAGCCGGCGGGCCGTTGCGGCAGAGACCGAGGTCTTTCCCACTCCGCCTTTTCCGGTGTAGATGATCAGTCTCATATGGGCGACCTCATGACTTGTCGCTATATAAGCAGGGACGACTCAGACCAGCCAGCAGCACCGTTTCACTATCGCCATATCTGCCACTTTTCTATCAGGCCCGGGCAGGAGTGGCCACTGCCTATTCTCCGGCTTCCGCAATCCAGGGCGGATTCTGAAATGCACACGTTCCGGATCGTCTACCACGTCGTCGGTCCCCGGTGGGCTCGACACCTGTCGTGACCAAGTTGACCGGTTCCGAAGCCACCTGGGCGCGGGAATCGCGCCGTCTCGCCCGGATGGGGCGCGACATCCGGGCCGAACGTTCGTCCGGCCTGATCTCCACCATGTCCCCGGCAATTCTTACGCCGGAGGACATCCGCGTCCATCTGACCGCGCGGCGTTCCCTGCATTATTCCGGTTCGGAGTATTCGCACGAGGTCAGCACCCTGACCGCGATCTGCGACTACTGCGACAACCCGGCGGTCCGGGTCTGCCTGAAAAAGTATCCTCTGCTACGGCCCGTTTCCCGTCATGTTCGGCTTGATTCGCTGAGTGCGGCCGACTACGACAGGCTCCTGGATTTCCTGCTGCGGGACGGTCTGACCGGAGCAGAGCTCCGGTCGGCCGCCGGCGTTCCCCTCGATTACCGGGTGTTGCGCCGGACGTTCGGGCAGTGCTACATCGACGCCGGACTTGACGTCGAGACCGTCTCGGTCCTCATGGGTCACTCGACGACAAGGACGACCGAGTATTACTACTGCCGCCGTTCCAAATCGGCGGCGCTTCAGCGCCAATCCGGAATACTGGACAGTCTGGCCGGCGAAAAAGTTAGTGCCGGGGGAGGGGTTCGAACCCTCGACCTTCGGATTTCCCTGGAGGGGTCAAATAGACCAAACCCTATGAGTCCGACGCTCCACCAGGCTAAGCCACCCCGGCATCTGTAATTGGGTTATTGGCTTGGGGTTTATAGTTATTTTGTTAAAGTGCCACATCTCATCCAGTAACCGCCGGACGGGAGACCCTCCGGCCCCAAAGGGCCGGAGAGCGGAGATTCACTCCTTTGGAGCTTCTTCGGCGGCGGGAGTCTCAACAGGGGTTTCCGCAACCGAGACTTCGGCATCCGGAGCTTCAGCGGCAGGTGCTTCCGAGTCCGCGGCCGGGGCTTCTTCGGCGGGGGCCTCGGGCTCGGGCTCGGGTTCCGGCTCAGTTTCGATGATGGACTCAGGCTCGCCCTCGCCCTTTCTAAGGATCTCGGATTTCCGGATTTCAATCCGCTTGATCGGGATGATCGCATGGCAGGCCCGGGCGGTGTCCTTAGACATATCGCCGGTAATGATGGCCTTAACGACATCAGCCAGTTTGTTCTGGGCAGCGAACTCGGTCAGGTACTTGCCGATGGCGGCACGCATAGCGTCCTCCTGAGCGGCCTGGATCCGCCTGTCCGCAATGGCCATGGTCTTGATCCGCAGGCCGAAATTGTCCGCGGTCCGGACATCGACGACGTGGTCGGTCTTGGTCTTCTTTCTCCGGGTAAGCCGCCGGACGTAATCGCTGGTCAGGTTGTGGCCGATAAACTCGGTCTTGGCCTCGTGACCGTCAGTACCGATGATCTTGAACTGTAGCTTGATGTGCATTTTGGAGAAATCGCCGGTCAGGTCCTGTACGGTAACCTCCGCAGTGCGGCCGATGAGATATTCCGGGTCTGCGGTCGGGGTTTCCCCGATCACGGTTTCGTTGAACATGCGGGGCGCGTGAACGTTGTACCATTCCTTGGCTTTCCACTTGTCTTTGTTCTTACGTGCGCCGGCTTTTGCGGCTGCGTTGGATGCTGCCGGGGCGGCCTTCTTCGGTGCAGCGGCCGCAGGTGCGGCGGTGCCCTTCGCGGCGGCCTTCGCAGCGGCCGCGGCTTCCTTGTCTGCTTTTCTGACTCCGGGTGCTGCCATATCTACAACTCCTTTTGTACTGAGGCGGAGCAACCGATTACGCTATAAATAGCTTTGTCAGCGGCTGAGTTTTAAGGCGGCCCTTAACTTTACCATGGCCAGCAGTCAAAAAAATATCCTTTTAAGATTATTATTTCCTGATGGTACTAGTACCGCTTGTATATATGATTTGCCCGATTTTGGAGTTTTTCGGTATGCCGAAAACAAACCATACGTACAAGGATTGGCCGCAAAGACTGTCAATGAAAAGATAAAAAAAGGAGGGCCGAAGCCCCCCGAATGGGTTTTGTTTTACAACTTGACCGGCACCTTGTGCGCCGACAGACCGAGCTCATCTTCAGACATGCCCATAGCGATGCCGTAGAGCTGAGAGAGGTGGAGGACCGGGATATTGAAACCGAGATCCTTCTGAGCACTGTCGAACTGCAGGTGGCAGAACGGGCAAACATCAACGATGAACTGCGCGCCAGAGGCCTGTATGTTTTCCAGATTGGTCTTGGTGAACTCTTTGGCAACGTCGCCGAAGGCAGCCTTCAGACCGCCACCGGAGCCGCAACACAGGGTCTTCTGTTTCCGCGGAAGACTCTTGCAGCCGGTAGCTTCGATCAGGTCGTCAAGGATGTGCGGGTTCTCCGAGTCATCGATGTTCTTGATCGAACTGGGCTTCAGGAAGTGGCAGCCGTAGAAAGCGGCTACGCCGTAGCTGAGGGGCTTGGTGACCGCGGCCTTGATCTTATCGATGCCCACCTCTCTGTAGAGGACGTCTGCGAAATGGTAGACCTTGGTGGTGCCCTTGTATTCCATACCGATGGTCTTGAGGACCTCGTTCACTTTGGCCAGCTGTTCGGGTTCTTTGGCGAGCACATCGGCGGCCTCGAAGAGGGAGCCGTAGCAGCCGTTGCAGATCGTAACAATCGGCAGGCCCATCTTCTCGGCGAGTGCGAGGTTACGGGCCGCGGCAGCGAGCCAGGTGGTCCGGTTGAAAGCCCGGATAACTCCGGGGGCGGGGCAGCAACTGGCACCCTGAATGTCGACCAGCTCTACACCCAGTCTGTCGAAGACGACCCGGGTGGACTTTTCGATACCGGGGTATCTCAGCGGGGCAATGCAGCCCAGGAAGAAAGCGTATTTTGCCATAACTATCACTCCTTGCAGATGACGTCGAACTTGGTCGCGTCGAGAATCTTCTTCAGGTCAGCGGCGGCAGCGCTGTCAGACAGTACAGTCGGCGGGACCTCGGGCAGACCGAGAGCCTTCCGCTGGGCCTTGATCTCATCGTTGATCGGTACAGTGTGACCGGTCTTGTACAGGTTGACGGCGGTCTTTTTGTGGGCAGGATAGATGTGACCCGCGGCCACAGCCATGTTCCGAAGGGCGACGATGACGTCAACAATCGGGACCTGCCGGGGGCAGCGCTCCACACAGGTGTAGCAGGTGCTGCACTCCCAGAGTTCCTGGCTGGAGATGATCTCTTCCTTCATGTCAAGCTGGGCCATCCGCATGATCTTTCTGACGCGGTAGGAAGTCCGGCGGCCGGACGGACAGCTGGCAGTACAGGTTCCGCACTGGAAGCAGAGCTTAACATCGGCACCGCCAAGAGCGGCAAGCTCCTTTTCGAATTCGGGGTTCGATTTTACTTCGATATGAATCACCTAAGCCCCACGATTAAATCATGATATTTAACATCCTAAGCCGTCTTTTGTTTAGGTATACCTGATAAGGTAATCCAAAAATAACCGATTTAGGATATGTGCCGGGCCTGCAGCGCCTTGACTATCCGGGCAACCTGCCGGTTCTCCCGCCGATAGACCGCTGTGATGGCGTGGCGGAGAATCTTGGGGTCCACCGCACTCTTCATCCGCAATCCCTTCCTGGTCAGCAGGAACTCATCCACGAAGAAGCTCTTGCTTGAGCCCAGCAGTTCCGGGAGCGAATAAGTTTCGGAATCGACCTGATACGGTTTCTTCATTGTATCCAAGAACATGAAGGCCACCCGCTGGGCGCCGTAGCGGTAGCGGATGAACGACGGGCCGTTGTCTACATAGACCATGCCCATATAGCCGATCTCCGCCGCGTCGAAGTTAAAGTCCTCGATATCAAACAGATACAGCGGATCGTCGATGATCGCCAAATCGACCATGTCCTGCTTCATCAGACCCAGGTTGTGCGGGTCATCGGAGATTATCAGTTCTACGTCCGTCATCTTCAATGCAGAGAGCACTGACATCAGCAGGTCCTCTGTCACCGGCGAACAGCACACTGTGAAGGGGTGCCGGTCCTGACATCTGGCCTCGGTAGCCCAATAGCAATCGGCGATTTCCTGGCCTGTTGGGGTCAGTTTCGTACCGGCTGGAGTCGATTTGGTCACCGGCTCACCCGCCGCCGCCTCAACATTGGCGATGTAACGATGGACGACAGGAACGGTGATGCCCATCTCGTGCGCGGCAGCAGTCAGACTGCCTGTGCGGCCGACGGCCGCCAGCGCTTCCAGTTGCCGGTGGGTCACGGTCTGCCCGTTGATGATCTGCTCCGTCCTGACCTGAATGTCCACGGGGATGAATAGGCCTAGGCAGGGCATAATGGTTTGGAGTCCCGAACCTTCCACTGTCGGAGTAATAAGAAGGCGGATCTGAGATCGCAGATTTTTCCTGCCTTGCGGATAATACGGCAGAATGTCTAATCTTTAAAAACAAGAACAGGCTGCAAAGGACGGCTGAGCGGCGTGACAGGTTTATAGCGCAGTGCGCTACTTCTGTCCGATGACCCTCAACAGCCGCATCTCCGTCATCGGGCTCGGCAGCCCTATCATGACCGACGATTCTGTCGGTCTCCGTCTCGCACAGCGCATCCAGGACCGGCACCTGCCGGACACAGACGTCCGCCAGGAGGCCGTCGGCGGCCTGGATATACTGCCCTGCATCCGCGGCTACAGTTACACTGTGATCGTGGATGCCATCCAGACCGGGAAGTACGGTCCCGGCACGGTATTGATCTTCGACGTCGCCGATTTCGAGGATACCGTCCGGGATGTACCCGCTCACGACATAAATCTGGCGACTGCCATCCGGATCGGCCGGCAGATGGACCCGGACAGCATGCCTTGTCAGGTCAAGTTCGTGGCTGTTGAGATCGCAGACATGCAAACCATGAGCGAGGAGCTCACACCGGCCGTGGCCGGATCGCTGGACTCCGCCGAAAAAGCGGTGCTGCACGTAATAAAGGGCTTCCAGACGGACCGGGAACAACGGTCCGCTGGAAAAAAGTAAACTGTTTTTTACAACTGCAGCGAGTTCAGGTCGAACTGCTTCAGTTCTTTCTTTTCGGCGCCAAGCACCGTGACATTGAGCCGGCCCCGGTCTATGACCCGCTGGGCCGCCGCCCGCAGGTCGTCGTCGGTGACCGCTTCGATCTCCGCCGCAATCTGCTCCAGGCTCCGACCCCTGCCGCGGCCCATGTAATCGCGGCAGAGCCGGACCAGCCGCTCCTCGGTGGACTCCATCGAGCGGACGACCGCTCCCTTGACCAGATTCTTCGTCCGTGCAAGTTCGCCGGGCGCCGGTCCTTCGCGGAGCATCTCACCGTAGATCTTGGCTACGCTCTCCAGAGCCGGGACCACGTTCTTCGCCGTGCAGGAGAAGAACGTACTCACGTAGCCCGCGTCCGAGTAGTGCTCGGCCGCGTTGTAAATCGCGTAGACCAGCGCCTGCTTCTCCCGTACCTGCTGGAACATCCGGGAACTGGTGCCGGCACCGAACATGGCACTCAACAGGGTGTCGGCCATCCGCTCGCCCTCGCTGCCGATCTCCGTCGGAAAGCCGAAGGCCACCTGATAGTGATCCGCATGGTTGGGAACTAAGTGGTAGACCGCCGGAACTTTCTGCGTGGTGTCCCGTGGCGGAACCTGCCGGGCCTGCATCCCGTCGAACGCCCCCTCCGCCCAGTCCCGGGTGACGTCTATGTCGACAGCTCCGGTGGCGAAGACCGCCAGGGTCGGCCGGCCGTAGCGCTGCTCATAATACTGCCGCAGCGCCTGTTCGTCTAGTGCCCTCACCGAGGTGTCGGTGCCGCCCTCATCCTGCCCCAGCCGGGAACCCGCCCACAGATGCTGTTCAAACAGGTCGTGTATGTACTCCTCGGGCTCGCTCTTGACCTGTT
>Ga0265294_10011256_pt1 | contig 10069 bp, 5 predicted proteins | sample MunlanPumphouse3_FD_192504 | JGI IMG/M metagenome (GOLD analysis project Ga0265294, IMG submission 192504) | Groundwater microbial communities from a municipal landfill in Southern Ontario, Canada - Pumphouse #3 | ecosystem: Environmental > Aquatic > Deep subsurface > Groundwater | place...
ACACCTAATTCCTTAAAAAATTCAATAAATCCTTTTGAATGATAGGAAAGATGAGTAACTCCATTTTCTCTTAATATCTCTTTTACATCATAGTTATACCAATCTTTTATAATCTTTTTAAAATAAGAAGAAACTTCTTTATCTTTACTCCCGAAAGTAAAGCCAACCCTATCATCTCTAAGCCAGCCATCTCCAATTAGCCAGCCTATAACTTCTCCAAGTTCACAAGACCAGTATTCAGGTAATTTAAGAGTTTTTCTATTGGTGAATCTGTTTAACTTCATAACTTTTCCATTATTAAATATCTTCTTATCTAATGGGAATTTACCAATTGGCTGAATTAAAACTTCATCTCCTTCTGAAAGTTCATTGAGTTTTTTATATCCTTTAGTGGTGAGTATTTTATGCTCCGGAGTAACTTCAATTTCATAGCCTGAATAGGTAATCAATCTATAGATATCTTTAACACCCCTGTTCCAGGAATTTATATTACTGCTTTCAAATATAGAGAGGTTACTTTCTTTAAATTCCTTTGCAACTTTATATTCAAGAGCTCTCTTATCAAAAAGTATTTTTATATTCTCGCCAGCTTCAATTCTGCTGTGTAAGTGGCTTGCTTCTATAAAACCACTGTCAGTTGAAATCAGGGTATCTCCTGAAACGCAGGGATTGGTGCTTTCTATCTGACCGAGATGTGGAGTTGGATTATCTTTATTTAGCCTATCCAGGAATATAATACCCGGATCACCATTTTTCCAGGCATGCTCTACGATTTTATTAAATACCTCTCTTGCCCTGTACTTATCCACCACCTCTTTTGTTCGTGGATTTATGATTTCATACTCTTCATCATTTTCAACAGCTTTCATAAATTTTTCGGTCACCCCGACCGAAATATTAAAATTATTAAGTTTGTCATTATTTTCTTTCGAAGATATAAACTCAAGAATATCAGGGTGGTCAACCCGGAGTATTCCCATATTTGCCCCTCTTCTTGTTCCACCCTGTTTTATCGTATCAGTTGCTGCATTAAATACAGTCATAAAAGATATTGGTCCGCTTGAAACTCCTTTGGTTGAAAGAACAACATCATTTTTTGGCCTTATATTTGAAAATGAATAGCCTACGCCACCACCTGACTTTTGAATCAGTGCAGTTTCCTTCAATGCCTCAAAAATATCATTCATGGAGTCACCCACCGGTAAAACAAAACAGGCGGCCAGCTGCTGGAGTTCTTTGCCAGCATTCATAAGGGTTGGAGAGTTTGGAAGAAAATCAAGGTCTGTCATAATGTCAAAGAATTGTTTCTCTATCTCTTTTACTTCCTCATCTGTTTTACCATATTTTTTTTCTGCTGATGCAATATTTTTCGCAACTCTTACAAACATATCTCTAGGACTTTCAAGAAGAACACCTTCCTCATCCCTCTTTAAATATCTTCTTTCAAGAACTTTTATTGCATTTTCAGACAAATTAATTTTTTTATTGAGGTAATAATCATCAATATTTTTTTCACTCTTTTTGTCTTTAATTTTTTTTACATTTTCCATTTTCATAGATTAATTACCTCCAATATCTCTAATTTTTTCCATAAATAACTTCAGTAATCAATAACAAGAATACGATCACCAAAACACCAGATAATTAATAATCTAAAATAATCCAATCACAGGCGTAACATTATAACTGAGAGAACTCCACCACTTAAAATGAGCGTTGAAATTACTTTTTATTCTGTGAGTATATATCATATAATTTTTCAGAAATCCGGGATTAATTCATTATATTGTGTACAATCATATGATAATATACTATATATTGTATGTCAATAATAATTTTTATTCTTTGTTTTTCTCCCGGTCTTCTCAGTTACTTTCCCGGGAGGGAAGAAAAAAACACATTATAATTATATAAATATAATTAAAATACATACGCTGTTTATCAGATTATTTATAATCCTAACCTACAGATGATTTGCAGTCAATCAATAATTTTAATAGCCAATAAGTAAACTTTAATAGAGTGCTTCCTTTTTTAAAGTTTTTCAAGTTATTAATACAATAACAGAATTATTTCTGTTATAATAGCTTACCTGTATAGATTAAATTTTTAAAAATCTTTACTTCACATTATATTTTATTAAATTTATTGATATAAGGATGCAGTATGAGTTCTGTTATTAAAAAGAGAAGAAGAAAAATGAGAAAGAAAAAGCATAAAAAGATGCTTAAAAAGACAAGATGGCAGAGAAGAAATAAATGATAAACACACAACACGATTAAACATACAATGAATTTTTATTGATGTATGATTTATTCACATATTCCAGTTTAATTTTAAAAAGCATTCCTTATTAGAGGTCAGCCAGCTGGTAACTCTTTAAATTTTCATATCCGTTTTCTTTATAATGGGAATTAATTTATTTTCCAGGATTTCTTCGTCATCGCCTATTTTTTCTTTAAGTAAAAACCAGTTCTCAGCATGCTCAACATATCCTCCAGCAGGTACTTTCCCCAGGCTCCCAAGCGTCTCCATCTCAAGTATTTCCGGGTTTATGTAAATTTCTGTATTAACCCCAAAATCAGGGTACATAACACCTGGTTTGTAACTGTATCTTTTTATAAAAAGATAATCATCAAGACTATATGCAATCCACCCCTGTGTATTTAAAGCTCCAATCTTCTGGGGGCTTCCTGCATCAGGATCCTGCTTTATCTGTATAAATTTATTTCCCCATGTGAAACGGTGATCACTCATTCTTGTGTATGGCCAGAGAACAAGAGGGCGTACCGGAAGAAGGTTTCCTTCTGCAGGTTTATAAGGCTCCTGTGGTACTATTGCCCTCCCACCTTTTGCCATTACGGTAAGCGCCCAGGGCGCCATCTCAATATCCCAGAGATTTCTATTAATCAATCTGTGAAGTACTCTGATATTATTATCCGGACCTGGCGTTATTTCTATTTCTTTTTGAATTCCTGTTGTTTCTTCCACATCCTGGATAAGTTTTAAAGTTTTACCATCCCAGCAGTAACTAACACTTTTATTATCCGGATAATATGTACGCGGCATAGCTTCGGGGGAATGCCAGAATCTGTGACCTCCATACATTAACCACTCATCTCCGCCGACCTTTCCAAGATGCTGTTCCACCTCGCCAAAAACATTTTTCTCCCCTTTAAAAGCAAGCCGGATAATCCTGGGGCCTACATCGGTGGTCACTATACATTCTACTTCACCATCTGTAAGACGGATACAATTTTCCCATCCTCCATAATTAAATTTTTTTTCAATTTTCATAATATACCCTGACCTCCTGCAATTTTTTAATTAACCCATATTAAATTTTATTGCCTTCTATTTATTTTTCTACTTATTTTTATAGATAAATTTTATATAAATTATGGCAATGGCTACGTTTTATTCTTTAAAGCTCTACATAATTTCATATAAAAACAACATAATAAAATTATTATAATGTTTATTAATCAAAATGCTAACAAAATGTACAAAAATAGAAACATATAAAACATAGGCGGTGTTTGAGCAGTATTTTTATTAAGTCTGTTTGCGAATAACCTGCGCTGAATTTAAGTAAAGCTCTTTCTTGTATAGAAGATAATTTTAATTTATTGATTGAAATGACAAAAAAATAATGTATAATTTTATCAGATTAAACCAGAGAAAAAATTATAATAAAATACAAAGTACACTATATAAAAAGTATGCACCGTTTTTCATATTATCAATGCTTCATATTGTTGTCCACTTTCTGATCTGGCTTAAAAACATAATTTTTAATTTAAAATTATTAAATATTCTTTAGAGTTATAAGTTTTATATGTGAGTTCTTACTTAATATGTCTTCATCACAAATAATAAGCGTAATCGGCCTCAAAAAAAATTATGGAGATGTTAAAGCCGTAAGAGGCATAGACTTTCATGTAAATAAAGGCGAGCTATTTGCTTTCCTCGGCCCAAATGGCGCTGGCAAAACTACTACAATTGATATCTTATGCACACTTCTCAGACCTGATAGCGGAGAAGTAAAAGTTAATGGCTACATTCTCGGCAGGCAGGATGATGAAATCCGGAAAGATATTGGAGTTGTATTCCAGGATAGCCTGCTTGATAATCTCTTAACAGTAAGAGAAAACCTTTTTATAAGGGGAAGCTTTTACAGAATGCCCGGGAAAACCCTCTCAGAATCAGTTGACAGAGCTGTAAGTGCTGCCGGTGTTAAAGGTTTTTTAAATCGCCCTTACGGAAAACTCTCAGGTGGCCAGCGACGCAGAGCTGATATGGCGAGAGCTCTTATCAATACACCTGAGATTCTTTTTCTTGATGAGCCAACCACCGGTCTTGACCCCCAGACCCGTAGAAGCATCTGGGACACGATCCGCAACCTGCAGAAAGAAACAGGAATGACAGTGTTTCTTACAACTCACTATATGGAAGAGGCAGCAAAAGCTGATTATGTTGCAATAATTGACAACGGAAAGATTTCTGCCAGTGGAACCCCGTCTGAACTCCGCGCAAAATATAGTACAGATACTCTGCGGCTTATTCCAAAAGACAGTAAAGACCTTAAAAACTTTTTATTGAAACAAAATATAGAATTTGTTAACTCGGGAGGAGCTTTTATCATAAATATTCCGGGAACACTGGATGCACTTCCTTTACTAAAAAAGATGGAGAATATGATAACGGGTTTTGAAGTGATAAGTGGTAGTATGGACGATGCCTTTGTGAATATTACCGGTTTTGATATAAGAGAGGGTGGAGCTTAACTTATGGTGATTGTTAATTTAATCAAAAGAAATTTAAAACTTTTTTTCCGTGATAAGGCATCTGTATTTTTCTCACTGCTTGCAGTATTTATAATAATTGGGCTCTATGTATTTTTCCTCGGAAGAATGATGACTGAAGGTTTTGAAAATCTACTTGGAGACAATGCCCGTTTCATTGTTGACAGCTGGGTTATGGCAGGAATTCTGTCTGTTACATCAATAACCACAACAATGGGTGCACTCGGAATAATGGTTGATGACAGGTCAAAAAAAATTTTAAATGATTTTTATTCTGCTCCATTAAAGCGCTCCTACCTTACCTGTGGATACTTACTAAGTTGTTTTATAATTGGCATTATTATGACCATCATAGCACTGGTTATTGCAGAGATTTATATAATTTCCGGTGGTGGTGAGCTCCTCGGTTTAATGTCATTACTGAAACTGCTCGGGGTAATGTTTATATCTGTTTTTGCTGGCTCTTCAATGGTTTTCTTTATTGTAACATTTTTTAAGAGTAGTAATGCTTTTGCCGCTGCAAGCACCGTTATAGGAACTCTTATCGGTTTTCTTACTGGAATTTATATCCCGATAGGACAATTGCCCTCCGGAGTACAGACCGCAATAAAAATATTCCCCATAAGTCATTCCGCTGCACTGTTCCGGCAGATTATGATGGAAGCGCCAATGTCAGAAGCTCTTGCAGGTGCACCGGTTGAGGTTATTACTGATTTTAAAAAAACAATGGGAGTAATTTTCTTTGCAGGTGATAAAGAAATTACTCCTCTTATAAATATACTTGTCCTCGTTGCAACAGGTGTTATTTTCCTTATACTGTCTATTGTAAATATATCCATTAAGAAAAGATAACAGTCTAATTCTTACACCCTTGCAACAGGCTTACTCGACTCAGGTTTACTATCACTGTAATTATATCGACTTATATTAGGAGTCCTTTAAACCTTTAAAAAATAATCTTTTTGCTCTTCTGGCTTCCAGGCTTATTCCTGGATTCACCCATGGATTTATCGAAAAACTTCTTTTGTGTCTATGACTATATGGGGCCCTGCAACAGATAGCAAGACTGCAGCTGGTTTATCGAGAGGCTTCTTTTATTAACGCTCTCAGGATATGAATCATTCCACCGGTATCCAGCCTGCAATATTTTATCAGTGAATTTCTTATCCTTTCTATTTCCTCTTCAGACGGTCCACTTTCTGAAGAATTACCTGGATCAGGCTTACTACAGGACCCGGGATAGGGACTGATTAAGTCATTGTAATAACCACAGGTATAAAGAAAATATACGCTTGCAGCCATACCATCAGCTATTTCCATTCCATTATAACTCAATCCGGTAACAGCTGGCAGAACACTTTTAACAGAAGCACTCCCCTTCTGTAAGTGATGATAATAATAAAAATTACCAAATGGCTTATAGAGATCAACTATCCTCGGGATTATTGAATCTACCCAGCTCTTATATTCAGGAAAAGCTTCAGCAAGCTCCCTTAAAACACCCTTTTCAAACTGTTCATAATAAACAATTATACTTCCTGCATCTCCAATATGCTTCCTTAAGCTTTCCAGCAGTTTTTTTCTCGGGTCGCCTGAATCTGCTGCTAAAAAATCATAATGTTCCGGCTGCCCATCAATGGACCTGAGAAGGTGTATTGAATACTGGAATGGTATTCTCTGATAGGGTTTTACCCCATCATATAGTGGGATAGCCGTAGAAAAGGTTTCGAAGTCAAAAAAATACAGTGGATATTTTAGATTTTCAATAAATTTTGATATTTCTTTCTTATTTATCATGGGTTCTTTTGTTTTTACGCACCTGTACTGTATCTGCTGTTTATAGTTTAAATCATACTGGTCCGGGATATCTTCTATTGAAAGGATTCCTTCCCTGTAAAGCTCAATTGCTCTATCTTTATTTCCATAAAGATTAAAAACATTGTTTTCTGGTAAAAACCCCCAGCACTTATCTTTAAGCGGGCATTCATAGGGCTCACTGCATTGCCTGCCAATTGAAATTTCGGGTGGGCTTTCTTTACCGGCGATATCCAGCATCTCTCTAACTCTCTCTTCTATTCCCACCTGTGCTTCTTCTGCTTCTGCTGTAACATCAACCCTTCTGAATAATTTTTCGGGTTCAATGCTTCCCTTTCTTGTGTAATTACTATCAATGCAGGCAATGTAACACCTTTTTATCTTAATGCCGGCACTTTCAAAACAAAACTTCTGGAATGCGATATCATGGATATTTTCTTCCTTCACCCGGGTTGAACTTTTTACTTCAATAATATCCCAGCTGGCCTCTTCTGCCGGAACCAGGATATCTGCCCTGCAATAAACATTACCACTCCTGCATCCTGCTTCAAAAACCGGTTTTCTCTCCTTTAAAATTTCCAGGGTACTTTCAAGCTGTTCTGTATGTTCATTAAATTTCCCTGTAATTCTGGCGTCTATTCCTTCCGGATACAGCTTTTTTGCATATTCGCCCACCTGTATTCCCTGATTAAAAATAAACTGGCCCACAAAAGATGGCTGTGGGATTTCTTCTTTTGCATTGATTTGGTACCAGAGATATCTGAGGCATTGAAGCCCATAAAGATATTTTGATTTTGATATAATTATCTCATTATCCATTTATTATCAGTTAATATAACCTCTAACTCATTATTTGAAATCATTGTAAATTTTTCCAAAGTTTATTCCTTCAATAATTTTTGATTTATACTTATTTTTCAACTTATTTTTAGCATAAACCAGGTCTTCATTTCTTATGCCATTTTTTAGAGCAAGATAGGCTTCAATAAATGCAGCAAGGTCATCGGCGCCCTTTATCAACACCCCGTTTCGCCAGTTGGTATCAGAAAATTCATTTTCCGTAAACATTCTTATGTCCCTATGCCAGCTCTTTGGAATCAGCTTATATATCTTTCTCTCCATTTCCTCAACCTCGTAATCCTTTATAAGTTCATCAAGACCTTTAACAGATTTTTTAACCGGATTTATTATGTCCCTTGTTAAAACTTCGGGCAGGTCGTGGAAGAGGCCGGTAAAATAATTGTTTATGCAATTCTCCTCCGGAAGTTTCGCTTCATAAGAAAATAAAAACGAGAATATTGCCACTATTAGCATATGACCGAGTACGGAAGTTTTTGGTATACGGTAAAGATGGCTCCACCTCTGCTGGAAACGAAGAAAGCCACACATATCAGCAAAATTCAGTAAATTTTTACTTCCCAGGAATATTTTCATGCATTTTAAATCGCTATACTCTTTTTGCTCGCGGGAAATGCTGTCAGAGATTTCTTTTACAATATCCTTTCTGGGGTTTGCTGTTTTGATAATATCATATTCCCATTTTGAAACATAAAAATGGGCTGCGCTTACTATTCTTCTTTCAAGGGTCTCTTCTTCCTCAAGAAGATATGCTTCAAACCGTGAATTAAAATCTCCTCCTATCTGTTCGGTCAGCGGGCTTATCCTTGTAAAGACCCACCTGTTAAGTTCCTCATAACGCTCTTTATCTTTTTTTATTCTATCTACGAGAGGGGGCTTTAAATCGGTCAGGGTGATTCTTTTAAAAATATCAAAAAGTCCTATTTCTATTAATTCAAGCCAGTCAATTTTACTTGCTGTGGCATCTTCTTCACACTTGCCCAGAATATAGGCAACAACCATTTTATGCGCCTGTTTGTCAAGCTCGGTAAACTCTATTGTGCGGATCTGGTCATTCCATCTCTGCATACCTGCGGCTTCGTAGACTTTTAATAAAAGCGGTTTTCTTATCATATAATTTTCCCGATTTTTATTCCCGAATCTTTCCTATTTTGTTCTCTTAGTCTTTATCCAGTATTATTTTTATATTATTCTTATCCGGCCTTATTTTTAATATTCTCTGAATAAAACCTGACAGCCTGACCTGCTACAGAATTCGCTAAAATAATAACCACTTAGTCAGTCCAACCAATTTAATCCAATTATAAATCAGTGTATATCATAGAAATCAATTCTTCAAATATAAAATTATGTCCCCCGGTATACTCTGCAGCGCCCGCTCAATAAATATACCGGACTTATAGATTATAAATATTACTAATTTTAATTTTTTCTTTTTTTATAAAATATGCTTATCTGGTTTATCTATTCAGCGGGTAAAATTACTTTATAATTATATTTCGCTGGAATATAATTATCTCATTAAAATTAATCATTAAATTAAATCAAGAATGATAAAATACCGCACAATTAAAACTTTTAATTCAAGGATTGAAGCTGAAATTGCAAAAAGCTACCTTGAAAATGAGGGCATAGAAAGCAAAATCTCTTCCGATGATGCCGGCCAGAGTATCCCATCACTTCAGACTACAAAAGGAGTAAAGCTTCTAACTTCAATAAGAAACTTTAAAAAAGCCTGTGAGCTTCTTGATAAAAAATAACCTTTTTGATCCCTCTTTATTCTTTTTAATATTTCCAGTTAAATCTGTTTACCATATTATTGTAATATTCAAATAGTTCATTCAGGGAGCTAATGAACAAAGTGCTTTCATTCATGCTGCATTCATAATTGTTCTCTTTCATACATTTTATCTGCGCTTCTTTATGTGAATTAACTCTCCCTGATATCTCTATAAGATTATCTCTATCCGCAGCATAGCTTTCCGGATAACTAATTTTTTCCAGCTCTCCGGACAGCTCGATTAATCTCGACAGGAGCGCTTCCTCTATTGATATTTCATTGGGGTCATTGTATATCCAGCTCTCGGCATGAAGAGTATTAATATGATTAAGCGACAAATTATACTCCAATAATATGTTACCAACATTATCCAGAAATTCACTTTCGGAAACTACCGCCAGACTTCCCGGATTTATTCCGCTAACAGTGTATACTACTTCTTCTGTCACATCGGGTTCAATATTTCCTTTCCAGGAATAATAAAATCCAGAAGGGTAACACTCCATATCTTCAACAGACAGACTCCTGTAAAATACCCCTGACCCTTTATAGGTCTCCATATTTAGATAATAATTATAATCCATAAATCCGTTTTCAGCTGTCACTTCGATCGGGACCCATCCACAGGAAGGGAGTTTTATCTCCACCCATGCGTGTGCATATGGTAGTCTGCCTCCCCCCTCGGTTAATATGCTGAATACTGGGATACCCTGAACAAATCTGGCAGGTATCCCTGCTGCTCTGCATAAAGCTGTATATAAAACTGAATAATCTGTGCAGACGCCTTTCCCTTTCTGGAGTATTTCCGAAG
>Ga0265294_10011257_pt1 | contig 10068 bp, 10 predicted proteins | sample MunlanPumphouse3_FD_192504 | JGI IMG/M metagenome (GOLD analysis project Ga0265294, IMG submission 192504) | Groundwater microbial communities from a municipal landfill in Southern Ontario, Canada - Pumphouse #3 | ecosystem: Environmental > Aquatic > Deep subsurface > Groundwater | place...
TTTCCTGTGAAAGTTATACACTTGCGACAATAAGGTTTATCCTTTTTGTAGCCAATATATAGTGGATTACTATTACCGCAGCGAGGACACACAAACATAACAATAAATATATAAGTAATAAAAAAACAGAAGTAGCTATTATAAGCAAACTTCTGTATGAATCGCGAAGACAAAAAGGGATTATTTTTCTTTTTCGATATTTTTGATAATATCAACACGATTAGCATGGCGACCGCCATCAAACGCAGTTTCAAGAAAAATATCAACGCGTCTAATGACATCATCAAGTTCCATAAATTTTTGACCGAACGATATAACATTTGCATCATTGTGCTCTCTTAAAAGACGAGACACGGTGTCGTTATATCCTATACCAGCACGCACTCCTTTAACTTTGTTGGCAGCAATCATCACGCCCTCGCCACTTGTACAAACCAAAATTCCTCGATCAGCTTCACCCTTTGCAACCTTCTTTGCGGCCGCAGCAGCATAGTCGGGATAATTAACCGATTCATTAGAAAATGTTCCGACATCAAAAACCTGAAAACCTCGTTTTTCTAAATGTCTTCTAATTTCATTTTTATACTCAAATCCACCATGATCTGAAGCTACAACAATGCGCATATTATCACCACCGATTTCCTTTAAAATCTCATTAAGAGAAAGTTTCCCTTCTCTTAACATAACAATTTTATCATAAGCAGCGATAACTGTCGAAGGAGTTGCGCCTTTTGACTGACCAAGAATAACACCACTTATTTCTTCATCAAATTCCTTGATAACATCCGAATCGAGCGTCAATGGCTTTTGATCGGCCCGATTCGCACTGGGAACAAGAAGCGGTTTCCCTACTAAACGAATTAACTCTCGAACATCATTATCATCAGGAACGCGAATACCAACATGCCCGGTACCTAAATCCACCCAACTTGGAACACCGGGGCGACTGTTAAGGATAATCGTCAACTCACCAGGCAAAAATTTGTTAATAATTTTCTCGGCCGTGCGATTAATAAAAGCGTACTTATTGATTTCACTAATCGACGAGCACATTAGAGTAAATGGCTTATCTGGTTTCCTTTGTTTAACGTTTACTAAATCATCAAAAGCTTTCTTTGAATCAAAAACAATTCCGAGACCATAAACTGTCTCGGTAGGAAAAGCGACAATCTTCTCATTAGCGAGAAGCCGCGCAGCTATATCTAAGTTGGCTTTTTTTATGCGCTTCATGCTTATAATTCTACTACTATTCTATATAAATAGAAATCATGCGGTCTTTTCCATTAATATCTTGCTTTATTTCCCATATTGAATTGGGAACATACTTTTTTATTAGTTCAGACATTTTCTCACGCATATCATGACCAATTTCAAAAATAAGCAAGCAAGGTTTATTACTTATGGGCGGACACATAGTTAAGATATCCTTATAAATTTTTAACTCTTCTTTGTCGACAAGAGCTTGGTAGGGTTCAAACTGGATTACACTATCGTCTATTTCTGAGACATTAGTGATGTAGGGAGGGTTTGAAATAATAATATTGGCTTTAATCCGATTAAAATAAAGTGGTTGGAGGGCATCGCCCTCAAAAAATTCAATATCAAAATTAAATTTCTTTGCGTTGTGGCGAGCCACATTCAAAGCATCGTTAGATATGTCGGTAGCGACGACCCTAGCTTTAGGCAATTCTTTTGCCATCGCCAAGGCAATTGCCCCTGAACCAGTACCAATGTCTGCTATTACCAGTGAACTATCAAAAAAATATTCTCGAATTTTTTCAAAAGCATATTTCACGACTTCTTCTGTCTCCATCCGCGGAATCAAAACGCGATTATCAACATACAAATTCATATCGAGAAAGCGGGCGTTATTTAGAATATATTGAACTGGCTCGCCATTCAAAAAACGAGCAAAGAAGGATTGAAAAAGCTGCAAATCAGCTATTTCTGCATCACTATTCACAAAAAAATCCGTCATTTCGGTATAACCTTGAATATGACAAATAATTTCTCGAATAGCCAGTTCGTTTTTCCGAATATAATCAGGATCATGAATTACGCTATCATATAATTGTTTTATCGTTGGCATTTTATTCGCCTAATAATTTTTGCTGTTGATCGAAATGGATAAGGGCTTCGAGTATCTCATCGAGATCACCTTCCATGATTCGATCGAGTTTTTGAAGAGTTAAAGATATGCGATGGTCAGTGACACGGTTTTGCGGATAATTATAAGTTCTAATTTTTTCGCTTCTTTCACCCGTTCCAACTTTTAATTTTCTTTCGCTTCCAATTTTTTCATCTTGTTCTGCTTGAAGATTACTAAAAATTTTGGCCCTAAGCATTCGCATGGCAATTTCTCGGTTTTGAATCTGTGATTTTTCAGTTTGGCAGCTCACAACAATGCCCGTTGGAAGGTGGGTGATGCGCACAGCGCTTTCTGTTTTATTGACGTTTTGTCCGCCAGCACCTTGTGACCGATAAGTATCGACTTGCAAATCTGCAGTATTAATATTGACTTCAATTTCATCGGCTTCCGGAATTACTAGAACGGTTGAAGTAGAAGTATGTATTCGCCCCGAAGCCTCAGTGCGCGGAATTCGTTGGACACGATGAGCGCCACTTTCAAACTTCAATTTTGAATAAGCACCTTCGCCTTTAATCATAAAAGAGACGAGCGAGAATCCACCCGCGCCTGATGAACTTTCATCAATCATCTGAATCTTCCAGTTATTTCGTTCAGCGTATCTTGTATACATTCTAAACAAGTCACCGGCAAAAATATTGGCTTCGTCACCACCAACAGCACCACGAATTTCTACGATAATATTTTTGTCATCATTTGGATCCTTGGGGAGAAGCATTAAGTGGAGTGTTTCTTCTATGGATTCGATTTTTGCTTGAAGGGTATGATATTCTTCTTTGCCTAAATTAGATATTTCTAGATCATCGTCTTGCATCATAGCAAGCGCTCCATCCATTTCGCTTAAAAACTTGTTATATTCATCGTATTTATCGCAAATATCAGCTATGTTTGAGCGTTCTTTGGAGAGACTACGAAAACGAGAAATGTCACGAACAACATTCTCGTCAGCGAGTTCGTTATCAATTTCTGCTAGACGCTTTTTGGTTGCATCAAGACGTCTCAACATGCTTTCTTCCATAATTGCTCCTTAAATAAGCGTTGAGATTATACCACATCTAACCTTTTGAATAAAGCGTTAGTTTTTCTCCTTAATATTAATATTAAACATCTATTTTTGTCTTTAATCAAAACGAATAAATATGTATAATTACCAATAGGATATACAAATGGCATACAAAGCTCTATATAGAACATACCGCCCCAAATCATTTTCGGAAGTTGCAGGTCAAAAACACATTGTCCGCACAATCGAAAATGCTTTAGCAAATAATAAAATAGCTCATGCTTATTTGTTTTGCGGTCCACGTGGAACCGGAAAAACATCGATGGCTAAACTTTTTGCAAAGGCATTAAACTGCGAGGAAGCGTTTGGTCATCAGTGTAATGAATGTGGAAATTGTATGAGCGTAACTGATGGCTCGCATCCCGATGTTATCGAAATTGATGCCGCCAGCAACAACGGTGTTGAAGAAGTGCGCGATCTTATCGAAAAGGTAAAATACCTGCCTATTAAGGGAAAATACAAAGTATATATTATTGATGAAGTACATATGATGACAAGTGGCGCTTTTAACGCTTTGTTAAAAACATTAGAAGAACCGCCCGCCCATGTCGTTTTTATTCTCGCGACGACCGAGCCGCATAAAGTTCTTCCAACTATCGTTTCAAGGTGTCAGCGTTATGACTTTACCAAGGTCGATGATGATGCGATTCGTTTAAAGATGATTGAAATTCTCGATTTGGAAAAAATCAAATACGATATTCCTGCTATCAACGCCATTATCGATTTAGCTGATGGCGGCGTCCGCGATGCTTTATCCATTCTCGAGCACGTGTTGGCATATGCAGGTAATTCCATCAAAGAAAAAGATGTTTTTGATTTGTTTGGGCTTGCATCAACAAAAGAAAAATTGGATTTACTAAAAGCTATTGCAAAGGGCGATGTTAAAGATGTCTTGAAAAGAATGGAATCTTTTATTGCTTCCGGCATCGATATTAAACGGCTTACATCAAACTTATTAGATGTTTTAAAAGACGCTCTCGTTTATAGCAAAACAGAAGAACAAATTCTTCTTTCGGTGATAAACGAAAAAGATGCCTTAGAACTGAAAGCCCTAATTGAAGTCGATCGTCTCAATGAGATGATTGAAATACTCCTTAAGGCTCAAAATGATTTTAAAGTTGTTTCAAATATTCGCTCATTATTCGAACTTGTCTTGCTTCGTCTTGCGACTTCATCAGGCAAAAGCAGAAGTAGTGAATACGTAGAGGTGAAAGATGAGAAACTAGCCTCTAAGCCACTTCTAAAACCTGAAGAGAAAATCGAACCCAAACCGATCGAGAAATCAGTTGAGCAAAAAAAAGAAAGCACGGAGGTAAAAGTTGTTGAGCCCTCGCCTTTAGTTGAAAATAATGGTTCGACTGTTCCTTCATGGCTTTTAGAAGATGAGATAACAATTGACGAAAAAATCAAACCGGCTATTGAGACAAAAGTAAAAAACAAGGATTCTAACACTCAAGATAAATGTACGATAAATATTTCCGGAGACAAAAACGCGATTGATGATGAAACGATGATTAAAATTATGGTTCTTGGCGACAAAGAAGAACGCCAAACAATCAGTAAGAAATGGGATGATTTTAACGGCCTCGTTGCTCACCCAAAATATGGACTGGTTGCCTCATTATTAAAAGATGGTCGCCCATACATCGTTACTAAGGATGTTCTAGTTCTTGAATATGATTTTGATTGTCTTTCTGATCGCATTAATATTGTAACTAATCAATCTGCTATTGCAGAATTAATTAAGGGGATTTTAGGACGAGAAGTGTTTGTCTATGCTATCATCCGTAGCGAAGCTCTAAGACTTCAAAAATCTTTCTTTGGCTTACGTCAAATTAACAAATTGCCAAAGGCAAAAGACATTGTATTAAATTTTAAAGGAGAAAACTTATGAATATGCAGAACCTATTAGCGCAAGCTCAGAGAATGCAGCGCGAATTAAAAAAAGCACATGAAGATTTAGCTCAGGAAGAGTTTTCGGTTTCTAAAGGCGGAGCTGTTACAGTTGTTTTTTATGGCGACCGCAAAATTAAAGACATCAATATAGATGAGGGCGCACTCGATGCTGAAAATAAAGAGATGGTCGAGGAGATGCTCAAACTGGCTATTGACGAGGCTTTGAAAAATATCAAACTTGCTGAAGATGAAATAAACGTTCGCATCACAGGACGCGTTGAAGGAATGATGGGGTTGTAATGAAAGATTTAAAATCGCTCAATCGTTTAATTGAGTCGTTCGCTAAATTGCCTAGTGTCGGTCGAAAGTCCGCCGAGAGAATGGCTTTGGCAATTTTGGAGATGAATGAAGAAGAGGTTCAGGAATTTTCCAGGGCTCTCGAGAACATCAAAACCACAATTCATAAATGTCCAATTTGTGGCTTATATACTGAAGAAGAAAAATGCGAAATATGTGCTGATAATGAGCGAGATGAAAGAACATTAATTGTTGTTTCGTCTTTTCGCGATGTATATGCATTTGAAAAATTAAATACATTCAAAGGCCGCTATCATATTCTTGGTGGTGTGTTAAGTGCTGTTTCCGGTGTAAGCGTAGAAGATTTAAATATCGATTCATTACTGAAACGCGTTGAAGAAAGTGGTGTCCAGGAAATAATTTTAGCAACTAACCCGACAATTGAGGGGGAAACCACCGCTTTATTCATCGCAAAATTGCTTGAAGACAAAACCGTGAATATCACGCGCCTCGCTTATGGACTTCCGATGGGAGGTCACGTCGACTACGCTGATTCATTAACGCTTAATAAAGCGCTTGAAGGACGCCGTAAATTATAAAAGGAGAGAAATTATGTTTATAACATTTGAAGGACCTGAAGGTAGCGGAAAAACGAGTGCTGCTAACGAAATAGTTCGCCTCCTTATATCCAAAGGATATGATGTTGTTTATACTCGCGAACCTGGCGGAACGCCAATCGCTGAGGAGATTCGCGCTATTATACTTGATAAAAAAAATATTGCTTTGGATGCTCGTGCCGAAGCTCTTCTTTACGCCGCAAGTCGCCGCCAGCATCTAGTTGAGAAAGTTTGGCCAGCGCTCAAAGAAAGTAAAATCGTGATATGTGATCGCTTTCTTGATTCATCATTGGCTTATCAAGGTGCCGCTCGCAATATCGGAGTTGATAACGTTTTGAACATCAACCTTTTTGCCACAGAAGGAACATTTCCCGATTTGACACTTCTTTTTGATATAACTCCTGAAAAGGGATTAGAAAGAATTGCCATAAATAAGAAAAGGGAAGTTAATCGTTTGGATCTTGAAGCTTTAGGATTCCACCGCCAAGTTCGCGGAGCTTTTATCGAGTTAGCGAAAAAGTATAAAGACCGCTATATCGTCATTGATGCTTCAAAAACCCTACCAGAAGTAGTCGGGGTGGCTCTTAACGCGATAATTGAACGTTTGGAGCTTAAACATGCTCGCCTCTGAATACATTAAAAAATATCAGCCTGTTCTCCATCGCGTTTTTTCTAATGCGATTGAAGGCGATAAGTTATCCCATGCTTATCTTCTTTCTGGAGAGCCAGGTACACCTTTAAAAGATGTTGCCTTATATTTCGCAAAATCGATTGTTTGCGATATGCCTGAGCCGCTTGCCTGCGAACGTTGTTTAACATGCATTCGTATTGAAGATGGCAGTTTCGCAGATTTAATGATTTTCGATGGGCGAGAAACAAGCATCAAAAAAAATGATGTCACGGAAATTACATCGAATTTCGAAAAGACTGCTATGGAAGCGAAGGGCATCATGATCTATATTCTTCATCTCGTCGAGAATATGACGATTGAAGCCGTTAATTCGTTGCTGAAATTCTTAGAAGAACCTGGTAAAAATGTCTACGCTTTTTTAACGACTGAAAACGAGTCGAAGGTTTTAGCTACTATTATCTCCCGCACACAAGTTCTACACCTTAAAACAATCGATAAGTTACAGTTAATTGAAGAGAGTGTTGCGCAAGGTTGCTCTCGTGAGGATGCCGAAATATTGAGTTACTTTCTTAACGACCCGACTACAATCATAGCAACATCTGAAAGTCAGGATTATTTAAATGCCAAGCAGGCATTGACTAATCAGCTAGAAGCACTAAGCATCTCAAAAGACGAAGCCCTTTACGTTTCACAAAAAGATATTGTTCCCGTTATCAAAAACAAAGAAGCGGCTCGTTTTTATCTTGATATGCTCACAATCGTTTTTCAGGATATGCTTAATATCCGTGTTAACAATCGCATAACTTTAAGTAGTTATGATAGTATATTACATGAGTTAGCTAAGAGTCTCCCACATTTAGAAGAAACCTTGATTGAAATCATGACTTCGCGTGGAAAACTAGATTTAAATGTAAATGTCGCCTTGCTACTCGATCATGTCATCATCGCCATTACTAAGGAGAAATAAATGTCTACATTAATTAACAATTACTTTATTGGTGTTCGCTTTTATAGTTCATCAAAAGCATACTATTTCGGAGCAGACACCAACGATATAAAGCTAGGCGAACACGTTGTCGTCGAATCTGTGCGTGGCCTCGAGGTAGCTAAGGTCGTTATTGAACCTCAGGACATCGCTAAATACTCTTCTAATCTTGAACTCAAACCAATTATTCGCTTAGCGAATGAAACGGATATGTTCGTTTTTGAGGAAAATAAAAAAAGAGCTTCAGAAGCCTTGAAGTTTTGCGCGGATGAAATTAGAAATCTAAATCTTGACATGCACCTACTCGACGCCGAGTACACACTAGATGGTTCAAAAATAACTGTTACCTATGTAGCTGAAGAGCGCGTTGATTTTCGCGAACTACTTAAAATACTAGCCGGTCGGCTCCGTTGCCGCATTGAATTAAGACAAATCGGCTCGCGCGATAAGGCCAAAATGGTAGGTGGAATTGGTATTTGTGGCCTCCCACTTTGCTGCTCAACTTTTTTACATTCTTTTGATGGAATTTCCATCAGCCGAGCCAAAAATCAAATGTTATCACTTAACATTCCCAAACTCAGTGGTCACTGTGGCAAATTAATTTGTTGTCTTCTTTATGAAGACGATCAATACAGCGAACTTAAAAAGGATTTCCCATCTGTTGGCGAACGATTCTCGCTTGATGGTCTTTCTTATCGCGTCACTTCGTATAATGTACTTTCAAGGATGATCCGTGTTGAATCAGACGAAGACGTTAAATTTTTACCTCTAGAAGATATCAAGCGTTATTTGAGGAGCAAAGACAAAAAATGAGAGAACTAAACTTTAAAGGAAAGGCTCCGATTCTTTATATCATCGCTACGCCGATTGGTAATCTTAACGAGATGACACCAAGGGCGATTGAAACGATCAAGAATATGGACTATATCGCTTGCGAAGATACGCGAGTTTCTGGCAAGTTGCTCGCTCATTTTGAAATACAAAAACCATTAGTATCCTGTCGCGAACACAACGAGATATCGGGGGCAATTAGAATCATTAATGACCTAAAATCTGGCCTTAAAGTCGCCTATTTATCTGATGCCGGTTATCCATCAATCTCTGATCCCGGCAATCGCCTTATTCGCGAAGCGTTAGCCAGTGGTATTAAAGTTTCGATTATCTCTGGTGCAAACGCAATGCTTAATGCATTGGTCGGGTCGGGATTAAACAGTGAACGATTTTATTTTCATGGTTTTCTATCGCCAAAAGAAAAGGCGCGCGTTGATGAACTTCGCGGTTTAATTAAGCGCCGCGAGACACTGATTTTTTATGAAGCCCCACACCGCATTTTAAAAACAATTTCTGATATGGTAAAAATCTTTGGAAACCGCAAAGCATGTTTAGCAAGAGAACTAACCAAAAAACATGAGGAATTTATTCGCATGAACTTAAACGATTTAGCGATGCTTGATAAAGATTCTTTAAAAGGAGAAATGGTCCTTGTTGTCGAAGGGAATAACGAGGAAATTGCTCCGCACATTAACGATGATGAAGTGCGCAAAATGGTTTCCAGTTTTATCGATATTGGCATGACACCTAAAGACGCCATCAAACAAGTGAGTGATTTGCTAAAAATAGCAAAGAATCAAGTATACAAAATTTTTCATCGAAATTAACGTCCATTGGACGTTTTTTCTTTGTTCGTTTCCTGTTCAACTTTCGCGGCTTTTTTGAGTTCCATAAAAGCCCCTAAACCGATCGCTCCGCCAAAAATTAGAAAACCAGTGAAAGCGATAATGATGCCAGTAGATAAGTATGGTGTATAGTATTTCATTTCGTAACTTGTGGCTCCAGCTTTAGATAAAAAGCCAACAAAACCACCTTGAGCATTGTATGTTTTTAATTCTTCTTTTTCATTATTTTCATCTGTCGCAAACACTTTCCATCCATCGCCATAAGTAACTTGCGTGACGACAAATCGACTCTGTTCGAAATCGGTTTTAAACGAGAAATAGTTTGTATCATAATTAACATCAGTAATTGGATATTCATTTAACGAGGCGAGTTTATTTATAATGTGATCATAATTTTCTACATATATGTCAGTATTGGGATAGACGACTCCGTTTCCGGCTGGAACGACAATGATCTTTTTTACTGGCTCATTGGCGTAAAAGCCCCGGAAATAACGTTGATATCCTTCATTGTTACCATGATAGTCAGTTGTGATAATCCGGCTCGTCGTCGGATCAGGATTTCCTTCTTCATCAATTCCGTCGCCGATTAAATATATTCGTCCTCGATAATCAGTATCGGGCATCTTGAGCGGATACTTGACCATAATGTAGGCTGCCTCGGTTGTTAAATATGAACCATAAGTTGGAGTGATGACTAATTGCGTTTTATCACTAACGACACGTGTCGCGGCATCATTAAATGAAAAGGTTTCAT
>Ga0265294_10011258_pt1 | contig 10068 bp, 9 predicted proteins | sample MunlanPumphouse3_FD_192504 | JGI IMG/M metagenome (GOLD analysis project Ga0265294, IMG submission 192504) | Groundwater microbial communities from a municipal landfill in Southern Ontario, Canada - Pumphouse #3 | ecosystem: Environmental > Aquatic > Deep subsurface > Groundwater | place...
CGACAACCGCGCGCGCGACGAAACTCATAAGTTTTGCGACCCCGATGTAGGCAAAGATAATCTGTAAAACCCCCGTGAGAATCGTCGCCGCCAAGAGGTACTCAAGCCCGTGTTCTTTCACAAGGGTGACCATCACAAGCGCCATGGCGCCCGTCGCGGCACTAATCATCCCGCTGCGCCCTCCTACGAAGGAGATAACTACGGCGATACAAAACGAAGCATAAAGCCCTACTTTTGGGTCAACCCCTGCGATGATGGAAAAAGCGATCGCTTCGGGGATGAGTGCAAGTGCTACGACGAGTCCCGAAAGAAGATCGCCGCGGATATTGCCGAACCACTCTTTTTTTAAACGTTGCGTCATTGGTGTCCTTTGTTGTGTAGATTGTCGTACATGCCATGGCATGTTGGGGTTTATGAGAGGCTAGAGCCTCACTTAAATTTGCATAAAGAGGAGGTTTTTAAAGACGGACGGGAATTCCGTTGTCGTGGAGGTAATGTTTAAGCTCCATAATGTCTATCTCTTTATAGTGAAAGATGCTTGCCGCAAGCGCCGCATCGGCACCGTGTAAAAACGCTTCTTTTATATGTTCCATCGTCCCTGCCCCGCCGCTGGCGATAACGGGAACGTTCACCGCGCGGCTAATCTGCTCGGTAATAGTAAGCTCAAACCCTGCCTTGGTGCCGTCGGTGTCCATCGAGGTGAGCAAAATCTCCCCGCTGCCGCGATCGACCGCTTCTTTTGCCCACTCGACCGCGTCAAGCCCCGTATCGACCCGCCCGCCGTTTAAAAAGACGTGGTATTTATTTCCCGTTTTTTTGACGTCTATGGCGGTGACGATACACTGGCTTCCAAAGCGCTTTGCACCCTCGTTGATAAGTTCGGGGCGCTTGATAGCGGCGGAGTTGACGCTTACTTTGTCGCAGCCGACGTTGAGGAGTTTGTAGATATCCTCTAATGTGCGGATACCGCCTCCGACGGTGAGCGGAATAAAGATTTCGCGTGCTACTTGTGCGACGATATCGACGATGGTGTCGCGGTTGTCGCTTGAAGCGGTGATATCCAAAAAGGTGATCTCGTCGGCGCCCTCTTCGTTGTAACGGCGCGCTACTTCGACGGGATCGCCCGCATCTTTGAGACCTACGAAATTGACCCCTTTTACGACCCTTCCGTCTTTGACGTCAAGACAGGGGATGATGCGTTTGGCAAAGTAGTTCATAGGGCAGACCTCAAAGAAAAATTAAGTGCAATTATAGCTTTTTAGACTTATTTGAAGTTTTACTCAAAAATATTGACGTTGTATTTTGCGACCAAACCATCGGGATTAAGGCACTCGTTTTGGAAGAACTCTACGATGTAGGGCATTTGGCAGTGTTTCTCGAAAATCTCCACGCTCTCCCATATTTCGTTAAACAAAATTCCGTAGTGCTCCCCCGGTGCAAAGGGGTTTTTGAGTTTGCGCATCACTTTGTATTGTATACACCCTTGCTCTTTATGCGTCGGCTCTTCGAGTGCTTGCAAAACGTTAAAAAGCGCCTCCTCTTTCCCCTCTTTTGCTTTAAATTCGGCCGTACAGTAAATCATTTTTGCTCCATCTTTTTAAGTAAACGTGATTATACTTACGAAAATAAAAATTGGGATTAAAATGTTTGAACAAGGATTTTTACATACAAACGCGCCGCTTTATATGGACGTAGTAACGATCTACTTTGCGATTTTACCGTTTTTGATGGTTACGGGGATTGCGGCGGCGATCAAAAAGAGGTTTGAGCTGCATTATCGCATACAGCTTTCCACCTTTCTTTTTACCCTCGTGATGGTGGTAGTTTTTGAGATCGGCGTGCGTGTATCGGGCGGCATCGGTGCATTTATGGAAAATGCGCGCATCAACGAGACCTTTATGTTCGGTTTTTTGCTCGTGCATATCCTCATCGCCCTCGTAAGCGTCGTGGCATGGTCGATTTTAATCTACAGCGGCGTCAAAGAGTACAAGCTCAAAGCGCAACCCTTCGTCAAATCGCATAAAAAGCTTGGCATGTGGGTGTACGGCGGCATGAGCGTCACCTCTTTTATGGGCGTGATGATCTACTATTTTCTTTTTATGTATTAAGCTTCTTGCAAAACTTAGACCCTGAATCAAAACAAGGGAACCGCTTTTTGCGAAGCAAAAATGTTTCTTTAGGGTTCAGGGTGACAAAAGTTCCTGTTTCTCGTCATTCCGTGCTCGACACGGAATCTCGTTTGTCGATAAAATCTATTGAACCCTCTGATTAAATCATAAACTAGATCCTGAATCAAGTTCAGGATGACCGTACTTCCGTCATTCCGAACTTGATTCGGAATCTAATACGCTATTTATTCAGAATATTCTATTACTTTTTTTATTCTTACCAAACTATAAGAAACAATAGTATAAACTCACGCCTATGAAACATACGAATGTAATCGCAAAGAAGCAATTTGGACAAAACTTCCTCAAAGACGAGTCGGTTTTGCGAAAAATCATCGAAGCGATGCCCAAAACTCCGCATAAGATTGTTGAGATTGGGCCTGGCTTAGGTGATTTAACTAAATTTTTAGTTGATGTCAAAAGTGTAGAAGCTTTTGAGGTAGATACCGATTTATGTAAGATATTACAAGAAAAATTCAAAGAAGAGATTGCTACCAAGCGCCTCACCATTCGCTGTGGGGACGTACTGAACGCTTGGCAGAGTAGCTTAGTTGATGAGTCGTACGATTTAGTGGCAAACCTGCCCTATTACATCGCGACAAATATCATCCTAAAAGCGCTCGCAGATCCGATGTGTAAGAATATTCTTGTAATGGTTCAGCTTGAAGTAGCGGAAAAATTTTGCGCCGATGCAGGCGAAAGCGTGTTTGGTGCCCTAGGCATCATCACCCAAAGCGTCGGAGACGCCCACATAGTGGTGCGTGTTCCTCCGAGCGCTTTTGAGCCTGCTCCCAAAGTGGATTCCGCCGTTTTTTTGATACAAAAACACAAAGACAGAAGCGACGAAGGTTTTGAGAGGTTGCTGCGAGTTGCATTTGCACAGCCGCGCAAAACTCTTTTGAAGAATCTCTCGAGTGTGTATCCTAAAAAAGAGCTAGAAACTGCCCTAGAGGAACTGGGACTTACATTAACGATTCGACCTCATCAGGTGGCTACCGCTGACTATCACCAACTCTATAAAAAAATACAAAGGAGTTTGGATGACGGAAGAGAACAAGGGAACGATTGAATCGACCCCCGCACCGGAACGAAGACCAAATAATAGAAGAAACAACAACAGAAACAAAAACCCGCAAAACAGACAAGCAGGCGAAGCAAAAGGGGAGGTAAAACCGACCTCTTCGCAAAACAGACCCAACAGAGGCAGCAGTTCAAACCGCCGCCGTCCCGCTACGGCAACCGATGAGGATCTCCGTGCATTCGTCGTAAAAAATCAAGAAGCACACAAACAAAGACTCAATCCCCATTTTAAACTTGACCTTAATTCCAACGCAAAAGTGCGCATTACGCCGCTGGGCGGACTCGGTGAGATCGGCGGAAACATTGCGGTATTCGAAACCGAAAAAGAGGCTATTTTGATCGACGTAGGGATGAGCTTTCCCGACGGCGAAATGCACGGGGTGGATATTCTTATCCCCGATTTTAGCTACATCAGAGAGATTCGCCACAAGATCGTGGGTGTTATCATCACCCACGCCCACGAAGACCATATCGGGGCGATGCCGTACCTCTTTAAAGAGATGCAGTTTCCTATCTACGGAACGCCGCTTCCTTTGGCGATGATCGGCAGCAAGTTTGACGAACACCACATTAAAGAGCACCGTAAATATTTCGTGCCCGTAGAGAAACGCCAAATCTATAAAATCGGGAACGACTTTGAGATCGAGTGGATGCATATGACCCACTCGATTATCGATTCCTCTTCGTTGGCGATTACGACGGCGGCGGGGACTATTATACATACGGGTGACTTTAAGATCGACCATACGCCTGTTGACGGCTATACGGCGGACTTGCACCGTTTGGCATACTACGGAGAGAAAGGTGTTTTATGTTTGCTCAGCGATTCTACAAACTCCTACAACACAGCACCGACCCCTTCGGAGCTTGCCGTAGCACCTGCGCTTGATCGCGTATTTTCCAAAGCGGAAGGGCGCGTGCTTCTCTCGACGTTTAGCTCAAACATCCACCGTGTCCAACAAGCGATCCAGTACGGGATCAAATACGGGCGTAAAGTGTGCGTGATCGGGCGTTCTATGGAGCGTAACCTTGAGGTGGCGATGCAGTACGATTATCTCCGCTTTCCTAAAAACGTTTTCATCGACGTCGAGGAGCTGCCGCATCTTAACGACAAAGAGATTCTCATCGTGACCACGGGCTCACAAGGGGAGCCGAGTTCGGCACTCTTTAGAATGGCGATCGGCGAGCACCGCCACGTCAAGATCAAGCCGACCGATTTGATCATACTCTCCTCACGTGCGATTCCAGGAAACGAAGGAAGCATCTCTAACATGCTTAATTTCCTCCAACGCGCGGGTGCAAGGGTAAGTTCGGACAAAGATATCCACGTTTCGGGGCACGCTTCGATCGAGGAGCAAAAACTGATGCTCCGTTTGGTAAATCCGAAGTTCTTCTTGCCTGTGCACGGGGAGTTTAACCACGTAACCAAGCACAAAGAGACGGCGATGCTCTGTGGCGTGCCCGAGCGAAACATTCTTTTGATGACCGACGGCGAGCAGATCGAGGTCGCACCGAAGTATATGCGCAAGGTTAAAACCGTTAAAACGGGTAAAACTTACATCGACAACCAAAACAACCACCAAATCGAAGACGATATCGTACTCGATCGCCAAAAACTGGCAACGGACGGTATCGTGATGATCGTGGCGCAAGTGGACAACCAAACATCGAAAATGACCGCAAAACCGCGTGTTACGTCGTTTGGACTCGTAGCGGACAAACAAGACAAATATTTTGCAAACGAGATGGAAGACGTGTTAGAGCATTTCTTGATGCACATGAAAGACGGGCTTATCGAAAACCCAAAAGCGCTTGAAAACGACCTACGCCAAGTGGTTCGCAAACATATCTACCGCAAACTCAAAAAGTACCCGCTTATCGTACCGCATGTGTTAGTACAATAACTAACGCGTTTGTTTGACATGCCAAGGTTTGGCATGTCGCAATCCTGAATAGAGTTCAGGATGAGGGCTACACTTCCCCTTTACTTCTTGCATCCCTTTGTGTTATCAGCGCTTCTATATCGGACGTATTGAGCCGAAGATGGAGATGCCTTGAAAAGGGGTTGCGCTTTTGGCTGCATACTCTTTTTTGTTACGATTAAGAGACTCTCAAGAACATTTTACGTAGAAAACCTATTTTTTTGGAATCAGATCGGGGAAAATCTCTTGGGCAAAATGGGTGTTAAATTTGAGTTTGACGGGGCTTTTGTGGCTTGTTGAGGATAAAAAATCTTTTTGTATAAGTTCGCGTAGCAGTTTGGTTCTTTTGCTTTCGCTAATTTTTAGAAGACGGTCGATGTCGGAGCGGATCAGTTCCCCTTTGAGCAGGAGTTCTTTAAATATTACGGCGCTCTCTTTGGGAAGTTTTACTTCGTACATACCGTCTAAAGAGTATTTGACATAGTTTTCTATGCGCGTGCTTAGGGTTTGCATTTTTACTATAGAAGCCGTGTAGGCTACTTGATCAAGTGCCGTTTCAAGCATAAAATCGACAAAGCTTTCAAGTCCCCGCAGAGAAAGTGGACCTCTTCCGTCGGTTGCTCCTTGTCGGATCATATCGGCGTATTTGAGCTCTTTTTTGTATTCGCTTTGGCGTTCGGCTAGACCGCGAGAGATGCTCCAAAGTCCGTAACCCTCTACCCCTGCTGCATGAAGCAAAGCATCGAGTATAAGGCGTGAAACCCTCCCGTTGCCGTCAAGAAACGGATGGATCCACACGAGTCTGTGATGGGAAGCAAAAGCTTTGATAATCTCATGCGTTAGAGGCTCGTCGTAGTTTTGTCTTTTATAGAGATTCTCGAAGTGTTGCATCGTAACGGCTACTTCGGAGTGTGTCGGCGGTATATGGGCTCCCACTTTTACGTCATGCTCTCGCCATGCGCCCGGCGTCATAAGGATAGTCGCACCCGTAAGAGGATGTGCAATCCGTAAAAACGGCTGCATCTCCTCTTTGCCGTAAAACGCTTTGTGAACATAGCGGACAAATTCCGTGGTATAGGGGGAGGTTTCTTTGTTCGGAAGTGTTTTTGCAAGCTCTTTTTGCATATCGATGTAGGCAATGGCGAGGAGTTGCAAACGGTGGTTTTTCTCATCAAGGGCATATTCTTGTTTCATAGCTTTTTGTATGTCGTGCGGGTGTGTACCTTCCGATTCTATGAGGTTTGAGTAGTAGCTATTTACGATGAGGAGAAGCTCTTTGATGGCATCGAGAATTTGCTGCGGATAGTTGCCCGAGAGGCGCGCGCTCTCTATGGAGAGTTTTTGTGCTTTTTGCACAAGTTCATTTGAGAGAGTTCCTTGCAGAGAAAGCGGCATGTGCGGGGCAAATTTCACCATAAAAATCCTTTGCCCTAAGTATAGAATATTTTTTAAAAAAGAGCAAATCGTACGAGTAAAAATATTAGATTTATTTCCGTAATATAAGTGGTTATTAGCATTCTAATTCATTTTATATACGAGTAAAAATACGAGTTTCAGAGGAGATAAAATCCGAATCGCTCTAGACGAGACGAAAAAGGGTTTTGTCGTAATCTTTTCTTGGCATGTGCACTCTTTGGTTGATTTCGTGAAAAGAGATTAGTAAAAAAAGTACAAAAAGGGAATTAAACGCTATAATTTTTTCTCTTTATGTTAAACGAAGGAATGAAAAGATGGAAACTTTAATCTTAAGCGGCGCGATAATTTTATTTGCGCTTATCATTACGGCAAAAGGGATCAAGATAGTTTCTCAGTCGGATATGTACGTGATCGAGAGGCTGGGAAAATACAACCGTACGCTTAGCGGCGGTCTGCATTTTATCATCCCCGTGGTGGACAGCGTGCGCAATATTCTCACGACGCGCGAACAGATGGTGGATATCCCCAAACAAACGGTGATTACAAAAGACAACGTCAATATCTCGATAGACGGGATCGTGTTTTGCAAGGTGGACAGCTCGGAGGATGCGACCTACAACGTGGTCGATTTTCGCTCGGCTATCTCTAACCTTGCGATGACGACGCTTCGTTCGGAGATAGGAAGCATGGAGCTTGATGCTTCGCTCTCCAACCGTGAAACGCTTAATGCCCGTTTGCAAGGGGCTTTAGGGGAAGCGGCGATTAACTGGGGGATCAAGATAACCCGTGTGGAGATCAGCGATATTTCGGTGCCAAAAGAGATCGAAAAAGCGATGAATATGCAGATGGAAGCAGAGCGTGAAAAACGTGCTATCCAGACCCGCGCCGAAGCGCAAAAAGAGGCGCAGATACGCGAAGCCGAAGCGTTTAAACAGTCAGAAGTGCTTAAAGCCGAAGCGATCGAGCGTATGGCGGATGCCAAAAAGTACGAGCAGGAAAAAGTTGCCGAAGGGCAGCAAAACGCGATGCACGCGATAAACGAAGCGATGCAGCGTAACGAAAAAGCGGCGGAGTTTTTGCTTGCCAAAGATCGCATTGCCGCATTTAAAGCGATGGCACAGAGCGGTTCCAACGACAAGATGATCCTCCCCTACGACGTGGCACAAATGGTAGGGTCGATGAGCGTGATGGGGGATGCGTTTTTTAAAGGCGTGAGCAATGGAAACACAAATACTTGAGCCGTTTGCCCCTTGGGTGCTTTTGGGGATCGGGATCGCGCTTATAGCGTTTGAGAGCTTTTTGCTCTCGTTTGTGGCGCTTTGGTTCGGCTTGGGGTGCATTATCATAGCGTTTGTAAGTATGTTCGTAGTGTTTGACGAGGGTATCTGGCAGTTGGCATGGGCGTCGCTGCTTGCTCTTGCGATGCTTTTTACCCTTAGAACCCGCGCAATGGAGAAGTTTTTGGAACCCGCTGAACCCGTGGAGATTCGCGAGGATTACCTTAATGAGAGCGGCTACGGCGTGATCGAGAACGGCATGGTACATTTTAAGGCAACCTACTGGGTGCCCGAACATGCCAAAGGGGAGGTTTTTGCCGAGGGGGAAGAGGTGTTCGTGGCAAGTACCCACAAAGGGCGTGCAAAAATCTCTAAAATAACCGCATGATTTTAGTCTCTATTTTGGGGGAGTTTCACTCCTCCGTTTTCCCCGTATTTTATGAATTTCACAGACGCATCAAAACCCACATTATCGTGCACGACGGCGGATTTCGGCGACGCAAAAATGATCGGGCTATACTAGAATCGCTCGAGAAGTTTAGCCGCAAATACGGACTGGGAGTCGAAACGTTCGAGTACGTGATCGACGAGGACTCTTTGGTTTCCATAGACAAACTTGCCGCAAATCTTCTTGGCATGTGCGAAGAGAAGGGGGAGATTTTTATCAACGCCACCGACGGGCTCTCCAACATCGGTATTTTGCTCGCACATAAAACCCTTGAGCACGGTGTACATTTTATCGCCTACGATATGCACGAAAACAGCTACAACCTTATCACCAAAAATTCGATGCGCCACGTGCAGATGCACTCTTCGCTGGGCGTGGTCGATCATTTGCTTTTAAAAGGGTTTGAGGTGGAGCATGTGGAGGACAAAGAGTTTGCTCTGCGTCATAAAAAGAGCATCGTAGCACTTTTTGAGGAGCATCTTGAGGAGTTCAACAAGATGAAAATCGACCTTTTCAACCGCAAACTCCGCCCCCAAAAGTATCCGCATGCTTACAGAGTTATCAAGCGACTGCGCCTTGACATCGTGCAACATTACAAAGAGATAACGGGTGGATTGTTTGAGTTTTACGTCTATTTCCTGCTTGCAGATTTGGGTTTTGACGATATCGAAGTGGGGGTGCGGCTTAAACAGCCTTTTGGGGAAAACGGCTTTGTGGGCAACGAGTTCGATATTTTGGCGATGCACCAAAACCATTTGCATATCATCGAGTGCAAGTTTACAAAAAACGTCAAACTTTCCGAACTCGTCTATAAGTACGCCGCGCTCGTAAACCGGCTTGATGACGAGGGAAAAGTGCTGTTGCTCACCGACAAGAAAAACTACAAACCCAACCTCGTCAAAGACAAATCGGGCGATCTGGAGCACCATAAACGTGCGGGACTCAGCCGCATTATGATTCGCGGTTCCCTCTTTAAACACAAAGAGGAATTCGCCCGCGAGGTGCGGGCATTTTTTCGTTTGGAGGGCTAGCGCCTAGAACATCTTGTCCAAAAGCATTTTCATCCCTTGGCGCGCCGCCTCTTCGGTGATGACGTCGACGACGTCTTTTTGCTTAGGCTGCGGCGCGCTTTGGTAGATCACCTGCGTTTTTTGGCTCTCTTTGGCGATTTTTGCCTGCTCTTTGAGGAAATACTCCTGCTCTTTTTTGCGTGCTTCATCTTTTAGCAGTTCGGTCGTAATGTCGATCATCGCCGCTATGATAGTGTCGTTAAGCCCCATGGCGGTGAGAACGTCGATCTCCTCAAGGGTGAACTCTTTGTAGGGGGTTTTTACGCGATTAATGAGGGAGATGATGAGCACGTCGCTTTTGCCCTTTTCGGCTAGACGTACCACATCCCCCACTTTAAGCCCCTCAGGACCCGTGAGCGCAAGGCGGAGTGCGGGGTCTTTAATAAAATAGACCGCATTGGGGTTTTTGTCCGCAAAGTTTTTAAGCCCCTGAAGGTCGCCCGCGGCAAGAAATTGATTCACGTCTTGTTCGAGGCGTTTGTTGGCTTGGTCTTGTTTTATGGTTTGCAAGAACGCTATGGCATGTGTGAATTCGTTAGGCTGCTGCGCACTGGTCGCTGCCACTCTTTTGGCGCGCAAAGAGGCACCTTTGGCTCTTTGTTCTAAACCTGCTATGGCAGCGTCGATATCGGCACCGCTACCGACGAGATAGAGGGCAACCTCTTCGGAATGATTTAATGCCGCACC
>Ga0265294_10011259_pt1 | contig 10068 bp, 13 predicted proteins | sample MunlanPumphouse3_FD_192504 | JGI IMG/M metagenome (GOLD analysis project Ga0265294, IMG submission 192504) | Groundwater microbial communities from a municipal landfill in Southern Ontario, Canada - Pumphouse #3 | ecosystem: Environmental > Aquatic > Deep subsurface > Groundwater | place...
CACCAGAATAAAAACCAGCGCTATTAATACAGCCTGAGAATCCATCAAGGGCTGTAATCTCACCGCTAAATCCGCCATATTTAACGACCCGGTTATAGCGTAAAGATAGCCGACTCCCAGGAGGTAAAAAGAAGCTCCCACTGTCCCCACCAAGACATAACGGAAGGCCGATACTGTAGCCTTGTCCCCTCCTGCCGCAATTAAGCCATAGGCACTTAAAGAGGCAATCTCCAAAAATACATACAGATTAAAGACGTCTCCCGTGATTACCATTCCTAAAAGACCCACTGTAAGGAGTAAATATAGGGCATAATAAATCCCCTTTTTCAACCAGCCCTCTTCTCGTAAAAAAGGACCCGAATATATTAAAACGAGAAGACTGAGGAAGGCAACTAATACTGCCATTACCCCGCTCAGTGGGTCAATTACATATTCAATCCCCCAGGGCGGCAACCAGTTACCAAAATAATAGTGCCAAGTTCCTTCCGTAAGTACACGGCGTAACACCCCTACCGCACAAAGCAAGGAAGTAAAAACAGCTACAATTCCTAAGAATCTAACCAGTTTCGAGGCGAAATAGGCAATCAAGGGAGAAAGCAACGCAGTCAATAGGGGCACAACAATAATTAAAACCGGCAATTGTTCTCTCATTGATTCATCCTCCGTAACAATTCATCTTCTTCAAGTGTACCGTAACGTTTTTGAATTAAAGAAAGGATCGCTAAGGAAACACCGAGAGTAGCCAGGCTGACAACTATCGCCGTTAACATTAAGGCATGAGGTAGGGGGTTAATGTAATTTGCGGCCCCGACCACACCCGAAATTTGCACGGGCACTGTCCCGCCGATTTTCTGCCCCAAAGATAGGAAGAACAAGATAACCGCCACCTGCATAATATTCATCGCCATTAGCTTTTTAACCAAATTCTTTTTAAAAATGATCCCATAGGGACCAAGCAGGAACATAAAAAAAGTAAGGCAATAAATAAAATGTTCCGTCAAAAACTCCTTCATTATTTCTCTTCCTTTCCAACCAAGGCATCAAAGATGGCAATAAATGTAGCCATTACACAGAGCGTCACTCCAACTTCAATTCCCATGATTCCTAGCGCATGTTTTTCAGCGCTTAGCATCTGAAAGGGGAAAACCCCATACTCTAGAAAATTACCGCCCCAGACAAGTGTGGCCACACCGATAAATCCGTAGATAAATGTACCAATACCCGCTAAAATCAAAGCTCTGTTTCCTGAAAGATTAAATGCGGCCTCTGTCCCATGCACTACACGACTCAAAATCACGGCAATGGCCAAAAGAGCCCCTGCCTGAAACCCGCCACCAGTACTAAGCACATAAAACCCATAAAGTAAAATAAAGGGGATCAGAAAACGAAAAACCGTATCTAAAACTACTGTGCCAAAGCCTTTGTTCATCCTGTGCCTACCCCCTCTTCTGCCGAGCAAGTTTTACACTTCCAACTGCAGGTTTTCGGGAAGCTCTTAATAACAAAACTGCAGCTAAACCAGCAGTAAAAATAACGGGTTTTTCGCCTAAAGTATCATAACCACGATAATCAGCCAGTACCGCCGTAACCATGTTGGCGGTCCCGGTCTCTTCGACAGCTTTTTCGATATAATGATCAGTAATATGTACCGCTGGCGCCGAGTAAGGATCATAAATCTGCGGTAAAGACCCTGAGCTAGTAAACATTATCGCTGCCATGAACAAAACAAAACTCAGCGCCACTATTCGCATCAGCTTCATTTAGAACTCCTCCTCTTCAGGCGGTTGAGCGCAATAATGAAATAAGTCGTAGAGACAACCCCGATAACGGCTTCAGTGAAAGCAACATCAGGAGCGCCCAGCACCAGATAAGTAAGGACGGCGCCTAAACTAAAAGCACTGAACATAATGATCGAAGCCAACAAGTCATTAGTAAAGAGTGCTGCTGTCCCTGTTATCGCCATTAATAATAACAAACTGACTAATATTACTACCTCCAACATCGCCTAATCCTCCTCCCTCGTCCAGGGCTCAAGCCCAGACTTGAAAGCAGCCCTGCTCAAAGCATGACAACCAATAGGATTAGCCAGAAAAACAAACAAGACAATTACAAGGAGTTTAAGACTAAGCAAATTGAACCCATTATAAAGAGCTAATCCCATGATAAAAAGCCCGATTCCTAACGTGTCTCCCTTACCGGCGGCATGTAAGCGAGTATAAAAATCTGGGAAGCGAATTACGCCCAAAGCTGTTACCACAATAAAGAAAAAACCACTGAACATGAAGATTAGTGCTACTATGGACATCAGCTAACTTCCCCTTTCTCTTCTTCTTTCTTCTTTACCTTAAAATATTTAGCGATAACTACTAAAGTAATAAAACCCAAAAGTCCATACGAAATAGCAATATCAATAAACAAATCCACACGTTTTTGTAAAAAACCGATTAAGATTATAATCACGATGGTATTTGTGCTCATCACACCCAGCCCATTTAAGCGGTCAAACACCGTGGGGCCTTTAATTACTCTGTAGAGCATTAGAAAAACAATGACTATCAGGGTAAGCAAAAAAAACATCAGCAACTTTTCTGAAACCATCTATCTTTCACCTCAACTTCTTCCTCAAAGAGCGCCGCTACCCGTGCCGGCATTTCACCTTCTCCTGCATCCGGGGCCAGAGAAAGCGCCGCTTCTTTCGTGAGCGCATGAATCGTAAAAACATGGTCCTCAACATCAACGGTGATTGTTCCCGGTGTCAGAATAATAGAGTTTGCCAGGATTGTTTGTGCAACAGGATTATCCATCGTCTTCTTGAATTTTATTACCTGTGGATTAATCGGCATTTTGGGATTTAAAACCAACAAGGCCACATCAATATTTGCCTTTACTAATTCCTTCAACAGCCACAAAAGATAGGCCCCTAATTTAGCATATGGTAAAGAAAAAATAGCGTAGGCCCTCCTTGGGGTGTTCACGGCCGGCACATACAAGATCCGCCGACAGAGCCAAGGAATAATTAACGCTATGATCAGCCCCAGCATTATAGTTTTAAAATCAATCTGTGCCGAAAGGATTAGCCAAAAGCCAAAAAGGGCCATGAATAATGCCACAAATTGCTTCAAATCAGCCCTCTTAGTTATTTTACGCTTTCTTTTCATCTTGATACCACCTTAAGTTCAGGAAACCCCCCGTTTTCTGTTTATTCCCTCTGTTTCCTTTATTCCGTCTATTTTTTTATTTTCTCTCTTTTTATTTTGTCTCTTTTTATTTTGTCTCTTAAGTTTATTCATTCTCTTCTATCTTATACTCTTTTATTCAGGAATTTCAACTAATTATCTGATGAATACTGTATTCATTTTATTTTTTCCCTAGGACATACTGAGCAATATTTACCGCATGATCGCCCACGCGTTCCAGACTATTTAAGACGTCCAAATAAATAGAGCCTGCTTCTCCGCTGCATTTCCCTTCATTTAAGCGATTAATATGCAACCGTCGAAGATTCCTTTCCATATCATCAATTTCATCGTCTTTTTCCACAACCTCTTTCGCTTGCCATTCATCATGGCTTTCTAAACATTTTAGCGCATTTTCGTAAATGGAGATGGTTTTTTCAAACATTTCCCGCATATCCTCCATTGCTGCCTCGGAAAAATGAACACCTTTCGTGATCTTCGACTGCGTTAATTCCACAATATTCTCTGTATGATCACCAACTCTTTCAATATCAATAGCAGCTTGCACATAAGTATACGCCAGGTTGTTGTCCTCCTCGGAGAGCTTGTTTTTTCCGGAAATTTGCACGATATAATCTGTTATTTTCCTTTGCAAATTATTGATGATTAATTCCTTTTGCGCTTGTTTTTCCGCTTCTGCTTTTGACTCTGTGCAAAAAAAGGCTTCCGTATGCTCTAAAGCTTGTTTGGCTAAATCCCCCATCCGCTGAACCTCCCGTCCTGCATGCCCCAAAGCTAAGGATGGGTTGGTTAACAAGCGTGGCTCCAGATATTGAGGTTCAAATCTTTCGACCACATCTTCACCCGGAATAAGCTTCGTTACAATCGCTGTCAAAACAGAGATAAAAGGTAGCTGGATAAGGGTATTACTGATATTAAAAGCACCATGGGTTTGAGCAAGCTGCATTTTTATATTAATAGTTTCCCAGGTGCCCTCAAAACCAGGGATGAGAAAACAAATATAATTAGTAAACAACCTGACCAGCTCCGGGAAAATACCAACTAAGAATAAAGGCAGAAAGATAAGCGTTCCGATCAAATTAAACATAAAATGGGTTACGGCTGTTCTTCTGGCCGCAACTGTAGTACCAACACAGGCCAAAAGAGCCGTAATAGTTGTCCCGATATTATCACCAAAAAGGATCGGTACAGCCTGGGAATAGGTAATTGCCCCCTGATAAGCCAACTCCTGCAAAACACCAATGGTCGCACTACTACTTTGCACAGTTCCCGTAAAGACTGCCCCCACTAAAACACCCAACAAAGCATTGTTTTCAATCCCGGTCATAGCATTTACAAAAAAGGGCATGTCTTTTAAGGGGCTAAGCCCACTCCCCATCGTTTGCATCCCGTAAAAAAGTAACCCTAATCCAAAAAAAATCTGGCCGAAATTTTGAACCTTCTTATTCTTAAAAAAGAACAACATGAATACACCAATAGCTAGGATTGGAAGCGCATACGCTTCTAATTTAAAGCCAATTAAATAGGCAGTTGCAGTTGTGCCGATATTAGCTCCCATCACAACCCCAATAGCCTGACGTAAGGTTAATAATCCGGAATTGACTAAGCCCACCGTTAAAACCGTAGTTGCCGAACTGCTCTGGATAATAGCTGTAATGATGGCGCCAGATAACACGCCACGGAGGGGCGTCCTCGTCCCTTTTTCTAAAAAAGAACGAAGTCGATCCCCGGCTACATTTTGTAAAGCATCAGACATGTATCTAATCCCAAAGAGAAAAAAGGCCAAACCGCCTAAAGCAAAAAAAATCATTTCTTGGTAGTTTATCGTCATTTCTATACTCCTTCTAGAATTATTTATTAATTGTTAGTATGAATTTAGCCAAATAAAAACCGTAACCTGTACTTTTGCATATCATATAGAAGAACAAAACTTATTATAGTAAACATGGATTAAAAATGAGGTGATCACTTTGACACGAAGCAGTGTCTCTATCAAAATCAATTTACGACAAAGACGGCTTTACTTTTATCGCGGCGCACAATTATATAATTCTTATCCGATTGCCATCGGCAAGCCTAGTACTCCCTCACCTGTAGGAACATGGACAATTGTTAATAAAAGAATCCTCGATGGGCGTCTCGTCTTTGGGACAAGATGGTTGGGGTTAAGCAAGCCAAAATATGGAATCCATGGCACCAATAATCCTTCCTCCATTGGAAAGGCGGTCTCCCTAGGATGTATCCGGATGTATAACCATGACGTTGAACACATCTTCACCATGGTTCGAGTCGGTACACCCGTAGAAATTAGCTGAATTCCTGGTTATTATCCCTGACCAAAGGTCTTTTGCCAAAACTCCACAATTTTTAAGGCAGGTTCTATTTTCACCATTTTACCTTGTTCTTTGTTCTGAAGAAGAATATCCTCAAAATCATGATCCAAGCAAAGACTTTCTTCGCCCTCTACGAAGCACAAGGGTGGAAAAAGAACACACCACCAATTTGCCCCTTTGCCTTCCCCAATAATTAGCCTTAAAGCCTCATATTTCCCTGCCGGCAAAATAAATTGTCCATAATCCCTCAACGGAAATTCAAAGATCCCATAATCGGCTTTAACTTGATAAGAATAACCGCCCTCGGCAAGATATTCCTCCGCCTTTGCTTCCATTTGCCCTAATTGGCCTAACAAAATAGACCGGGATTCGTCAATGTTTTCAGACTCAGCAAATTCCTTTTGCATCGTTTGGATGACCCTATCCCGCACCTGAAACTTTAAGGCCTGGTCTTCCACGCTATCACTATTAGCAAGAATATGTAGCCTAATTAAGGGCGGGATGCATTTCGCTTCTATTATATCTGTATTTATATTTACCTTCAACATATATAATGAAAATAGGCAAAAAATAACGCCTCCTCCCAGCAGCATCGCTAAAATAAAAAAATTCCTGCCTTTTATCATTACTACCGCCTCCTTAGGTCAATACTGTGTTTATTTTCATTTACAGTATTGACCTAAGGAGGCCTTTTTAATCATCTATTTTTAATTGTCTTTATCTTCGCTAAAATAATAAAAAGAGCTGTGGCAATGAACTAAAGTGTTCCTGCGCAACAGCCCTTTCTGTCCTGTTTGGTTTTTTTCTTGGTTTTAGCCCATTTGCATGGGAACACAAGGTATTCTAATCGTCTGCCCGACAAAAATCAGATTAGGATTAGTAATTTCGGGGTTTTCGGCCAGGATTGCTTGCACGCTCATATCAAATTTTCTAGCAATAGTAAAGAGTGTGTCTCCTTTTTCAACAACATAATCAAAGGTTTCACCAGGCGGGCAAGGTTCCTCCGGTTCAGGTTCTTCTACGCCATGAACTGCAGTAACCACTGTGATTTCTTCTGTTTCCGTAACTTTAGCCCTAATCTCCAAAACTGCTGTTTGCCGCCAGTTACAGGTAGGTGGAGTATCTTTAGCCTCTACATTGACAAATTCTATTCTCCCTCTTACGTCTACAACATCACCTTTACGCACACCGTCAATATGAATAAACTCTGTAAAGGGTTCATCAACAGACATTTCGCGGAGTTGATCGTCTACTTCCGAGACAAAATAGATTTGTTTATGCAAAACGCCTTTGACAATAACCTTGTTAGGAATAGCTTCTCCTTCTAAATCCCTAAGTTCTGCATCAACCTTGGCAATTTTACGGGCTTTTTCGGGCGTAAATATATTAGCTAAAATATTCACTTGCCGTTGACCTACACCAAGAGCGTTTTCTACTTTAATGGTACGAGTTTCTACTTCCGCACCTGCGACCGCCGTAACAATATTAATCCTGATACGTTCCTGAACCTTAGCTCTCACCTTTAAGACAACGGTCTCTTTCACAAACTTCCGACCATTTCGCGTGACTAGCTCACTGTCAATAAATTCAATCTGAATATCTGTGACAACTGTCGCGCCCTCACGAGCGCCCTCAACAGGCACAAAAACACTGAAAGGCACATCTGCAGACGTTTCTTTAACTTCCCCTTTGGGTTCAACTACATAATAAATCTGTTTATGCAACTTTCCTTTAATAATAACCTTCCCGGGGATTACCCTTTCTTCTACATCACGAATCTCGGCATCAATACTCTTGATTTTTTTCGTATTTCTGGGAAGCTCAATAAAACTATCGCTAATATTATGCTGTTCCTCCCCTGACCCAATGATGTTTTCAAGGGTAATTGTTCTGATCTCTGGCGTAATCCCTGTGCCCGCAACTCCGGTAACAACCTCGATTTCTACCATTTCGATTACTTTTACCCTAATTCTAAGAATACACGTCTGTTGGAACATACAATGGCAATTTTTGTCCCCCGCCATGTCAATTGCTTCTACATCACAGTATTCAATATCTAGATCGACTCGGGCCTCCATGCCAGGCATGGCTCCTTCTACGTGGATAAATTCAGTAATCTTTTCCGCAGGAACAGAAAACTCTTGCACATCACCTGTGATACATTCAACATAGTAAATCTGCTTGAGAAGATCTGCCTCTACAATTATTTTATTATCAATAATCCTGTGCTCTTTATTGTTAATCCGTGTATCAATACTTTCAATTTTCTTGGCTAATACGGGGAGCGTAATCTCTCTAACCACATTGACCTGCTTAATGGCTTCCCCAATTACGTGTTCAACCTTAATTCTTCTTGTCGTAACTGTAATTGACATAACCTCAAGACCTCCTTCCCTTTCATATTAATTCACTTAAGTATATGCGCCGTTAAAAATTTTGTGCAAAATTACTTTAGCTACTAAATATGATATGAAAAGAGGGCTGAGGTTGTGTCAGTACAGCGGAAATGGTCAACCTTTATTCTTCACTAAAAAATTATTCACTGATAAAAAGCTGTGTAAACATTTTGCCATACTTGCCGCCCTCAACTATCCCAATCCCCATATGAGTATAATTAACGTTAAGGATATTAGCCCGATGGCCCGAGGAATTCATTAAACTTTCATGCGCATTTTCCAGGGAGGTATTTCCGGCCAAATTCTCTCCGGCATAGCCAAATTTAACCCCAAAGTATCTCATCATGGTAAAGGGGTCACCATATGTAGGAGAATTATGCGCAAAATAATTATATTCAATCATATCCTGAGATTTAAGCCGAGCGATCTTCACTAACTCCGACTTCATGATTAATGGCTTCAAACCGTTCTTAGTCCGCTCCGCATTAACCAGGGTCAACATTTGTAATTCCTCCGCGGAAGCCGTAACTGTACTGCCATTATCCACGTCCCTCGGTTCCTGTGGCTTTTCTTCCTCAGGAGGAGTCACTTCTGGGGAATCCTGGGGTGGCGTTACTTCTGGGGGGTCCTGGGGCTTTTCTGTCGGTGGCGGCGTTACTTCCGATTTATCCTCCGGTTGTTCCTCAGGTGGTGTTATTTTCGGTGGCTTCGGCGATGATGACCGTGATGGTTTTCGTGCCGGGCTTGACGGGGACGTTACTTCCGATTGATCCTTATCGCCTTGGTCATCTCCTGATGACCAATTCTCTCTGGCTTTTCTAAGCGTCTCTGCCCAAACTCTCGCTAAGCCGTCAGGTGTAGATTTGTTAGATTTATAATCGGCTTCTGTAACCGTAATAAACAGTTCCCCCTCAACTGTTACTACGGAACACCCGTTAAGAAAATCAACCGCAATTTTACCTTCTTTTAAGGTATCCTCCATTTTTTCGGCCCTAGCTAAAATAATCTGAGACCTCTCTTTAGCGCTTAGGCCATTATACATCGTGCGATAGCGCAAAACGATATTGTCATTAATCAGAAACTCGTAAATCTGTGGAAAGCCAACCATCTGTTTAACCTTAAAACAATCCGAACCGGTGGTAACCGCGCGATATGTAATATTCTTGATCTGGGTCTGTGCGGAGACCCCGGTCGGTAACAAAATGGTGCCAAACAAGAAAACCAGAAACAAGATACCTGTCAGGAGCCGGGACCTAAACTTCAACTCTTTTTTCATCCAAAACCTCCCCTTTTTCCTTAAAGTAGTCAGTAGACTCCTTTATTTTACCTGACCCGCCCGGCAACCTACAAACTCAAAAAATGGCCCTCGTTGTCACTTTCGGCATTAAAAACTACGGCGTACATAAAAAAAGACCCTTTTCTTCACGATTAAAGGGCTGTGGTAATATTTGCATGCTTATTATTCAGATAAAACAAAAAGCTGCTGAAATTCAGCAGCTCCTAGCCGATATTTTGATATCTTCGTCACCGTCATAAACTGTTAATTGAACAGCATCAGTTAATATATCTGCATAAGTAAAAGTGACTCGACGTTCAACCTGTTTTTCATCTAAACGAATAACAAAGATGTTGGGGTAAGTGCTTTCTAAAACGCCCACTTTTTCAATAATTTTTTTCCGACCTCTATTGGCCCTGAGCTTAATCCTGTTACCAACAAAAGGTTCCAAATCTCGTTTGATATCCGCAAAAACCTTTTTCCCTAACAAAATACCACCCTCTTTCTACAATACAAAGTCATTATATCATTATTTAACAGCCCTGTCAAAAAAATAATTATTATACTAAAGACCGCCGCCTCATGTCAATACATAAAAAGAGGACCTAATATGGGATATTTTATATTAGATCCTTCTTAATTTAATCTAACCTTCCTTTTTGATAGTTTTTACCTTAATACGGTGATTTGGGATAACCAATACGCAAACAGCCTCTTGTTTCGATACCCCCGACACCATCTAGACCCGTAATGGTATTACTAAGTATCTCCGCTACATTAAGGGTTTCATAAATAGAACTATACGCGAGTTTTTCCGCAATAAATACCGGATCAAAAGCATGGATTAAGACCCGTTGGGCGAACTG
>Ga0265294_10011260_pt1 | contig 10068 bp, 10 predicted proteins | sample MunlanPumphouse3_FD_192504 | JGI IMG/M metagenome (GOLD analysis project Ga0265294, IMG submission 192504) | Groundwater microbial communities from a municipal landfill in Southern Ontario, Canada - Pumphouse #3 | ecosystem: Environmental > Aquatic > Deep subsurface > Groundwater | place...
TATCGAATTTCCCTTCACCAAAGTCATCGATGATTTGTTCAGCATCGACTGGTTTGATTTGAGAGTGGATAATTTCAATTTTAATATTGGGCAAAATTCCAAGTAAATCCGCTTTTTTAGCTTCAATAGAGGCAATGTTGTTATGCACATAAAAAAGCTGTCCACCGCGTCTTTTTTCTCGCAAAATAATCTCTTTGATGAGTTGGTCGCTGTACTCTTTGACAAAAGTTCGTACACCCAATCTCTCACTAGGAGGCGTTAAAAGTGAACTCATGCCTTTGAGTTTACTCAAGGCTAAATTGAGCGTTCGTGGAATTGGCGTTGCACTCATGGAAAAAATATGCACATCTTCTCGTAAGTTTTTGAGTTTCTCTTTTTGTTTGACTCCAAACTTATGCTCTTCATCAATAATCACCAAGGCTAAATTTTTGGTTTTAATTTCCAACAAAGAGTGTGTTCCAATGACCAAATCATACGTGCCATCTTCAAGCCCTTTTTTAATATGGCTTTTTTCTTTACTGTTTGTTTTGCCATCGAGTTTTGCCATTTTAAGCCCAAACCCTTCAAAACGTTTTTGCATACTGTGAAAATGTTGCGTGGCTAAAAGCGTGGTAGGACAAACAAACAAACATTGATACCCTTCTAAGAAAACGGCTAAAATGGCATTCATCGCCACTTCAGTTTTTCCAAATCCCACGTCACCACTTAAAAGTCTGTCCATGACTTTTCCACTGCTTAAATCGCTAAAAATCTCTTTGATACTTCGACTTTGATCTTTGGTATACTCAAACCCCGCACTTAATGCAAAATCGCGCAAGGGTTTTTTATCTGTTTCAATGGCAATCCCATTGACCAGTTCTCTTGCAGCGGCGAGTTTAATAATATCATTGGCGATGGCAAAAAGTCTGTCTTTGACTTTGGCTTTGAGTTTAGCAAAACTGCCTTTTCCCAGTTGGTCAAGCATGGCATAACTCGAACCATCGGCAACATATCGGTCGATAATATCAATGTTTTCAACGGGAATAAAAAGCTTATCGTCATTGGCGTATAAAAGTTTTACAAAATCACGTTTTGCCCCCATAACGGTTACGGGTTCAATGCCTTTAAACTGCCCAATTCCATACTCTTCATGCACCACATAATCACCCACTTTAAGCTCATCAAGAACAAGTTTGACCTTTTTCTTTCGTTTCTTTTTGTGGGCTTTGTTTAAAGATATAATCACCTCATCATCACTGACAAGATTAATCATATAATCTTCAAGTACGTATTTAATGTGTTGGTTCGTTAAATCCAACTCATGAGCTTTGATTTTGGCTTCAGTGGAACTGATTATCGTAACTTTTTTGCCCGTATGAAAGGTTAAAAACTCTTTGACATTTGCAGGGGCAATGGGTACATAGTTGTGCGCTTTAGGAATTTTTGAAAGCGTTAGAAACTTCTCTTTAGCAATTCGTTTGGCTTCAAAAATATAGGCTTCTTCCAGTTCTTCTAACGCTTCATAGGTAATATAAGAGTTAAGTTTTTGCGGTAAATATTCGCCTAAATCATCTAAATACCAAAATCCAAGCGAGTGAATATCTTGAATAAAAGCATCGGTTTGAACTTGTTGGATTTCATCGTTTATTTTTTCAAAATGCTCGGCATTGAGTGCTAAAAATGCGGGACTAATACGAAAACTTTCAATCTCTTCTTTGTTGGATTTTTGGTCTTCAATATTAAAGATACGAATACTCTCAACTTCGGTATCAAATAAAGAGATTCGATAACCCATTTCACTGCCTAAAGGACAAATATCTAAAATATCCCCACGAATGGAAACTTCCCCTTCGCTTGTAACAATATCGACAAAATAGTATCCCCAGTTGTACAACTTGGCTTTAAAACTCTCTAAATCCAGTGTTTGAGCAAACGCAATTTCAAAGCTGTCAAAGCACTGCTCTTTAGGCATAGCATAACTGATTGTTCGTAAAGGTGCGATTAAAACTTTGTTCTGTTTTTTGTAGCCGTAGTAAGCATTAAGCGTTTGGGTAATTTGCTGTAACTCTTGACTAAAGGAGAGTAAATCATCACCAAAATTGGCTCTAAAATCACTTAAAGCAAAAGGAGCAAGCCCGTGAAAACGAAGTACATCGTACGCTTCTTGGGCTTGTTTATCGTCGTTAACAATTAAAAGTTGGCAATCGTTTTTTTGTTTAAAATAGCTAAAAAGGTTCTGCATTATTTGGCTTCTTCAAAATCATGGGTATTTTTATCATAAATATAAGGGGGATACGGTGTTTCATTGAGTAAAAACACCATGTTACAAGAATCAAACGAGGTTTTTTGTAACCCTTTTTTAAAGACCTCTAAAATATACGCTTTAGTAGAAAAAGTGGTGGTAGTTGATTTTGCAGTATAAACAAACTCTTCATTGGCTACTTTTTCAAATCCCTCTTTTATAATATGTTTTTCAAAGATTTCTTTGTCTTGAAGTCCTATGACATCTAATATGACTAACAGTTCAATTTCTTGCAAAATTTTCTCCTAAATTACTTTTTTAAATATAAACAGATGCTCGTGCATAATAAGTAAAAAATTGGCTTCTTTACTTTTTTTCACCCAAAAGCCCGTTGCTTTACAGTTATGTTGATGTTTAATAATATCTTCTTTTAAACTAAATCCATTTTGTAAAAATCTTTGCATCACCATAAAAGCCAATGGTTGATACATTTTATTTCTTCGTGTATCACCAATTAAAATGGCACAATATTGATTGGGTTTTAAAACTCTATACAACTCTTTAATCACTTTTTCATATTCATCACAAAACAGTTCTAAATCATGAATATTAGATAAATCTTCTGCAATTTGTTTTTCGCTGTATTTTACAATATCCACATAAGGTGGATGGTTTAAAATAAAATCTATGCTTTCATCTTTTAGCATCGCTAAAGTTCTTGCATCATTGAGTTGTACTTTTATTTTAGGGTTAAATTCACTTTCAAAATTTAAAGCTGTATTGGTAAGTTCAATTGCATTGGGATTTATGTCTAATGCCAATAAATTACGATTTAAAAGTTTACACTCAATTGCAGTTGTGCCTCCACCAATCATAGGATCAAGTAAATAATCACCCTCTTTTGAATAGCGTAAAATCAAATTTCTTACAACTTCTGGAGCCCAATTTCCTCTATATTTGGAATTGTGTGTCGCCCAATTTCCACGCCGTGCAAAACTCCAAACAGTTGTACACTCTTGTTCAAAGTTTTCGGGGTGAAGTTTTTTTATTTTAGCCACGAAATAATACCATTGATTTATCATCTTCTATTGAGTAATCAATTATTTTATTTAAACCTATAAATTTTTGAAAATCTGTTTTACTCTCAAATTCAATATATTGTATATTTTCCAATTCTTCAAAATCGGTTTTATTATCTTTTTGTGTAAAATAAAAATCCCAATTTTTACCACACATCAAAAAACTGTCTTCAACTCTTTGTGATACCTCATCTATATTGGCAATATATAATTTTTGGAAAAGTTGCATTATGTATCCTTATGTTTTAAAGAAACAGATATTTCAAGTTCTAAATAATCCAATATTTTTAATAATGTTTTATTGGTTAAATTGGTACTTCTTATAGCTTGATAAAAATGTGCTCGTTCAATATCCAATGATTTATAAACATCACTGGGTTTTAAACCTCTTTGTATCAATTCAATTTTAATATCTTTTTCTAACATAATTATAACTCATTTTTTCTTATTTGTATATAAAATAGTATACAAAATAAATAATTTTATCTACATATTTCTTTTAAAATACCATTCTTTAACATTTCAAGATTGATAACATAATCATTATGATTAAAGGTTTCTTCTAACGGATTTAGTGCCGTAAACCAACCCGTTCCATCTGTTACCCAAATAAAAGTTAAATTTTGTCCTTTTAAAAAATTGTTTAAATACTGATATTCACCTGCTGTTGCTTTAAGTTTTGAACCACCACCACTATAATAATTAACTTCAAATAAATATAACTTTTTATTGGAATTATCATAAAGAGCAAAATCAAATCTTCGACTATTTTTATCTATAGCAATGTCATAATCAAAATATTCCTTAATTCGCTTTTGTGTAGCTTGTTCAATATAATGAAAGTTTTTATTTTCAGTACAAAAATCTTCTAAAAAATTTAATACTAAATTTTCCATTAAAGTACCCGTTCTATTTTTTCGTGCATTTGTATCAAATCCAACTTCAACACCAATACAATAATCCACTAAATTTTTAACTGCTTTATTTTCAAAAAAATCTTTTAATCCTGTTTCTTTAAAAAATATAAGCAATTCTTTTTTTATAGTTTCATTAATTTCATCGTTAAAGATATATTTTTTATTTTCAGGTATTAAAGTATCAATATCTGTAATAATTGGAGTAGAAGACAACTTATCATCTCGAATAGCAATTAAAATAGGCAATATTTTTCTAACCTTTGGATACTCTTCAATCAAAGATAAAAACTCTTCTTCAATATTTTCTTTTCCAATAAGATAGTTTAATAAATTTAACTCTTTTTCTATTTTTTTTACATTCTTTTTGACTTTTTCAAAGTCTGTGAAATAGTCCCAAGTAAAAATTGAGTCTTGTAATGTATTCTTTAAGTTATCAAATTTCATACAATACCTTAATTAATTCTTTTTTTCTATTTTCTATATTTTCTATATTCCATTGTTCAAAATTCTCAAAAACTTCCTTTGTTGTTAGAAGTGTAGATTTATTAATAATAATTGATTTTTTATCGGAATAAGATTTATTACCAATTTCTGAATTAATATTTTTATCAAGTAAAACTAGATTACCAATGTTTTGAATATATTTAGGCTCAATTTTAGACCAATATTTATCAAATTTTTCTGGATAAATATGCTCTAAACTTGTATTCATTAGTTCTACATTATAGTTCTGTTTTTCATATTCTATTTTCTTTAAGACATATTGCACTAACTTTTTTTGTTTAGAACTCGTTGAAGAAAAATATAACCTACTATCAACTTTTGATTCAAATTGTTCTATACTTGGTAATTTATCTTGTAACTTCTTAATCATCAAATCAATTGCATTATGTTTTGAATGTCTATCTGCAGCATTATATATTTCTCTAGAAATTTTTGAATACATAGTATCTAATCCAGATGATCTTCCACCAATTACTGCATTATTTATAAAATGGAATTTTTCAATAGAAGATAATGCTTTGATTAAATATTTTAAAGATATATTTTTACTACGATACTCTCGAATTAAAGATAATAATAAACTATTAGCAACTTGAATATTAAATATTTGAATTGCATTTAATGAAAAATAAACTTTAAATTCACCTTCTTCTTTCCAATCAGAAAGTGTTGGTGAAATAATTTCCTTATATAATGTAGAATTACTTAATAATTCTTTTACAAAATTATTATAATTAAAATCTTCATTCTTTGATTCTTTCATAAATTCTTTATATATTTTTCTATCAGAAATTTTCTTATATTTTGAAGCCCAAAAATAATTTAAGAATTTCATATTTTTATCTTTTGTGTTTTCTATAATTTTTTTCCAACTAACATTTGGTTCATCTAAATGAACTTGTTTTGTATAGTTTTTAAAAACTTGATTTTTAATTAAATCTAAAGGTGTTAAGTCTTTACCTTTAGCATTTAATGTCTCGAAGATTGTAAAAGCGTCTACTTCATCATCAACAGCTACAAAGATTATTTCTAAATTTAATATTTTATCTCTTAATATTTTTAATTCTACTTCTGATAAGTCTTTCCAATTTTTATAAAATTTGTCATATGCTCTAATTATTTTTTTTTCTCCTGATTTTTCAGGTTTTACATTTTTATCTTTTTCATTAACTTTGCTTTGAACATAAGATTGTAATACAGGATAAGGCATCTGATTATCTAAAATTACATATTCTTTATAATCTTTATCTTTAGCAAAAATATAATTATCATGCAATCCATTAGAAAGATTTAATAACTCTTTTTCAAAAAAAATATCTCGTAAAACTGATAACATTATCGTGATAGTTGTAATCCTTTGTTGACCATCAATAACTTTAAACTTGGAACTATTAAAATCCCCTTCACAAACCATATGTCCAATAAAATAATTTGTTTCTTCTGTATCATTAATATCATCAAGAAATTCTTCTAAATTCTCATCAGTCCAATCATATTCTCTTTGATAATCTGGAATTACAAATTGCCCTTTTTTAAGTACATTTTCTAAAAGTAAACTTCTTGCTTCAACATTCATAAATTACTCCTAACTATAATTTCACTAATCTTGCCACGCTCGCTGCTTTTGCTATTTATAAACCTATTTGCAAAAATCTCCTTTATTTCATATTCTTTATATAAATCTTTTATAAATTCTGTATCAGAATTACTATGAAATACATTGCACCCTTTTTTACTTAAACTTTTAAAAGTTTCATACAATTCAATTTGTTGTTTTTCTAAAAAATCAAATTCACTATATGAAGTAAAACTTGCCGTTTGAGTTAAAGGGTAATACGGTGGATCAAAATAAACCAAGTCCTTTTTTGAAGCATATTTTAAAACATCTTTATAACTTGCATTTAAAATATTTACATTTTGCAAAGCTCGACTGGCACTTAGAATTACACCAACATCACAAATATTAGGGTTTTTATATCTTCCTATGGGGACATTGTTTTCATTTTTTTTATTGACTCGATAAAGTCCATTGAAACAGGTTTTGTTTAAATATATAAATCTTGAGGCTCTTTGTATTTGACTTCTTTGTAAAAAATCATTTTGTCTATCCCAAGCTCGTATTTCATAAAAAAACTCTTTAGAGTGTTTTTGTTTAAAAATTTCAAGTTCATTAATAAGTTGAGTAGGATAGTTTTTAACTACTTCATAAGCATTGATAAGTTCAGCATTAATATCAAATAAATAGACTTTTTTATTGTTTAAAAGTCCTTTTGAGTAAAGTTCAAAAAATAAAGCACCACCACCAACAAAGGGCTCAAAGTAGTTATTAAAATCTTTTGGTAATAATGGAGTGATTTGAGAAAGTAATCCTCTTTTTCCCCCTACCCATTTAACAAAAGGTTGATACTCATTGGTTTTAATTATTGGTTTAGTCAATGCTCTTCTTTAAATTTTTTAGTATTCTAGCATATTTAAGGTTTTAAATTGGAATTGTTGCAGATTGTAATATTTTTTAATTTATAATCTCTCTCTTGAAAACCTAAAGGTTTTCGCCTTTACTTTCTTTATCCGTAAAGAAAGTAACAAAGAAACTCTCCACGGCATCGGTGGCGATTTTTCCCTCGCTTATTATTTTCATTTTTTGGCTTTTTAAACTTGCTAAAAGGTGCGTTACAGCACCTTTTAGCAAGTTTAAAAAGCTGGTTTCAAAAAAAGAAAATAAACACTTGTCACCTGCAGATGTGGAAATAAATCCAAGCGGCTTAAACTCTCTTTTGTAAATTGAGACAAGAAAAATATAAACTATAGAAAATCAAAAATGCAAATGTCCTTATCCCATTGTTTCCAACATCTGCAAAAGCCGAACGTTTATTTCTCTTTTCGGATGTCAATCCTGCTTGCAGGCAAAAGAGTTACAACTGTTTGAACAAAGAAATGTGCTAAACGCACATTTTTTGAGAGTTTTGTAACTCAGAAAAGAGAAATAATAAGTGAGGGAACCCAAAGGGCTTTGAAGCCGTTGGTGGTTTTTGTTTACTTTTTACCACTAAAAAGTAAAAAGCGGAAAGCTTTAGCTTTTCAAGAGAAAATATTATTATTACAAGTTTTTAATTTTCTCAATGGTTTGTTTTAATATAGGTAAATTGTATCGAATAACATCTTCTATGATATTATCATTCGTACTATCATAATCATGCGCTATATAATTTCTTACTGCAATTAAACCTTTAAGGTCATTATTTGAAAAGTATTCAAGTATTTTAAACTCATTATCATCTTTAAGTTTTGAAAACTGTTCTGCGATACGAACTATGTTCATTCTTATTGCAGGTTTTATAATTTTATTTTCTATTGCTTGAGTGATTTTAATATCTTTACTTTCAAGAATAAAATCTATGTTTTCAATGGATTCAAGAACTTTATCAAGCTTTATCATTGCATCAGACATAAATAATATCTTTTAAAAGTTTTTTATTTGCATCTGGAACAAAATCTACTTTTGTTTTAAATATTTGTTGCAATTCATTTTTAATATCATCTATTCGTAAAAGTTTAGAAAAACCGTCTTTGTATTTTTGTGAAAATTTATCATAGTCAAGTTTATAGGCTATATCAATATCGCTAAAACTATTTTGGTTTCCTTTTGCATAACTTCCAAATAAACCTAAAAGGATCAGACCTTCTTGTTCATATTTTGGTTTTAGCTCTTTGAGTTTATAAACAACTTCATTTTTCTGTAACATGCTATCAACCTTTTAACTTTTTACATTTGCATTATAACATAAGATTTAATCAAAAAAAATCACAGAAAAAAAGACCAAATATTTCACCACTTACATCTTCCTACTTACCAATGACTATAACAAACTCGCAACCACTCCAATTAATCCACCAAAAACCGCACCCCATATAACCAACCAACCTAAATGCTCTTTTATCATTTTTTGAACAATCTCTTTGACCATTTTAGGAGTGAGTTCATCAAGACGTTTGTTGACAATGGCGCTGACTTTTTCGTAAATATCTTCACTTACATTTGAAGCGCCTAAGCTTTCGTGTAGTGCTTGTTGAAACGATTCATTTTTTGAAATCTCTACAATTGAGCTTTGAAGCTTGTTTATAAATGGCTCTTTTAGTGGCTCAAGCGCTGCTACTCCTCCAAACATTCCTAGCATTCCACCAAAAGGCGATTCTATGACTGCCGTTTTTAGTGATTCAAAGGCTGGAGTAAAATCGGTTTTTTCTAAAATTGGTGTTAAGTTAAAGTGTGATTTTTTGCTTGTAACTTCCTCTTCAAAAAATCGTTGAAGGTTCTCTTTGGTGAAAAATTCGTTCATCATTAGAGAATGAATTCCCTCTTTAAATTGAGAAAACCTATTTTCAACGACACCACTTCCATATAAAAAAGGTACTTTTTCAAAGAGCATATGAATGGCAATGGCATTGGTAATTGCTCCACTTAAGGCAAATAAGCCCACCATAAAAACCAATTCGTTATTGATGCTATAACCAAGCAAAGTAACCAATAGTGCTAAAAAATTTGTAATAAAAGATTTGTTCATTTTTTCCTCTTTGTTTTAAAATGCGATTTTAACATAATGGCACTTAGTAATTATTTTGTAATCAAAGTGTACTACTATTTGCTAAATTATAAGGATTTACAATCATGATTGATGTTGAAAAAGAGATCTTAAAAAAGTTTCCCAACTTAGAAAAGAACAGTTCGGCTTTAAAAAAATCACTGCTTAAAATCGCCAAAAAAATCGTGCATGAAGACACGATTAACCAATTTATAAAAGAACACTCCCATTTAAAGGGTTTTGAATTTATCGACGCTGTTTTGGATTATTTCGATTTTGACTACACCGTTTCAAGCAACGACATTGAAAATATTCCTTCAACGGGGAAAGTCATTATCATTGCCAATCACCCTTTAGGTGGGCTTGATGCTTTGTGTTTGTTGAAACTGGTTGGGCAAATAAGAAAAGATGTTAAAATCATTGCCAACGATTTTTTAGCAGGGTTTGATTCCCTTAAATCGCTTTTTATTCCCATTGATAATTTTAAAACAAAACAAGCCAAAAATGATATTAAAACCATCTATGAAGCTCTTAGCAACGAAGAGGCTTTGATTATTTTTCCCGCAGGAGAAGTCAGTCGCATTGGCGCTAAAGGGATAAAAGACCCAGTTTGGAACAAAGGGTTTTTAAACTTTGCCATTAATTCCAATGCACCCATTTTACCCATTTTAATCGATGGCAAAAACTCAAAAACTTTTTACACGATTTCCATTATCAATAAAACCTTTTCTACGTTGTTGTTATCCAATGAGATGTTTAATAAAAAG
>Ga0265294_10011261_pt1 | contig 10067 bp, 9 predicted proteins | sample MunlanPumphouse3_FD_192504 | JGI IMG/M metagenome (GOLD analysis project Ga0265294, IMG submission 192504) | Groundwater microbial communities from a municipal landfill in Southern Ontario, Canada - Pumphouse #3 | ecosystem: Environmental > Aquatic > Deep subsurface > Groundwater | place...
CGATACGCCGAAGCGTATTCTGATCATCTGTATAGAGGGGAGAGCTGCTGCAGGTAAAAGCACGCTGGGACGCATGCTTGCAGAAAGATACACATGCAATCTCTTCCATACAGATGATTTTTTTCTGCGAACGGAGCAGCGAAGTCCGGAGAGGTTTGCTGCTCCGGGAGAAAATATCGACCATGAGAGAATGGTGCCGGATGTCCTGGATAAAATAGTATCAGGCGAAAGATTCAGCTACAGACCATTCGATTGCTCGGTGATGAAACTGGCTGACCCGGTCGGTGTAATACCACGCAGACTCAATATTATAGAGGGTTCGTACAGCATGCATCCGAAGTTTGTAAACTATTATGATCTTAAAATATTCCTGGATATCGATCCGAAAGAACAAAGCCGCAGGATCATGGTGAGAGACGGAGAGATAAAACATAAACGCTTTGTTGAAGAATGGATACCGCTGGAGGAGAAATATCTCAAGGCTTTCAAAATCAAAGACGTTTGTGACCTGACTGTCAATATAAAGTGTTAAAATGCAGAAAACACAGCAATAGTATGGTGTAATAAACGTTGATAATGTCATAATTGGTGTTATACTCTTCTCCGAAGGGAATTGAGTATATGGAAAGATCTTTAACCAAAAACCCGAGAAGTCTCCCACTTCTAAACTACCTTACTACTATTGCTCACTTTTCGTGAGAGTGTAGGTGGGAGATGAATCGGGAGTTGATATTTCCCTCGGAAAGGGGTATAATGTATTCAGTGTTATAGCGCTGAATAGTTATATATTATATTGTATTAGACAATAACAGATATTCAGTATTCTTGTAGTATTTTCTATCTTTTTTAGTAAAAACCACAGACGACGGAGCTGCTGCTTATTGATAGCCGGACACAGCACCCGTGGAAGTTATTAAAAAATATATAGAGACCCAGGGAGAAAAGCTTTGAGTGAAGTAGTTGGGATAAAATCTAATAAAGCATTCAAATTCAGGATATACCCTAATGCTTCTCAGCAGACCTTGATAGCTAAGACTTTCGGGTGTGTGCGTTTTATATATAATCGGATGCTTTCTGACAGGATCGAGTACTACGAACTTACAGGTAAAAGGCTCAATAATACACCTGCTAAATACAAGAAAGAATTTGAGTGGTTAAAAGAAGTAGACAGCCTTGCTCTTGCCAATGCACAACTTAACCTCAATAAAGCTTACAGGAATCATTTCCGTGACAAGGCAATAGGATCCCCGAAATTCAAATCCAAGAAAAGCAATCATCAAAGCTATACTACAAACTATGTGAGTGGGAATATCAGGTTGATTGACGGGTATATAGTATTACCGAAACTTAAGGCAGTCAGAATAAAGCAGCACAGGGATATACCTGATGATCATAAGCTGAAATCTGTGACGATAAGCAGGACACCCACAGGTAAATATTATGCAAGTATATTGTATGAGTATGAAAGTCATATAGAGACAGTCGAACCGGAGAGATTCTTAGGACTGGATTATTCCATGACAGAACTGATCGTATCTTCTGATGGTATCAAAGCGGGATATCCGAGGTATTACCGACAGGCTCTTAAGAAACTGAAAAGAGAACAGAGGAAACTATCCGGATGTGACAAGGCAAGCAGGAACCGAAACAAGCAGCGGATCAAAATTGCCGGACTTCACGAGAAAGTAGCCAACCAGAGAAAAGACTTCCTGCATAAACTATCGAGGCAGATAACCAATGCTGCAGATGTCGTATGCATCGAAGACTTGAGTATGAAGGGGATGTCAAAGGCTCTTAACTTTGGTAAAAGTGTTTCGGATAATGGGTTCGGGCTATTTGTATCTATGCTGGAGTATAAATTGAATGAAAGGGGAAAACAGTTAGTCAAGATTGATAAGTGGTTTCCAAGCTCTAAGATGTGCAGCGAATGCGGGACAGTGAATGGATCATTATTGCTTTCGGAACGGATATATCACTGCGAAGTTTGCGGTAATACCTTTGACAGAGATCATAATGCAAGTATCAACATAAGAAACGAAGGCGCAAGAATGTTATTAGAAACCATGAATAGAACCGTGGGGCACCCGGAGATAGCTCGCTTATGCTGCAGCCATTAGGCTGCTCGAACGAGAAGCCCCCACTTCTTTAAGTGGTGGGAGTATGTCACTGCAGGACTTGATATCATGGAAAAGCGGTCCGAATAGAAAACCGCTTGTCCTGCAAGGCGTTCGGCAATGTGGTAAGACCTTTCTGATTAAAGACTTTGCCGAGCGGAATTACTCGGATGTCGCTTATTATAGTTTAGATAAAGATGCCAACATCAAAGGATTCTTCGAACAGGATCTGGATCCCAAGAGAATAATAAAGGACCTGGGGCTTGCCCGCGGCAAAACCATAAAGCCAAATGAAACACTCATTATCTTTGATGAAATCCAGGAATGCTCCAAGGCGGTGACTTCGTTAAAATATTTCGCTGAAGACGCTCCCGAGTATCATGTCATTTCAGCCGGATCCTTGCTTGGTGTTGCTATGAAGAAAGGGACATCTTTCCCGGTGAGAAAAGTCGAATTCCTTACACTTTATCCTATGAGCTTTTTCGAATTTATGTATGCTCAGAATAAGATCCTTGCTGAGGAATTAAAGAACAGTTCGCTCTCGGACGATATATGGAAGACTTTCAGAAACGAGCTTTTGGAAAATATACTGACTTTCTGGCTGTTGGAGGGATGCCGGAAGTGGTGCAGATTTGGATCGAAACGACAAGTATTGAAGAAGTGGAGAAGAAGCAAGATGAGATCTTGATCGGTTATCAGAAAGATTTTGTGAAATATGCTGACACAAAGGATTATCCCCGTATTTCATCCGTTTGGCAGTCTATTCCGAGTCAGCTCGGAAAGGAAAATCGCAAATTCATTTTTAGTCAGGCGAAAAGAGGATGGAGAGCAAAGGATCTGGAGGCCGCTCTTATCTGGCTGATAAACGCCGATCTTGTATATAAAGTTGAGTGTATAGGAAAACCCAATTATCCGGTTTCCTCATATGCCGACCACATTTTTTTCAAGCTACATATGTCTGATATAGGGTTATTAAGACGCCATGCAGATCTTCCATCATCTGTTGTCTTTAGCGATGACCTTGCATATGAAGAGTTCAAAGGTGCAATGGCGGAGAATTATATAGCTTGCTAGTTGAAAGCGATATATGGTAAATTAAAGGATAAGGATCTGTATTACTGGACAGCGGAGGGCTCTGCGAGAGCAGAGGTAGATTTCATCGTTCAGGACGATGAACTGTAAATATTATGATCCTGAAAAATCTGTCTTAACTTCACTTGACGATATGACTGAGCGGATCATACCGTTATATGCTTTCTGGAAATTCAAGGAGTGGATAAAATCGGATCATGACTGATAAAAGCAAACTATACAACAATATTGACGAACCTCAGGAGAGGGTCGTGCTGGTAGGTGTCGCTTCAGGTTCTGAAGAGGAGGCGGAGCGTTCCGTTGAGGAACTTGCTTTGCTTGCCAAGACTGCGGGAGCCAAAGTCGTCGGGAAAGCTATACAGAATAAAGATTCGATCGATCCTGTGTCCTATGTCGGGAAAGGGAAGATCTCGGAGATAGCTGCTGCATGCGATGAACTGGAAGCGGATACGATTATCTGCGACGACGAACTGAACGGATCTCAGATAAGGCATATAAGCGAAATGACCGGAAGGAAAGTCATCGACAGAACACTTCTTATACTGGATATTTTCGCTCAGAGAGCTGTGAGTGCCGAGGGGAAGATGCAGGTCGAACTGGCTCAGCTGAAATACAGGTATTCAAGGCTATCCGGAATGGGGAGGTCTTTGTCGCGTCTGGGTGGAGGTATCGGGACCAGAGGACCCGGTGAGACGAAACTGGAGACTGACCGCCGACATATAAACAGACGGATCGGGTATATCAAGAACGCGCTTAAGCAGACCGGAGTCAGAAGGGACAGGATAAGAGGTGCGAGGCGTGAGAGCGATGCGGTCACCATAGCGGTTGTAGGGTATACGAATGCCGGGAAATCGACATTGATCAATGTTCTGTGTGAATCGAATCTCTACGCTGAGAACAAGCTTTTTGCCACACTAGACGCAACAGCGAGAAGGCTGCCTTTCAGTGAAGGTGTGGACGTTGTTCTGATGGATACTGTAGGATTTATAAGGAAATTGCCGCATCAGCTGATTGAGGCTTTCAACTCGACTTTGGAAGAGATCGCAGATGCGGATATGATCATGCATGTTGTAGATACTTCCGATCCGGACATGACACGGCATATGGAGATCGCTGAGGAACTGCTCGGACGGCTGAAAGCGACAAGCAAACCGAGGATCACAGTCTTTAATAAAATAGACGTTAAAGGATTTGAGGATGTGCCCTACGATCCCGCTTTCAACACTAAGGACGGGACAGTGATCCCTGTTTCGGCGCATACAGGTGAAGGCGTCGGATATCTCATGGAGGAGCTTAAACAGATCGCCAGGGCGGGGAATGTTTCCGTTAGGCTTTTCATCCCGTATTCTGATGCCGGCGCGCTGGATCATTGCAGGAAATACGGGACTGTGGCGAACGTATCATATGAGGATGATTGTATAACAGCCGATGTGCTTTTACCGAGGAGCAGATTGCCTAAAGTAGCGGCGTATATGATAAAATGAAACAAAGGGTTCGCATTTGATGCAGACCGGACGGAGGTTACTTGACCATGTACGATGAATTAAGAGGCAAGATGGCGTTCATATGTGATATGGACGGTGTTATATATCACGGCAACAAATTGCTTGACGGTGTGGCCCAGTTTCTGGGCTGGATCACGAAAGAGAAGAAAGAATTCATTTTCCTGACCAACAGTTCGGAGCGGTCGCCTGCTGAGTTATGTCAGAAGCTGAAGAGGATGGGACTGGATGTTCCGAAGGAGAGGTTTTATACAAGTGCCCTCGCTACCGCGAATTTCCTTCAAAGCCAGACCCCGGGCGGGAGCGCTTACGTGATAGGTGAGGCCGGTCTTACAAATGCTCTGTATGATGCCGGATTCGACATGAATGATGTCAACCCGGATTATGTCGTTGTGGGTGAAACGCGGACATATTCGATTGAAAAGATCGAAAAGGCTGTTCAACTTGTTTTTAAAGGGGCGAAACTCATCGGCACTAACCCGGATCTTACCGGTCCGTCCGAGAAGGGGATCGTGCCGGCTACACGGGCGCTGATCTCGCCTATCGAGCTGACAACGGGAAGGCAGGCGTATTTTGTCGGAAAACCTAATCCTCTTATGATGAGAACGGCAAGGGGTAAACTGGGTTATCACAGCGATGAGACTGTTATCATCGGTGACAGGATGGATACGGATATCATTGCGGGTATAGAGTCAGGTATGGATACCGTGCTTGTTCTCAGCGGTGTAACGAGCGTTGAAGTTATGAAGGAGTTTCCTTACCGTCCTAAATATGTTTTCGAAGGCGTGGGCGAAATGGCCGCATCGCTTAAATAAATCTTAATATAATAATGGGGGATCTAAGATGTCAGGACATTCCAAATGGTCGAATATCAAGAACAAGAAAGGGAAGGCAGACGCACAGCGCGGTGCCATTTTCACTAAGCTGGGCAGAGAGATAGCGATAGCTGTCAGAAACGGCGGGCCGGACCCGGCAGGCAATTCGCGACTGAAGGATGTTATTGCGAAAGCCAAGGCAGCTAATATGCCTAATGATAATATCAATCGCAGTATACAGAAGGCTTCCGGATCAGTTGAGGCGGATAATTTTGAAGAAATAAGATATGAAGGATACGGTGCCGCAGGAGTTGCTGTGATCGTCAATGTTTTGACTGACAACAGAAACAGAACGGCTGGTGATGTAAGGCATATTTTCGACAAATTCGGTGGAAATCTCGGTACAACCGGCTGTGTGTCCTTCATGTTCGAAGAGAAGGGTACGATCATAGTGTCGCGGGAGGATTTCCCGGATGAGGATCAGGTGATATTAGACAGCCTGGAAGCCGGAGCTGAGGATGTCAGCGGTGAGGATGAGGTCTACGAGATAGTGACCGCTTCGGCGGATTACTACGATGTTAAAGACGCTCTTGAGGCAAAGGGGTATACCTTCCTTGATGCGTCCATCGGGATGGTGCCGAACACCTGGACGACTGTTTCAGATGAAGAGACACAGGCGAAACTGGATCGGATGATCGAGCTGCTGGAAGATCACGAGGATATCAAGGAGGTCTTCCACAACTACGATTCGGGAAAGGACGATGAAACTTAAGGGATTTCTGAGTTCCAGAAGAGAAAAGGAAAGGGCTGATTTTAAAGAGTCCGAGTTTTATGATGTTCAGAACATGCCGGCTTCCCCGGATAAAGAATTAACAGACCCGCCGGATACCCCCGTCCCCACCAGGCTGTTCCCCGACTTGCGGGAAGCATTCAACAAGATCACGGATGCTGTAAATAAGAACTATAATGAACGCAATCAAGCTGAACTGGGGAAGGCTCGTGATGAGATTCGTGAAGCATTAAGTGCGATCAATGTTATTGCATTTATTGGCAGTAGCGGAACGGGTAAAAGCACAAGAGCGATAAAAGTAGCGAAAGATGAAAATATCCCTTTCATAATAGATGATGGACTCCTTATAAACGGAGGGAGAGTTGTAGCAGGATTGTCAGCTAAGAGAGCGGGATCCAAGCTTGAATCTGTAAGACAGGCACTCTTCATAGACGAAAACAGAGCAGAAGTCATGCGGCGCGCTCTGGCTGAGAATTTGCCGGAGAAACTGATGATTCTTGGTACTTCGGATGGAATGCTTGAGAAAATATGTAATAGTCTCTGGCTTCCCTTGCCCTCAAGAGTTATAAGGATCGAGGATGTTACTACCGAAGAAGAACGCAGGAAAGCGGTGTTTGTTCGTTCCACACAAGGAAGACACACGATACCTGTACCGAGCATGGAGATAAAGCATGAGTTTTCCGGATACTTTGCCGATCCCCTCAACCGTATCCTCAGAAGAAGAGAGAGAAGCAGTGATCAGATAGAGGGATACAGCGGAAACGACAGGACTGTTGTGAGACCGACCTTTTCTACGATAGGTTCATACTCGATATCCAATCAGGCTCTGTCAGACATCGCCGGGATAATCATCCGGAGAAGAGTCAAAGGTGCCGGAGAGATACTAAAATTTGACACTGACAAGGAAAGCTACGGTGTGGTGGTAAACATGGAAATATCTGTTGTGTACGGATATAACGCTCAAGAGGTGCTCAGGGAAGTCCAGGAGCGCGTGACTTCGGGGATCGAAGATCTGACTGCAATGAATGTGGTGATGGTGAACATCAAAGCTAAGAGAGTGGTCAGACCTGATAAATTACAGACCGTCTAGATAGATCAGAAAACTATAATGCTCCGGTCCTTGCGTAGTAAAAGAACCAAAGCTGGGCGTATCCTGCTATATCTCCGAAGTATCCGCTCGTAAACTCCCTGATCTCCTTCTTCGAAGCTTTGTCGTCAAGATATATCTTCTTGATCGTCTTTTCCACCCATGTGTCTATCGGACATACATCGTGCCTGATCCCGCTGTACAGAAGAACACAGTCTGCTACTTTCTCGCCCACACCCGGCAGACGGCATAGGTCTTTCCGGGCAAGATCCTGATCCAATTCAGCAAGCCGCTCCGGGTCCGGAGTAAACTCGCCTGAAGCTATCATCGAAGCGGTGCGCTTGATGTAAGGGCACCTGTATCCGGCAAATTTCCTGGTGCAAAACTGACCTGAACCGCAGTCAGGGGAATCGCAGAAATCTCGTGCGATCGTATAGGTGTCAGGGAACGAGTATCCGCTAAACGTATCCGTGTCAGTTGCCCCCGTCCCCACCGGCGCGCCGTGTCTGCGGCACAGGTCTCTGACAAGTCCTTTGATTCGGGGGATGTTGTTCTGCGAAGACAGTATGTAAGAGAAAAGAGTTTCGCTGAACTCCTGTCTGAGGATTCGTGCACCTCCGGCAAAAGCCACCGCTTTCCTCATGAATTCATCTTGTACAGCCCTCTCAGCGATCTTGTTATAATCAGTGCTCAGATCCAGATAGTCATGCCAGATCGTCGCGAAATCCTCTGACGATGAGTTCTCGATAAATATGTTGCTGCGGTCAGCAGAAGAAATTACAACAGATTTTCCGTAAGCGATGCCGGAATATCTGCCATCGCCCAAATCAGTCCATCTGAAACATTGGCCGCTTTCAAATGTAGCCTTGGCGTCGAAGCCGCCGGGTGAGAGGTCACCTGCGTCCTTTATAAGAAGGTTTCTTACCCCCTCGCTGCCATAATATTCAATTGTCTCAAATCCTTTTACATTCATTATGAGCCTTTATATCCATACAGATCCTTTAAATGTGGTAAAATTCATTATAGCATTTTATCCTTTGGAGGGCTCTGATGAAAGAACGGATATATACGATACCTGTAAACGATGCTTTTGCCAAAGACTGCGAGTGCGCTTTGTGCGAGCTGGAAGAAGTAACGACACGTGATCTGGTGAACTATTATATGGGGGCTTCTATGATGGAGTCCGATGTAAGAGTAAGCACGAACGAAAAGGGATTCTGCAGCCGGCATCTTGCTGCTATGTACAATCTTCAGGAAAACAGACTGGCACTGGGGCTCATGCTTCATACGCATCTTGATGATGTGTGTAAGGACATAGGGCACAAACTTGAAAAGTCAGCCGCACCATCAGTGGCAGGGAAGATTTTCGCAGGAAAAGGAGATGTGAGACAAGGCTTGGTCAAATTAGCTGAAAGGATCGAAAAGCGCACTGAAAGCTGTGCTTTATGTGAACGGCTGGAATACACGATGGACAGATACATCGACGTTATTCTGTGGCAGTTTTTTGAAGAGAGCGAGTTTAAACGGAAATTTTCTGAAAGCAAAGGTTTCTGCCTTCCGCATACGGCTCTCCTGCTCAGAGGCTGTGCGAAATATCTGTCAGCATCGCAGGCTTCGGCTTTTGCCAAATCGCTTGCCGGTATCCAGAAAACATCCCTCGAAACGATGTGTAAGGACATAGAATGGTTCACATTGAAATTTGACTACAGGAATCAGGACAAGCCCTGGGGCAACTCCAAGGATGCCGTACCAAGAACGATAAGGAAACTGCTTGGAAGGACCGATCTGAAACAATAGATCTGCGTCCGGAATCAGTGGCTGGAGCTGCAATCACTTGATATCGTTCCTTGTTATTGCTTCGCCAAGAATCAGGTCCTCACGGGTCGTTATCTTGATATTGGTGTAGTCCCCGTTAATGATCCTGACTTTTACACCGAAATACTCAGCAACAGAAGCATCGTCTGTGAACCCGACCGACAGCGCAGAAGCCTTCCTGTGCATTTCCAGAATATCTGTAAATTTAAAGCCCTGAGGAGTCTGAACAGACCAAAGCCTTTCTCGAGGGATGGTCTGATCAACGAATCCCTCTGTATCAGAGCTCTTAATAGTATCCTTAACAGGCACAGCGCATATGCATGCCTTTGCTTCAGATAAAGCTTCAACGCATTCGCCGAGTACGCGGTCAGAAAGGAAAGGTCTCGCACCATCATGTATGAGTACGTAAGCTGATTCGGACTTGTCGCGACCGATAAAGCCTTCAAGAGCTTCAAGCGCGTTTCGTACTGAGTTCTGCCGGGTCGATCCGCCGTCAACAGTCAGGATCAGTTTGGAGATAACATATCGGGAACACAGGTTCCGCACCGCCTCAGCCTCAGAAGGATCGCAAACTACTACTATGCCATCGATCATGTGTGATCTGTCAAAAGTCATCAAAGTTCGTGCGAGTACCGGTATCCCCCGCACTTCCAGGAACTGCTTATTCGTAGCCGAATCCATCCGCGTGCTTCTTCCGGCCGCAGGTATTACTGCAAAAAAATTTCCTTCCTTTACATTACTTGCCATGATTCCATCCATAATTGCTTATCAATGCTCGGTTCCTAAAACAATATATCTACCATTTCACCAATATTATCGACAAAAAGCAGGTCCGGCAGCAGATCTTTCTGC
>Ga0265294_10011262_pt1 | contig 10067 bp, 6 predicted proteins | sample MunlanPumphouse3_FD_192504 | JGI IMG/M metagenome (GOLD analysis project Ga0265294, IMG submission 192504) | Groundwater microbial communities from a municipal landfill in Southern Ontario, Canada - Pumphouse #3 | ecosystem: Environmental > Aquatic > Deep subsurface > Groundwater | place...
ATTTGGTTGATTTTAAGTTGGAATTTGGACGTTATAATGGGCGAGTGCTTTTGGGGGATGAAATATCTCCGGATACTTGTCGTTTTTGGGATGCTTCTACTAAGGAAAAGTTGGATAAAGATCGTTTTCGCAGAGATTTGGGAAAGGTAGAGGAAGCCTATCAGGAAATACTTAACCGACTTCGGACAATGCCTATAACGATAGCTGAACGATAGCTGAACGATAGTTAAACGATTGTTAAGCAGTTGGAAAGTTGGTCAGTTGGTCAGTTGGAAAGGGGAAAACCATTGTTAAACCATTGTTAAGCGAGGGGGTGCAGGATGTTGAAGGAAGGCTATTGGAGGGAAGCAGGTTTATCAGACCTAAAATATCAATTCGCAAAAGAGATTTTGCAACGAGAACCTAATGAAATAGAAATAGATATGCTTGGAATAATTTGGGCTAAGTATTATAGTTATAAAAATTCTTGTGATATTTTAAAAATGTTTTCTACCTCAGGATCTAATATTCTTCAAGAACCTGGTGAAAATGCAGGAGTAGTAGATATCGGTGATGGGCAAGCGGTGCTTTTTAATATAGAAAGTCATAATCATTCATCAGGTAGAGAAGCTTATCGAGAAGTTGTTGCTTGTGAGAGCGGCGTTATCAGAGATATCTATATTAGAGGAGCAAGACCTATTGGTATTTTAAATTCCCTTCGTTTTGGTTCACTAAAAAATAAAGAGACTCGATGCCTTTTTAAGGATGTGGTTGCTAATACAGCTAGTTATGGAGATATAATTGGGATACCCACGGTGGCTAGTGATGTAAATTTTCATCTGTCGTATGAAGACAATTGTATAGTTAATACAATGGCGGTTGGTCTTATGGAACATAAGAATTTAGCTAAAAGCGAAGTGGGTAAAATTGGTAATTCTGTCATGATAGTGGGAGCTTGTACGGGAAGAGATGGTAAATATAAAGCAACTTTTGTTTCAAAAGAATTAAGTGAAACCTTAGAGGAGCAGTTGCCTAAAGTACCAGTTAGCAATACATATTTGGAGAACCTAGAGAAGATTCTTCTGGAAACGTGTTTTGAATTAATTAAAAAAGGTTATGTATTGGGAATGCAGGATTTAGATACTTCAGGTTTAGCAGGCTCTTTCTGTGAGATAGGTGCTCACTTCGGTACTGGAACAGAAATAAATATTGCGGTAATACCTTGTCGTGAAACAGAGATGAGTGCTTGTGAGATTTTGTTGTCTCAATCACGGGGAAGAATGTTAATAGTTACTCTTAAAGGAAAAGAAGAAAAAGTAAAAGCTATTTTCAGAAAATCGGGATTAGAAGCAACTGTTATTGGACGTATAACTGATGATGGATTTATGACCATCAAAGAAAATAATGAAATAATAGCACAACTTCCTGTTGAGGTTGTAACAGAAGTGTTTTCTAGATATAATAGCGAAGTAAAAGAACCTGAATATTTAGCTCAGGCTCAAGGCTGTGATTTGAGTTCATTGCCAGAGGTAGAGGACTATGGGAAGATTCTTTTAATACTTTTGGGGACACCGACTATCTCTAGTAAAGAATGGGTTTATAATCAGTATGATTATATGACAGAAATAAATACAGTTGTATCTTCTGGTAATAATGCTACTGTTTTAAAAGTAGAAGGGACGAACAAAGGTGTTGCTGTCACAATGGATTGTAATTCTCGCTATGTATACCTTGCTCCATATAGAGGGGGGCAGATTGCAGTAGCCGAAGCGGCAAGGAAATTGGTATGCTCGGGAGCAATGCCATTAGCCATTACTAATAGCTTAAATTTTGGGAATCCTGAAAAGCCAGACGTATTTTGGCAATTTAAAGAAGCAGTGGCAGGGATGAGTGATACTTGTCGAGAATTAGAGCTTCTTGTTACCGGTGGAAACGCAAGCTTTTATAATGAATCGAAGGATGAAGCTATCTATCCTACACCTGTTGTTGGCATGGTGGGCTTGATAAAAGACTTGTCATATGTAACAACTAGTGCTTTTAAGAATGATGAAGATATTATTATTCTTTTAGGGAAAAATGGAGATGAATTGGGTGCTAGTACATATCTAAGTGTGATTCATGGATTAGAAGCAGGGAAACCACCTGAAATAAATTTGGAGTTAGAAAAACAAGTTCAAAAAGCGACTTTAGAGCTTATTGAAAAAGGATTGGTTTTTTCAAGTCATGAATGTTCAGAAGGGGGTTTAGCAGTAGCTTTAGCTGAATGTTGTTTAGCAGGAAAAATAGGAGCCGATGTGACGCTATCTGAAAATCTAAAACCGAGTGGGTTGCTGTTTGGAGAGTCTCAATCAAGAATTATCATTACTATATTCAAAGATAAAATGGATACTGTACTTCGCTATTTGAGAGAGCTTCAAGTTCCCCATAAAGTTTTGGGAACAGTGGGTGGAGAGTCTTTAAATATTGCAGGGGCAGGTTGGAAGGTACATTTAACGCTTGAGGATATGGATGAAAAGTATCGGAGGACTATAGAATGTTTGATGAATGCATAAAGGATAAAATGGAAGAAGATTGTGGTGTATTTGGAATATATGCACCTGGAAAAGATGTGGCTAGGCTTACATATTATGGGTTGTACGCATTGCAACACAGAGGGCAAGAAAGTGCAGGAATAGCAGTATCAGAAGGTCGAGAAATTAGAGTGCATAAGGATATGGGATTAGTTTCGGAAGTATTTACGGAGGAAATATTGTCGAAGCTGACAGGAAGTATGGCGATTGGACATGTTCGCTATTCGACGATGGGAGCTAGCTTGCCTATAAATAGTCAACCTCTGGTTTGTCGCTATTTTCAGGGTAGTTTGGCAGTAGCTCATAATGGAAATCTTACGAATGCTGATGAGCTTAAAAAAAAGCTTGCAGCAAATGGTTCGGTTTTTCAATCCAGCATTGATTCTGAGCTAATTGTTAATTTAATTGCACGTTATGGACAGAGCAATATTGAAGATGCGTTAATGAAGTCGATGATAGATATTAAGGGTTCTTATTCTTTGACTGTTATGACCGAAGATAAGATTATCGGGGTGAGGGATCCTTATGGGAATAGACCTTTATGTTTAGGAAAATTGGACAAGGCTTATATCATTACATCAGAGTCTTGTGCATTAGATGTTTTGGGAGCTGAGTTTATCAGAGACATTGCCCCGGGAGAAATAGTAACAATTGACAAAACAGGTCTTCATTCTCGACATTTTATATCACATGTTGAACCGGCAACATGTATTTTTGAGTATATTTATTTTGCACGTCCCGATTCTAATATTGATGGTATTAATGTTATGGAAGCACGTCGTGCTATGGGACGGGAACTCGCTAAAGAACATCCAATTGATGTAGATATAGTTATACCTGTACCAGACTCCGGTATTGCTGGGGCTTTGGGTTATTCGGATGCTTTGAATATTGTTTTTGATATGGGTCTTATGAAAAATCGCTATATAGGACGAACCTTTATTAAACCGGAACAAAGTGAACGTGATTTAGCTGTTAGACTGAAGCTTAATCCTGTTACTCGTCTGGTTGAAGGGAAAAAAGTAGCTGTTGTGGATGATTCTATTGTTAGAGGTACTACAAGTAAGAAAATCGTTACTATGTTACGTGATAGGGGTGCAAAAGAAGTACATATGCTAGTTACTGCACCACCTGTTATTAATCCATGCTATTACGGTATAGATATTTCAGAGAGGAAGCAGCTTATTGCCGCAGAAAAATCCTTGGAAGAAATACGGGAATATATTGGAGCTGATACGCTTACTTATTTAAGTCTAGACGGATTATATAGTGCCTTGAAACGTGAGTCAGGTTTTTGTACAGCTTGTTTGAGCGGTAAATATCCGATTCCGTTACCCCCAAAGGAAGAATTGGGTAAGCATATATTAGAAGCCTCTCAAAAACAAAAGAAGGGGGTTTGACAGTGTTTGAAAAGAAAAAGCTAACATACGGTGAAGCAGGGGTTAGTATTGACCGAGGAAATGAAGCGATTGAGATGTATAAACCGTTAATAAAAGGAACTATGCGGAAAGAGGTTTTGGGAGGATTAGGAGGATTTGGGTCGCTTTTTGAATTGGATATGGGGAAATACTCAAAACCTGTTTTAGTATCCGGCACCGATGGAGTTGGAACAAAATTGGCAGTAGCTCATAGAATGGGAAAGCATGATTCTATTGGAATTGATTGTGTAGCTATGTGTGTGAATGATATTCTTGTATCCGGGGCGGAACCACTTTTCTTTTTAGATTATCTTGCGGTGGGCAAATTAGAACCGCAACAGGTTACTTCTATTGTAGCAGGAGTTGCTGAGGGGTGTAACCAGGCAGGTTGTGCGCTCGTTGGGGGAGAAACTGCTGAAATGCCTGGATTTTATCGTCCCGGAGAATATGATGTAGCTGGATTTGCTGTGGGCGTTGTTGATAAGGATAAAATAATTGATGGTCACGAAATTGAGCCCGGTGATGTGATTGTAGGGCTTCCTTCGAATGGACTGCATTCTAATGGATTTTCTTTGGTACGGAAAATATTTTTTGATGTGTGCAAGTGGAATCCAGATAAATATATAGCGGAGTTGGGTGGTACATTAGGAGAAGAGCTATTAAAGCCTACTAGAATATATGTAAAATTAATTAAGGAAATTCTGAAGGAATTTTCCATTAAAGGAATGGCTCATATCACGGGTGGAGGATTAATAGAAAATCCACCTCGTATTTTACCTCCTGGAACTCATCTGGAAATTGATTTTAATTCTTGGAATGTAGCTCCAATCTTTAAAATATTAGCTGAGAGCGGAGGGGTTGAAACCTCGGAAATGATGAGAACGTTTAATATGGGAATTGGTTATACTTTGATTCTTAATGCTGAAAGTGGTTTTGAATTAATCAAATGGCTGAAGGATAAAGGTGAAGAGGCATATCTAATAGGACGTGTAGTCGATGGTGAGCCTGGGGTAACGTTAAAGGGGGTAAAATAAGTGAAACGGTTGCGTTTTGCTGTACTTGTGTCCGGAAGAGGCTCTAATCTACAAGCTCTCCTAAATGCAAGAGAAAAGGGAGCTATAAAGGGAGATGTGGTTGTAGTATTAAGTGACAAAAAGGATGCGTATGCTTTGGAACGGGCACGTAAGGAAGGTATACCTGCCTTTTCGGTAGAACCTAAAGATTTTTGCGAAAAAAAGGATTTTGAGGGAGAATTATTGAAAATTATAGAAGAGCATAATGTTGATTACATTTTGTTAGCCGGGTTCATGCGAGTTCTATCATCTTTCTTTATACGTGGGACGAGTGTCCCAATTCTTAATATACATCCCTCACTTTTACCCTCTTTTACAGGACTTCATGCTCAGCGTCAAACATTGGAATATGGAGTTCGTTATAGTGGATGTACTGTTCATTTTATAGATGAAGGAGTAGATACAGGACCGATTATTCAACAAGCGGTGGTTCCTGTATATGCTGATGATACAGAAGAAAGCCTTTCACTGCGGATACTTCAAGAAGAGCATAAACTTTACCCGGAAGTAGTTCGGCTTCTTTGTGAGGATAAAATTCGTTATGAAGACAGAAAAGTGATAATAATTGAGGAGGAGACAGAAAATGAGTAAATATGCGTTAATTAGTGTGTCAGATAAAAGCGGCGTTGTGAAATTTGCAGAAGGGCTTATAAATTTGGGTTATAAGATTATTTCTACTGGAGGAACAGCAAGAGCATTGCAAGAATCCGGGTTGGAAGTCACTCCTGTTTCTGAAATGACAGGTTTTCCTGAAATCTTAGAAGGAAGGTTAAAAACTCTGCATCCGAAGATTCATGGAGGAATTTTGGCAAAGGGAACAGACGAACATATGAAACAGTTGGCAGATTTGGGAATTGAAGCGATAGACTTGGTAGTTGTTAATCTTTATCCCTTTAGAAGAACTGTAGCCAAGCAAGGAGTTACCCTTGATGAAGCTATTGAAAACATTGATATTGGTGGGCCTACTATGTTACGTGCGGCCGCTAAGAATTATGAACGTGTTACTGTTATTGTTAATCCAAAACGTTATGATGAGGTTTTAGATGAACTTGGAAAAGAAGATGAAATTAGTCTTGAAACACGAAAAAAATTAGCGCTAGAAACATTTACACACACTGCTTCCTATGATATGGCTATTAGCAGTTACCTTGGTAAGGTTATAGAAGATGAAGAATTTCCAACACATTGGTTTTTAGAGGGTGAGAAGATTCAAGGTTTACGTTATGGGGAGAATCCACATCAAAAAGCTGCTTTTTACGGATTGCCTGGGACTAAAGAGGGAACTATTGCTAGGGCGAAACAGTTGCAGGGTAAGGAATTATCATATAATAATATTGTTGATGTTGAATCTGCGTGGGCTATTGCTAATGAGTTTGCTAAACCGGCCGCTGTGATTATTAAACATACCAATCCTTGTGGAGCGGCTATAGATAATGATATTCACACGGCTTATGCTAGAGCGTATGATTCGGATTCTATATCTGCTTATGGAGGTATTGTTGGACTAAATAGAGAGGTTGAGAGAGGTACAGCAAGGGAGATGTGCAAAACCTTTTTAGAGGCTGTTATTGCTCCTTCTTTTAGTAAAGAAGCTCTTGAAATATTATCCCAGAAAAAAAATGTTCGGTTATTAGCTATGGGAAATAAAAGCAACGAAGCAAAGGAGTATTGGGTAGAACCCGTTAGTGGTGGTTTCCTTGTTCAGGAGAGGGATGATATGCAAGTAGCAATTCAAGATGTTAAAGTAGCGACAAAGAAAGAACCGAATAAAGAACAGTTGGATGAACTTCTTTTTGCATGGAAAATTGCTAAACACGTTAAATCTAATGCGATAGTTGTTACTAAAAACAGGAAAATATTAGGTGTGGGTGCTGGACAAATGAATAGGGTAGGAGCGGCGAAGATAGCTTTGGAACAAGCTGGCGATGAAATAAGAGGAGCTGTTCTTGCTTCCGACGCATTTTTCCCATTCTCTGATACTGTTGAAGCTGCAGCTAAAGCGGGTATTAAAGCTATTATTCAACCTGGTGGTTCTATTAGGGATGAAGATGTGATCACAAAAGCTGATGAATATGGTCTTGCAATGGTCTTTACAGGTAAAAGACATTTTAAACACTAGGAGGGGAGAAGGGTGAATAAAATAAGAGTTTTAGTTATAGGTGGCGGTGGACGTGAACACACCCTTGTCTGGAAATTGGCTCAAAGTGATAAGATAGACAAGATATATTGTGCACCTGGGAATGCGGGTATTTCTACGATAGCTCAGTGTGTACCTCTTGAAGCTGATGATATTTCGGGTATAGTAGATTTCTGTGAAAAAGAAAAAATTGATTTAGCGGTTGTTGGACCGGAATTACCTCTTACTTTGGGAATCGTTGATGCACTTGAGGAGGCTGGAATAAAGGCCTTTGGTCCAAACAAGAAAGCGGCTGAAATAGAAGGAAGCAAGGCTTTTTCTAAAGATTTAATGGTTCGTTATGGAATACCTACAGCTCGTTATGGAGTTTTTACAGATATTCAAAAAGCCAAGAGCTTTGCTCGAGAAATGACAGGGCCTTGGGTTGTTAAAGCGGATGGATTGGCAGCTGGGAAAGGGGTGCTGATCTGTTCTAATCTAGAAGAGACTGATTTAGCCATTGAAAAAGTACTGTTAGAAAAGACTTTTGGTGTAGCAGGAACAAAGTTGATTATAGAAGAATTTTTATTAGGTGAAGAATTAAGTGTAATGGCGTTTTGTGATGGGAAAACAGTTGTGCCTATGGTTTCTGCACAAGATCATAAGAAAATTTTCAATGGTGATAAGGGGGCAAATACAGGTGGAATGGGAGCTTATTCACCTGCTCCGGTAGCTACACCCTTAATGATCAAAGAGATAGAAGAAAAAGTATTAAAACCGACGGTTGCAGCTATGGCGGAAGAAGGTCGGTCTTTCAAAGGTATTTTGTACGCAGGACTGATGATAAATGAAGAGGGAGCTCGTGTTCTTGAATATAATGCACGTTTTGGAGATCCTGAAACGCAAGTAGTTTTACCTAGATTAAAAAGTGATCTTGTGGATATAATTATGGCTGTTATAGAAGGAAGCTTGGATGATTTAAACATAGAATGGAAAGAAGAAGCGTGTGCTAGTGTTGTTATGGCATCGGGAGGTTATCCGGATAAATACCAAAAGGGCTTTGCCATAACTGGTTTAGAGAAAGATTGTAAGGAAGTTATTGTTTTTCATAGTGGTACTTCATTGCTAGAAGGTAAAACAGTAACTAATGGTGGGCGTGTGTTAGCGGTTACGGCATTAGGGAAAGATTTACGTCAAGCAGTAGATTTAGCTTATGGTGGAGTAAAAAAAATAAATTTTCAAGACGTATATTATCGGGATGACATTGCCTATCGTGCATTTAATCGAAGGTAATAGAATTAATGAGGTTAGACCTCTTGATTTCTAATAATGAAAAGGAGAATTGGTGTGATAGAATCAAAGAAAAAACTTCATTATGTCTTGATGAGATGGTTTATCCTCCTAAGTATTATTAGTACAGTTTTGAGCATGTTTGTATATATTGTATCAACATATGGTTCTCTAAAAAGTTTTGCTTTTGAAAATATATGTAGTGTGAGAGATCAGCAAGCACAACTTATTGATAATTGGTTTCAAGAGCGAACTGATGATGTAAAACGACTTTCTCTTTGCTCTGTAGTTAAGGAAAAGAATCTTGAAGGAATAAATAAATTATTTAATGAACAGCTTAGTCAATTCAAAGTAGATTTTGAGAGCTTTACATGCGTTGATGCAGATGGACATATCTTAATTGGAAAAGATGAGGGAAAAGATGATATTTCTGTGGCGGATCGGGATTATTATAAGCTTGCTATGGAAGGAAAAGGTAACGTTAGTGAAGTAATTCAAAGTAGGATTACAGGTAATCCAGTAGTGATTGTCGCTTGCCCTGTTTTTTCTGATGAGGGAGAAATAACAGGCCTTGTTTTTGGGTCTTTAAATTTGGACAAGTTAGATAAAATTTCGTCATATTTTCATATTGGCAAGACGGGAGAAATATATCTTGTTGATAAAAAAGGCCTGATGGTTAGTGAATCAAGGTTTACACCATTATTGGTTAAAAATGGTATAGTTAATTCAACAAGTAAATACAATTTTCAAGTAAAATCGGAGGCAGTAGAAAGACTTAGGCAAGGAGAGAAAGGTTATGCGGAGTATAAAAATTATTTAGATTGCCAAGTATTAGGCGCTTTTAAAGGATTGGATAATTATGAATGGGGCGTAGTGGTTGAAATAGAAAGAGATGAAATTATCGGAACTGTTTTTACAAAAATATGCAGAATAGCCATTCTTTTCTTAACTCTCTATATATTGATTGTGTATCCTTTAGCAAAACATATTGCATTTAGAGTCGTTAGTCCTATTATTAATATGGCTAATAATATCGCACATTTTGCTAAGGATTATCAAGAGGAATTAAAGCAAAATTTTGTAACAGAAGAATCGCCTTATGAAGAAGCAAAGATATTAAATGATGCTTTTTATAAGATGAGTAAAAAGATGAGTAGCCTTATGGAGACTCTTAAAATTCAGGCACTATATGATCCTTTAACAGGATTAGCCAACAGACGTCAGCTTTTCCAAAGGGGGCAAGAAATGATAGAAGTTGCTCGTAGAAAACAGACGTGTGTTTCCCTGATTTATTTTGATATAGATAACTTCAAAGGTATAAATGATAATTACGGGCATGATGGTGGTGATGAGGTTCTTGTTCATATTGCAGAGATGATGGGAAACATATCACGGGTTAGTGATGTGGCTGGAAGAGTTGGGGGAGATGAGTTTGCAATAATACTTCCGGAAACAGACATGGAAGGGGCACAGTTATTAGCAGAACGTTTTAGAAAATATGTAGAAGAAACTCTTATAGAAATAGGTAACATTAAGTTTAATATTACCATAAGTGTGGGGATGTCTACTTTTATAGGAGCATTAGTGTATAATGAAAGTAGCGTTGAGATTTTAGGAAAAC
>Ga0265294_10011263_pt1 | contig 10066 bp, 6 predicted proteins | sample MunlanPumphouse3_FD_192504 | JGI IMG/M metagenome (GOLD analysis project Ga0265294, IMG submission 192504) | Groundwater microbial communities from a municipal landfill in Southern Ontario, Canada - Pumphouse #3 | ecosystem: Environmental > Aquatic > Deep subsurface > Groundwater | place...
TACGTCGATCTGCACTTTGATGCGGTAGTTTGTGCCGTCCCAAGACTCATCGAGAATCTTGGTTTGCAAAAATGCGGCGGTGAAGCTTTTAACGCTTGAGTGCAGCTTTTTTTCTATTGCGTCGTTTTGAATCTTTTCGTCGGAGCTAAAACGGGTCGCCATACCGCTTCCTAGCTCCTCAATCGTAAGGTTTTTGAGCATTTTTAGCGCTTGGGCTTTTGCGCTTGCTTTGGAGTCGTTTTCACTTGCGGCGTAGGTGTACTCTTTGGTCAGCGTTATGGCATGTAGCGAGAAAACGGCGCTTAGAAGGAGAAAAAAGATACGGTTCATTTTACCCCCTTTTCCCATTTGTTTTTGAGCGAGAGCGCGATCTCTTGTGGCAGCGATTTGAGCAGATAGGGCAGTTCTTCTTGGAGGCTAAGCGGTACGGGGCGACCGATTTTCCCTTGGCTTAAAAGTGCTAGGTAGGCATCTGCTAACGCCTCTTTTTGTGTGTTTGTTTGCGCGGGGGCAAAAAGTTTGTAGTAGTATCTGCTTGGCATGTGCTTTGGCATGCGCGCAAAGAGGCGCAAAACGCTTTGTATCTCGTTTGCGTCGTACATGCCATGATTTTCAAGATAATCAAAAATGGCATAAAGACGCGCGTCTTGCCAGTCGGGGGTAATGGTCTCAAAGGTTTGGAACAAAAAAGCTCTATAGAGGGGGTCTTGCACCCCGTAGCGGCGAAACACGTCTAAAATATTTTGATGCACGAAAATGTTTTTCTCCCCCTCCATCGGCAAGCGCACCGCTTTTTCACATACGCTACGAATACGCTCGCTCGTGCGCAGATTGCGAAGCCCCAAAAGAATCTCTTCTCGCAGCGAATCTTGGAGTGTCTCCTCTTTTTTTGCAGCCTCGACCTCTATCGTTTTTTTGATTTGTGCCTGCATCGCGTCGTGATCCACCTCGATACGCGCTTTGAGGTAAAACTTTTCGCCGTCCCATTTTTCGTTTAAAATTTCGGTTTTTGTCATGGCGACAGAAAAGGTTTGCAGAGAACTTTTAATGATATGGGTCACCTCCTCCCCCTCCACGTGCGTTTCGTTCTCCATGGAGCTTAGGACGTCCACCCCGATCTCTTCGATAAGTTCGCTTTTAAGCGCCTCCAATGCCGCTTTACGTGCCGAAGCCTTTGAGTCGTTTTCGCTTGCGTTGTAAGTGTATTCGCGCTCGAAACTTTGGGCTAAAAGCCAAAACGGCAGAAACAAGAGGGTAAAAATCATAAAGAGTTTGTACATACGTTATCCTTTGTGAATTAAACGGCTATTTTACTCGAAAGAGGCTGAAATTTAAAACGGAAGAAGTATAATGTTTCCTATCTATTTGCTTAAAAAGGTGTTGGCATGTTGACGCTTATAACCGTTTTGATTTTGATTATTTTGCTCTCGCGCATCACCGAAGAGACCACGAAAATCCCCTCTACGCTTGCGATTATTTTGTACGCATTTTTGCTCTCGATCTTCTTTCCCCACCTTTTTTCTATCAGCAGCGAGGAGTTTAACGAGATACTTTATTTGATGCTTCCCATCATCCTTTTGCCCGATATTCTCAACATCTCCATCAAAGAACTCAAGCTTTATGCCAAAGAGATTTTTTATCTTGCGGTGGTTTCGGTTATCGTCTCTATCGCTCTGGCGAGTTTTGTGACCCCCTACATTTTGCCCGAATACAGTTTTACCTTCGGGATGCTGCTTGCGCTTTTTACGATGCTTATGGCGACCGATGCAATCACGGTAAGCTCCATCATGGCGCGCTTTAAACTTCCGAACCGCCTAAAAATCTATGCCGAATCGGAGTCGCTTTTTAACGACGTGACGGCGCTTATTATCTACTATTTTATCGCTTTGCCACTTTTGGAGGGGAGCACGGTCGATGCGATGTCGGTGAATTTTATCGTCTTTAAAGTGCTCTTTTTTTCCACCCTCATAGGCGTTGCAACCGCTTCGGCAGGGTTTTTGGCGATCAAGATTTTGCGCAACCCTTTCGATCAGTTTTTGATTATCTATCTTATCGTCATCGTTTCGTTTTTAGTTGCGGAGCATTTCCACATCGCGGGGATCCTCTCGATCGTGGCGGCGGTGATAACCTTTAAGATACTCGTTCAGCGCGAGACCAAGAAAAACCCGCATGCCATAGAAAAGCAAGAGGAAGAGGGGGTCTATACGACGCTCATGGAGTTTTTAAAAAACGTCCCCGCCATCACCAAACACGAGTTTAGGGAGTACAAAAAAGAGGCGATGTTTGTGGGGGTGTTTGCAAACGCCGTGGTGTTTACGGTGATCGCAAATATCATCGATCTGCACCTTTTGCTGCGCTATTGGTACGAGATTTTGGTCGTGTTTGCGCTTACCAGCGTTATTCGGTTTGCAAGCACGGCTTCGCTGATTGCGACGATGAAACTCCCGTTTTACTGGACAAAGACCCTCACCCTCTCGGGCACCAAAGGGGCGCTTGCCATCATTATGGTGCATTCGCTCCCCGCTTGGTTTGTGTACAAAGAGCTTTTTACCGCTATCGTCATCGGTAACGTAATTGTTAGTACCTTTATCTATACCTTTTTACTGATGTGGCACATCGCCTCACATGCCAAAGAGTACGAGAGCGACTGCGCACAGGAAAATATGGAACACGACCCGTTGGCGACATTTTCCAAAGAGCTTGTAAGCGTGCTTGAAAAAGACACCTATTCAAAAGCCTACAACCGCGTTTTTATCGAAGATATCCTCTCCAAAGAGCTTGCCCGCGTGCGCCGCTACAAGATAGAACTCTCCGCTATCGTTTTAAAACTCACATGCCAAGCATGCAGCGAAAAACAGCGTCACGAGATCGTACATGCTATAGGTTCTATCATCACGGAGGACATCCGCACCAACGACTATTTCGGCAAACTCGACGAAGAGAGGTTCGTAATTCTGGCGACAAACACATCCCTCAGCGGTGCGTTAGTGTTAGCGCAAAAGATAGAAAAGCAGCTTGAAGAGATTTTAGACAAAGAGGTGGGTTTTCATTTCGGCGTTACCGAAGCCCACGAAACAGACGACGTCGCGGCAATATTTGAAAAACTCGGCGACGCGGTGGTGAAAAGTATAGACCACAAAAAAGGGATAGAGATCGAGGTGTAGCGGGTTTTTTTAGAAGCGTGAAATGTGGCGTACGATTGCCCCGACAAAGGGGAAAATCGAGTGCTAGAAATAGTAGCGAAGCGTAAGGTTCGTAACGGTTTGTGTCGGTAAGTCGCCCGTGCCCACGGCAAGACCCGCTTCGGCACCGAATGAGACATGCTCGTTAAACATATATTCGTAACCTGCCGTAGGGGTAAAAAGCAAACCGCCGTCTAGGGTGCTAAAATCGACAACGCCTAAACGTGCACCTACGTAAAAAAGAGAATTTTCGGTTGCTGCCGTTTTGTAAAAACCGCCGACACCAAGATCGATTCTCTTATCGAAATCTTCATCATAAGCAAAATAACCCTCTACACGTAATGCAGTGTCGATATCGTATCCTAGATGGATTGAGTTTGTATCGTGCGCAATACCGATATGCGCACGTTCCGCCGTAGATGCATAAAGGCTGCTTAAAGCAAGCAAAGAGGAGATAATAATTTTTTTCATGTTGTATCCTTAATAAGTTTGATTGCGGATTCTACAGAAAAAAATATAAAAAGTTTCTTTTAAACACTAATGTTGTGCACTTTATGAGTAAACCCTATAAAGTGGCAGGGACAGATATCCCTATAACTCCCTAAAGCTTCCCGCATCTTACCGATGCGGGAGAAAAACTGACACCTTATGCCCCTTTTTAAAGAGGCTGCGTAAGGTCTAGTGATACGAAAGAAACTTTTTTCAAACGTTATAGTACGTCGCGTTGGGGTGGTAGACCACCACCGCGCTTGTCGATTGCTCAGGGTGAATCTGGAACGTTTCGCTTAGCTCTATGCCGAACTCTTCGGGTTTTAAGAGGTCAAAGAGGGGGCGGTTGAGCTCAAGGTCGGGACATGCCGCGTAGCCGAACGAGTAACGGCTTCCTTGGTATTTGTTCATCTGTACGTCTGCTAGGGTGCTTCCCTCCCCTTCGCTGATGTTAAGATCAAGTCGGATTTGTTTATGTACCATCTCCGCAAGCGCTTCGGCAAGTTCGACCCCTAAGCCGTGGAACTGATAATACTCCGTGTAGTTCCCCGACTCGTAAATCTCTTTTTCAACTTCGCTTAGACGGCTTCCTGCACTCACACACGTCAGCGCTACCACGTCGTGACGCTCGCTGTGGAAAAAATCGCTAAGGGCGCGGTGGGGCTGTTTGCTCTGTCTAGGGAAAGTAAACTGCGCTACCGCGCGCCCTATGGCATGTTCGAGCGGTTCGCGGTTGATCTCGCTTTCGTTGTTGTACCCCTCGCTTGCATCGAAAATAAGCAAGGTATTGTTATCACTACGGCACGGCCAATAGCCGTAAAGAATCGTAGGTTCAAAAAGTTTTTCGTCCAAAAACCGTTTTTTGAGTTTTTCGTAGGCAGGCCGGACTACATCGTTTAGCTGCTTTTCGTACGCCTCTTTGCTCATCCCTTTGGAACTGTATCCCCAGCGCGATTTAAAGAGGATTTTATGGTTGATCCACTCAAACGCCGTTTCGACTTGCTGCTGCGTCAGTTTAAGTTCTCTGCGCCCCCAAAACGGCGGCGTCGGTACGCGTACGTCGCGGTTTGGCATGGTGAGTTCGTGAAACGGCGGGATGATAATCTCTTTTTTCTCTTTAACGTCCTCATTATCTATGGCATGTGGGTGTAAATTGGTATCGAGATTTCCTTTTTCTATGCGCCCCATCGCGGTTACCCCGTCAAACGCGTCTTTGCAGTAAAAGATGGGACCCTTGTAAAACGGACGGCAGAACTCGTCGATAAATTTGCGCGTAAGTGCCGCCCCGCCGAGGAGAATCGGCACTTCGATCCCCGCTTCTTTGAGCGCTTCGAGGTTCTCTTTCATCACTTGCGTCGATTTGACCAGTAAGCCGCTCATCCCGATAGCGTCGGCGTTGGACTCTTTGAGGGTTTGCACAAAATTATCCAAATCGACCTTGATCCCAAGGTTTATCACCTTAAAGCCGTTGTTTGAGAGGATGATGTCCACAAGGTTTTTCCCCACGTCGTGTACGTCCCCCTTGACGGTTCCCAAAATCAGCGTCGTATCGGTTTTTTTCTCGATTTTGGGCAAATACGGTTGGAGATAATCGACTGTTTTTTTCATTGTTTCGGCACTTTGAAGCACGAAAGGAAGCTGCATCTGCCCGCTTCCGAAAAGCTCCCCCACCACTTTCATGGCGTCGATAAGAATTTCGTTGACGATTCTCTCGGGGGCTATGGTGTGGCGTGCTTCCTCCACGAGGGGGATCATCCGCTCTTTGTCTCCGTCCATCAAAAGTTTGGCGATCTTCTCTTCGGTGCTCATGGCGAGGTAGGCTTCATCCCCCGCGGCATTGTCCACCTTCTCTTTGGTGCTAAAATGCTCTATAAACGCAAAAAGCGCTTCGCCGTTTGGCTTACGATTAAAGATAAGGTCGTCGCATATCTCTTGGTCTTGCTTGGAGATTTTATTGATAGGGATAACATGCTGAACGTTGATAATAACGCTTGTGAGCCCCGCTCGGGTACAGTGGTGCAAAAACATCGAGTTGAGGTAAGGACGCGCATCTTTGTCAAGCCCGAACGAGATGTTCGAAAGCCCCAAAATAGCCCCCACTTCAGGGTGACGGCGGCGGAGTTCGCGGATCGCTTCGACGGTGTTGATCCCCGCTTCAAAATACTCCGCATCCCCGCTTCCGAGGGTAAAAGTGAGCACGTCAAAGACCAAATCCTCTTTTTTGATCCCGTGGCGGGTAGTGGCAAGCTCTATGATCCGCTCGGCGATGGCGAGTTTTTTCTCCACCGTTTTTGCCATCCCCTCTTCATCAATTGTCAGACACACGAGAGCCGCGCCGAATTTTTTTGCCAAAGCACACACTTCGTCAAACTTCTCTATGCCGTCTTCGAGGTTGACGGAGTTGATGATCGGCTTGCCGCCGATGAGTTTAAGAGCGGTTTCAAGCCCTTTGGTTTGGGTAGAATCGGGCATAAGCGGCAGGGATATTTTTTGTGCATAAAGCTCCATGACGCGGTGCATATCTTTCGTCTCGTCACGCCCTGCAAACCCTACACTCACGTCTAAAACATGCGCGCCTACGCGCACCTGTTGCTGGGCGACGCTAAGTGTTCCCTCGTAATCTTCGGCTAAAAGCAGTTCTCGAAACGCTTTGGAACCCGTGGCGTTGCTTCTCTCACCGACAAGCAGAGGCGCAGGCTCTTGCATAAGCGGTACGGTGTTAAAAAGAGACGCTAACGAGTTTGGCTGTTTGCCGCTAGGTGCTTTTGGGGCTATGGCATGTACGCGGTTGACGAGGGCACGGATATGCTGCGGCGTAGTGCCGCAGCACCCGCCCAAAAAGCTGACGCCGTCGTATTTTAAGAAGTTCTCTTGGCGGGTTGCAAACTCGTCGGGTCCCATCGGGTAGTAGGTGTAACCGCCGCGGTTTTGGGGCAATCCCGCGTTGGCATGTACGGAGATCGGTTTATGCCAAAGTTCGCTAAGGGTTTTGACGTGTTTCTCCACCTGCTCGGGTCCCGTACCGCAGTTAAACCCGAGGCTTATGATGTCAAACGGCTCTAAAATCGTCGTAATGGTCGAAGCGTCGGTTCCGATGAGCATCGTACCGCTAAGCTCGATGGTAACCGAAACCATGACGGGCAGTTCCGTGTTTCTTTGTCGGTTGGCTTCTTGGCATGCGTGCAGAGCCGCTTTGATCTGCAGCGGGTCTTGGCATGTCTCAAGCAAAAAGATATCGGCGCCCCCGTCGATGAGCCCCAGACACATCTCGGTGTACCCTTCAAACATCTCGTCGTAGTGGATATGCCCGAGTGAGGGGAGTTTCGTTCCCGGTCCGATGGAACCTAAACAAAAGCGGGGATGCTCGGGCGTTGCAAACTTTTCGCACTCCTCTTTGACCAGACGCGCGCCTGCTTTGGTAAGCTCGTAAGCGCGGTGAGCGATTTGGTACTCATCTAAAACCCAGCTAAAAGAGCCGAAAGTGTTGGTGGTGATAAGGTCGGCACCCGCGGTTAAGTAGGCGTGAAAAATCTCGCGCAACACCTCGGGGCAGGTGACGTTTAAGAGTTCGTTACACCCTTCGTTGCCCTCCCAAGCCTCTTTGGGAATTTTCTCGTCGCGCTGTTGGAGTTGCGTCCCCATCGCCCCGTCGATAATAAGGGGGCGTTTTTTGATTGTCTCTAAAATGTAATGTTTCGTCGTCATAATAATGCGGTACTTTATGTGTAAAATTTGGAAAAATTCTATCGCAATTGAGCATAAAAAAGACTTTTAGGAGGTCGTTAAGATTTCGTTTAAGTTTGAAGTGCTAAAAAGTGCAATATAATGTTTTTATCAAACTTTTTTAGATTGCTTCACTTCGTTTGCAATGGCGGAACATCGTCGTTGCGAAGAGGTACGACGAAGCAATCTAGGTTTTGCATAAGTCTACAATAAAAAAGAGGAGTTTATTATGGTAAAAAATATCATGGCATGTTCGGTGCTGGCGGCTACGTTGCTTTTGAGCGGATGTGGCGGGAGTGATGCAGAGAGCGAGTTGCAAACGCAACAAATGTTGGATGAGGGGAATTACGAGGGGGTGATTGCTAAAATCACAAACCCTGAAACAAACGAAGATTATATGGCGCTCGCGGCGGCATATATGCAAAGAGCAGGTTTGGGATTGGCGGATTTGGTAACCGTTATCGCCGACAGTACGGAAGATGAAAACGACGAAGCATTTGCGGCGTTTGTTAAAAGCGTAAAAGAGAAAAGCTCTTCCACCGCTTTGCAGGACTTAGAAAAATCTGCCGGTTATTATAAAGATGTAGTAACGGATTGTAATAGTACGACGCTCAGCACATCGCAAGAAGATGCGTGTTTGTACAGAGGACTTGCGCAAACTATGAAAGCGTCTGCAACGATAGGGTATATAGCGGATGATATTTCAAATTTCGGTACAAGCGGATCTACCGACAACAAACTGAAAGCTTCTACGTGTGCGATGCAGTATGCATCGAACGGAACTACGGGGGATTGTACAATAATTTCCAATGGAAACGTAACGTTTACGCAAAGCGGTGTGACTTATGAAAGTATCGATGTTACGTACAATGGGGAAACGTTCGAAAACTTGATTAGAACAATCGATACTGTAAAACAAACGGCAATCACCAGCGGTTATTGTTCGTTAACCGATTTCGCAACGAGAACGGAAACTTTTGATCCTTCTTACCATGTTTGTCCTGTTACCGAAACGGCGGAAGCAGAAGAATTAACGACGGAAGCACTTATTGTCGATGCTTTAAACGACGGTGTGGACTCTATCGGCGGAATAGCTACGGAAGATATGCAGGCAGATATCGACGAGTTTAAATGTGAGGTTTTGGGCGGTACGTACTCGGAATACAACGGATGTATAAATAATACAAGTGGTTTATCTATTAATTTAGAAACTACTAGTGTTACAACTGCAGAAGTTATCGATTATTTAAACAATAACAACTAAAAAAGGGAAGAAGCATGAAAAAAATAGTAACACTTTCACTTATCACGGCAACATCTTTGATGGCGATGTACGGCGAACATGCCTACCTTTACAAAGATCCTCGTATTATGGGGATGGGGGGTGCCAACGTAGCTGTAGGTTCTTATTCCACTTCGGTATTTTCAAACCCTGCCGGACTTACAAATATCGAAAAAGAGCACGGATTTGTCGTGGATCTTTTGGGTTTAGGGGTTTCGGGCAGTAAAAGTGCTTTGGACTTTGCCGAGGATTTGCAAGATGCAATCGATACCGAAGAGGACGCAGAGGTAGCAAAGGTTCTTAAAGAGTATTCGGGTGAGCATTTTCACGTAGGTGTCGACAACTACACCTCGATCTCAAAAAATTCCGATGTTTTTGCATGGAGTATCGGTCTTTTGGCAGCGGCAGACGTGAATTTTATGCCGCATGCGCAGGGAAGTACGACGGGAGGGCTTTTACAAACCTCTTCAAGAGCTTACGGCGGAATCGTTTTAGGTGCTGCAAAACCTTTTGATACCGAGTTAGGTCGCGTAGACGTAGGCGTGGGGGTAAAATATATTTCGCAAATGTCCTACGAGGGTGTTTTGGGGGTAAGTGAATTGCTTGAAGACGGAGAAGACAACGATTTGGCAGATACCCTTCAAGATAAATACGAAAAAGAATCCTCTGCAATCGGTCTTGATCTTGGGGTGATGTATCATCCCTTTAGCGATAGCTACTGGAATCCTACGTTTGGTTTGAGTATTATGAACATAGGTATGGAGATGGATAAAAATTACGGCTACCAACCTATCACCGTAAACGTAGGTGCTTCGGTAACTCCAGAGGTTCCGTATTTGGACAAATTGGTTTTAGCGATCGACTACGTCGATTTGCTCAATGCCAACAAAGTGCGTACGTATAAATTCAGCGAAACCGACGAGGTGATCTATTCCGATTATAAAGAGGAAGATTATATGAAACGTCTTCGTCTGGGGGTCAGTGCAACCCTTTTAGATACGTGGGCATTCTCTACGACGCTTAATGCTGGGATGTACCAAGGCGCCTATACGGCGGGTGTGAATTTAGAACTTTTCTTCTTAAAACTTAATGCTGCAACTTATGAAGAGCAGATCGGTACGGGTGACGTTGATATAGCAGATAGACGCTATATGGTACAGCTGGGTATCGGCTGGTAATTTTTATGCCGCATGCTCCCTTGGCATGTGGCGATTTTTTCTTTTTTCCCTTTTATTTCCCCCTCCAATCTTTAATGTGACGAAAAAACAATAAATTTACTTGACTTACTTCGTCAATCGGTGGTATAATGACGATGAAATTAAAAAAAATGAGAGGTTTAATCGTTAATCATGGTCATTGCATATATACGTCAAGATAAACTCTTTGAAGC
>Ga0265294_10011264_pt1 | contig 10066 bp, 7 predicted proteins | sample MunlanPumphouse3_FD_192504 | JGI IMG/M metagenome (GOLD analysis project Ga0265294, IMG submission 192504) | Groundwater microbial communities from a municipal landfill in Southern Ontario, Canada - Pumphouse #3 | ecosystem: Environmental > Aquatic > Deep subsurface > Groundwater | place...
AATTGTTAGATAAAAATATAAACATTCCTGATGTACTGCCAATATTACCATTACGAAACACTGTATTATTCCCTGGCGTAATACTACCCATTGGTGTGGGAAGAAATAAGTCTTTTAAAATAATAAAAGATGCCTATAAAGAAGGCAAAACTATTGGAGTTATCACTCAGAAAAGATATGATATAGAAAATCCTACTCAAGAAGATCTATTTACAATAGGTACTGTTGCCACTATATTACGTATTATAGAAATGCCCAATGGGGGAACTACTGCTATTATTCAAGGAAATAAAAGATTTCAACTTGAAGATATATTATATGACGAACCTTATCATGTTGGTAAAATTCATGTAATAGAAGATGAAAGTCTTACTGATAAAAACAATAAAGAAATCATTGCTATTAATAATTCACTTAAAGAAATGGCAGAACAGATAATGAAGTATTCTGCACAATTCGCAAAAGAGACTCAAATAGCCCTTAAAAATATTGAAAGCATTCTATTTCTTGTTAATTTTATTTCCTCCAATATGGATATAGATTATAAAGTTAAACAAGATTTACTCGAAATAAATAATGTAAAACAACGTGGTCTTAAATTGCTCGAAATATTAAATAACCAGGTAAATATATTAAAGATAAAAAGTGATATTCAAAAAAAAGTAAAGAGTGATATAGACAAACAACAAAAAGAATATCTGCTTCATCAACAAATTAAGACGATACAGAATGAACTTGGAGATAATCCTGCAGATTCAGAAATACAAGAAATCAAAGAAAAAGCTTCAAGCAAAAAATGGAATGATAACATTAAGAAAATCTTTGATAAAGAATTTAAAAAACTGCAACGTATTAATCAAGCTGCCCCTGATTATTCTATACAGACTAATTATTTAAATGAAATGTTAGACTTACCATGGAATCATTATTCAAAAGACAACTTGGACTTAAAGCATGCAGAAGAAGTTCTTAATAAAGATCATTATGGTCTAGAAAAAGTAAAAGAGAGGATACTAGAATACATAGCTGTATTAAAGCTTAAAGCAAATATGAAGTCTCCTATCATTTGTCTTTACGGACCTCCAGGAGTTGGTAAGACTTCTTTAGGAAAATCTATAGCTGAAGCTTTAAATCGTAAATATATAAGAATGTCCATGGGTGGACTTCACGATGAAGCCGAAATTAGAGGTCATAGAAAAACTTATATTGGAGCTATGACTGGTAGAATTCTTCAAAATATCAAAAAAGCTGGAACATCAAATCCTGTATTTGTATTGGATGAAATAGATAAGGTATCGAATGATTATAGAGGAGACCCTCAATCTGCACTGCTAGAAGTATTAGATCCAGAACAAAACTCCACTTTTCATGATAATTTTTTAGATATGGACTATGATTTATCAAAAGTCATGTTTGTAGCAACAGCGAATGATCTTAGTACAATAGCTCCTGCGCTAAGGGACAGAATGGAAATTATAGAAATAAATGGATACTTAATTGATGAGAAAGTTCAAATAGCTAAAAGACATTTAATCACTAAGGAATTAGAAAACAACGGTATTAAGAGTAAAAACATTACTATTCCTGATGATACTATTGAATATATAATTGAAAAATATACTAGAGAATCAGGAGTTAGAGCTCTGGAGATGATGCTTGCAAAATTAATGCGACGAATAGCTAAAAATGTTGCGCAAGATAGTAATTATACCATTCTTGTCACAAAAGATAAAGTAAAAGATTTATTAGGTTCTCCTATATTTCTACGAGAGGAGTATGAAGGTAATGATTATATTGGAGTCGTAACAGGATTAGCTTGGACAACTGTTGGAGGAGAAATTCTATTTATAGAATCAAGCCTTAGCAAAGGTAAAGGGATTTTGACTATGACTGGTAATTTAGGTGATGTCATGAAAGAATCTGCTACAATAGCATTTCAATATATAAAATCTCATGCAACAGAATTAGGTATTGACGAAGATCTTATAGAAAATAGGAATATTCACATACATGTACCAGCAGGAGCAGTACCTAAAGATGGACCATCTGCTGGTATTACGATAATAAGTTCTATGGTCTCTTCCTTTACTGGCAAAAAGATAAAAAAGGCCCTTGCCATGACTGGTGAAATTGCTCTTAGGGGAACTGTTATGCCTGTCGGAGGTATAAGAGAAAAAATACTAGCAGCTAAAAGATCTGGCATTAAAGAGATTATTTTAAGTGATACTAATCGTAAAGATATAGAAGAAATAAAGAAAGAATACATTGAAGGTTTAATTTTTCACTATGTTAAGACAATAAATGAAGTAATTTCATTAGCTTTGGAAAATTAATACTAAGTTATAAACAAATAGAAAGCGTGACAAAGGTATACGCTTTTAATTTGTTTTATATTTTTTATAAAAAAATAAATTTTATTAGTAGTGAAAGGAAATCATTAGTAATGCAAAAAATTTAAACTTATGAATTCTACAATCAAATATATACTTGGAATATTAGCATTTCTCGCTATGTGTGTATTTTGCTGGTATTTTTTTTCCATAATATTATATATACTTATTGCAGCTGTATTATCATTTTTAGGCAGACCAATTGTAAATTTTCTAAGTAAAATAAAAATCAAAGGGTTTACACCTGGTAATTCCCTCTCTGCTGCCATATCCTTAATTATTATATGGATTATTGCCTTTATATTTTTCTATACCATAATACCATTAGTATCAAAAGAATTTAATGTATTGAGCAACATCAATATAGATAATGTAATAACAGCTTTAGCAGATCCTATTGCTAAGTGCGATATATTACTTCAAAAATATGGAATAATTGAAACAACTTCTAGTTTAACTAATAATATAAAAGATACTATTAGCTCTTTTGTTCAATCAATTAATGTTAGAAATATTTTTGGATCATTAGCTGATACTATTTCTGGAATTTTTATAGCCCTATTTTCTGTAAATTTTATAACATTCTTCTTCTTAAAAGATAGTGAACAGTTTTCTGAAATGATATTAGCCCTTGTACCTTCAAAATTTGAAGCACAAACATTAAAAGCTCTAGACTCCATAGAAAAATTATTAGTAAGATATTTCGTAGGTATTTGTTTCGAAGTTATATGCATTATGATACTAAATAGTATAGGATTATCTATTATAGGTTTAAATTTTAGTAATGCTGTTGTTATCGCATTGATAACTGGTATTTTAAATGTTATTCCATATATTGGTCCTCTTATAGGAATTATTTTCGGAGTTACTGTTGGAGTCATTATAAATCTAGATTTACCTTTTGCTTCAGAAGTACTACCTTTATTATTAAATATGACTATTGTACTCGTAATTACACAATTAATTGATAATTTTTTATTACAACCGTTTATTTATGGTAATAGCGTATACGCTCATCCTCTAGAAATATTTTTAGTTATACTTTTAGCTGGAAACTTTGCTGGCATAGCAGGAATGATACTAGCAATCCCATCTTATACTGTTTTAAGAGTTATACTTAGAGAATTTTTTAATAATTATAAATTAGTAAAAAGCATTACCAAAAGCCTTCAAACAAAGAAATAGTTTGTTTTTTCAATTTTTTTATAATTATTCAGATTTATAGTTTAACTTTGTATAAATTTTAAAAATATGTTTTTAAGTATACTATTTCTGATATGTGGATTTTTAATTCTAATTTTTGGAGCTGACAAACTTGTAGATGGAGGTTCATCCATTGCAAAAAAATTAAATATATCAACCTTAATTATTGGGCTTACTGTTGTCGCCCTCGGTACTTCCATGCCTGAACTGGTGGTAAATTTAATATCCTCTTTTAAAGGTAGTAGTGCCATGGTTATGGGTAATGTATTAGGTAGTAATATTTTCAATGTGTTATGTATAGGTGGATTAACTGCAATGATATTACCCATATCTGTAAAAAAATCTACAGTATATTTTGAAATTCCTATTGCCTTTTTAGCTTCAATAGTTATATTAGTTATGAGTATAGTTGGAGATTATCTTATATCTAGGTGGGAAGGTATTATCCTTTTTATATGTTTTATTGCTTTTATTTTATATACTATAATCTTAAGTAAAAAAGGAAACAATTCAAATGAAGGTATTGAAATAAAAGAATTTACCTTATTTAACTCCATAACTAGAATAGTAATTGGTATTATAGGACTAACTCTTGGAGGCAAACTACTTGTAGGTGGAGCTATTAATATAGCTCATATTATGGGAATATCTGAAAGAATTATAGGATTAACCATAGTTTCTATTGGAACATCTCTTCCCGAATTAGCAACTTCATTGGTGGCTGCTCGTAAAAAGAATGTAGGTATAGCAATAGGAAATATATTAGGTTCCAACATTTTTAATATATTTATGGTACTGGCATCCTCTGCCATAGTAAAACCAATCATTATTGATAGGGACTCAAATATAGATATTATAGTAAGTGTTGCTTCAGTACTCCTGTTGTTTGTCTTCGTCATCTTAAGAAAAAAATTTATTTTATCCAGAGTAGAAGGTTTTATACTTTTTGCTTGTTATTTAGCATATATATTTGCAATCTTATTTAAATAAATAGTATATATAAGTTATAAGACAAAACTTCAATGATCAATATATAAGCTATTCCAATAATATATATATTTTAAACTAATCTTTAGATTATATTGGATCTACATCGCAATAAATACTTGTACCAGGAAATTTATGACTCGCAAGAAATTCGTCTATAAAACCTTTTATATCATTTTTCACTTCATTTAAGGACATTGAGGAACCTGCTGAGTTTGCTTTAACAATTATCTGAAGCCTATACATATTTTTTATTTTAGAAACATCAGGAATAGCTGGACCACATACGACACAATCTAATTTAGCTCTTAAGGTTTGAACAAAATCATTAGACGCTTTTTTTACTTTGATAAGATCTCTATGTCTAATTTCTATAATTATCAATCTACTATAAGGTGGATAATCAAAAAGTTTTCTCTCCTGTGAAATATATGCAAAGAAAGTTTCATAATCATTATTAGATACATATTCATATACCCTATTATCAGGAGTAGCAGTTTGAATTACAACTTGACCTACCTCTCCAGCACGCCCACTTCGACCACTAACTTGCATTAATGTATTAAATACTCTCTCCTCTGATCTAAAGTCAGGAAAATTAAGCATAGTATCAGCATTTAATACTCCCACTAATTTTACATTATCAAAATCCAAACCTTTAGCAACCATTTGGGTACCTAACATTATGTCTATATTTCCATCCTCAAATTCATTTATTACCTTTTCTAATCTATTTCTATTGCGCATTATATCTGAATCGACTCTTTGAACATTTTTATTAGGAAATAATTGTTTTACTTCTTCTTCTATATGTTCTGTACCAAAACCCTTCTCAATATAATAACCCTCGCCACACTCTGAACATATTTCTTTACGTTTTTCCATATGTCCACAATATCTACAACTCATTATGCCACTACTTTTGTAATAGACCATGCTAACGTCACAATTTTTGCAATGTGGTATATAACCACATTTATTACATTGTAAAAATGAAGAATAACCTTTTCTATTGTTCAAAAGTATTATTTGACCCCTAGAAAATAAAGTTTCATTCATTTTATCAATTAATAAAGGAGAAAAACTACCTTTCATCATTTTTTTCCTTCTATATTCATGCAAATCAGCTAATAAGATCGTAGGCATTTTTACATTTCCATAACGTACTTTTAAATTGACATATCCATATTTTCCAGAAAAAGCATTTATATAAGACTCGAATGAAGGAGTAGCCGAACCAAGTAAAACCTTTGTATTTCGCATATGAGCCATCATTATAGCACAATCTCTGGCATTATAATGAACGGCATTTTCTCTCTGCTTATATGATGAATCATTTTCTTCATCTACTATTATTAAACCCAGATTAGGCAAAGGTAGGAAGATAGACGATCTAACTCCAACTATTAATTTATAGGGATTATCACTACATTGTTTTCTCCATAGATCTGTTCTTTTTCTATCAGACATACCAGAATGATATATTCCAATAGAGTTTCCAAAAGCTATTTTAAGCCTCTTAATAATTTGTATTGTTAAACCTATTTCAGGCAATAAATATAATACAGCTTTCCCACTAGTAATATAATCTTTGATTAGCTGTATATATATTTCTGTTTTCCCTGAAGAAGTAACACCGTGAAGTAAAGTACATTCATACTTAAAAAAACTTTCGACAATTTTTCTATAGGCTATAATTTGCTCCTCAGATAATACCTTAGTATTAATATTTAAGGAGCTATTCTTTTTAATAATTTCCTGATCTTCTAATCTTAAAATATGCTTGTGACACAAGCCTTTTAAAACAGATAAATTGCTATTTGTATCCTTTAAAAATTTAGACTTAGGCATTTTAGTCATACCTAAAGCTATCCAGTCAATTAACAATTTGTACTGTTTTGGAGCTCTTCTCTTTAAAGAATCTAATAAAATCGCCAATTCTTTTTCTGAAAAAATTTTATCCCACACTATAAAAGTAATCTTTCTCTCTAAGGGCAAATCATTAACTTTCTCTTTAAGAGATAATAAGTTTTTATCCAATAAAGATTTAATAATTTCAGCACTATTTTTAATATGAAAAAAATTAGATATTTCCTTAAGATTAACAGAATCTTTATTGCTCATAAAATTCATGACATCACTTTCAGAAAAGGACAATTGTGGCCATGCTTCTACTGGAATATCTGTCTTATAAACAAAAACAGTACTCTCAAGTCTATAAGAAAGTGGTAATACGGTATGTAATACGTCTCCTAAATTAGCCATATAATAGGTACTTACCCAAAAGATAAATTCCATATGCTCTTTAGATACAAAGATTTTATTGTCAACTAAATTAGCTATTGCTTTAAGCTTATAATTTTGGGGTTTCTCTTGATGAATTTTTACTACTAAAGATGAATACAATTTATTTCCAACAAAAGGAACTAATACCAAGATTCCAGGTACTATAGATTTCTCTAATTCACCTGGTATGGAGTAAGTAAAAGTTCCCTTAACAGAAAGGGGAAGTATAACATCTGCGTATTTCATTTATTTTTAGACGAAAAAATTAAATTTATTATATTCTAAATTTATAAAATTATTTCCTTTGAGTTGATAATACAGTAATTAATTCTAGTAATTCGGGATTTAAAGATTTCTCTAATTTTATTGTCTTATTTAATGGAATTTGAACAATTTGTTTTTCCCTTAAACCCAGCATAATACTTTTTTGGTCATCAAGTAATGCTTGAACAGCTGCATTTCCCATCATACTTGCTAATACTCTATCAAATTGATTGGGAGAACCTCCTCTTTGCATATGTCCTAGTACAGCTACTCGTATTTGATAATCTGGATGTAATCGACCTACTTCTTCTGCGATTTTATAAGTTCTTCCAGGTTCTCCACCTTCGGCAACAACAACTATACCACCAGATTTTTTAGGATCGTATTCGTTGGCTATAAACTTATTTAATTTTTCTATATCTATCTCTACTTCTGGAACCAAAACTGCTTCAGCGCCTGTGGCAATAGCAGTACGTAGTGCTATAAAACCAGCATCTCTTCCCATTACCTCAACAAAAAACAATCTATTATGAGCACTAGCCGTATCTTTAATTTTATCTATTGATTCAATTGCCGTATTAACAGCCGTATCATAACCAATAGTTGCGTCAGTTCCATATATATCATTATCAATTGTACCTGGTATTCCAACTACTGGAATTCCATGTTCCTGAGATAGTAATCGAGCACCCGCAAAAGAACCATCACCTCCTATAACAACTAAACTATCTATACCTATTTTTTTAAGGTTTTCGGCTGCCTTAGTTCTACCTGCTTCTGTTTTAAACTCTTTACTTCTGGCTGTTTTAAGTATAGTACCACCTCTTTGAATAATATTACTTACATCTGTAGAATAAAATCTTTTGATGTTACCCGTTATCAAACCGTCATATCCACTGTATATACCATAAGATTCGCATCCATTATAAATAGAAGATCTTACGACAGCCCTAATTGCTGCATTCATTCCTGGAGCATCCCCACCTGAGGTCAATACTCCAATTTTTTTTACTACATTCATTTTATATAATTTATTTACGGCGTGTTTTCCGTATGTTAGTTTGTTCTAAGCTATCTTATATAGTATCTTATTTAGCTCTCATATATTTCTAATATATTCAACCGACTTATAAGTATATTTATGATTATATTCTTAATCAATTTATGACTATATTCTTATCAATCTACTTGTTAATATATTCAAATACTTTTTGCTTAATAATTTCCATTAACCAACGTGGTGTAGATGTTGCTCCAGAAATTCCTATAGAATTCACATTTTCTAACAATTTATAAGGAATCTCGTTTTCACCACTCAAAAAATAGCTTAGAGAATTTATATTTTTACAAGTCTTATATAGTTGATTACCATTAGAACTTTTCTTATCACTTACAAAAAGAATTACCTCATGTTCTTTAGCAAATTGTTCCAATTCGGGTACCCTATTTGCTACTTTTCTACAAATAGTATCATGAACAGTAACATTATTTCCTCCTTTTTCTTTCATAAGCTGAGATATTTCCTTAAACTCTCGTAAACTTTTAGTTGTTTGAGAGAATAATTCAACTTTATGGGAAAAATCTATATTATCAATATCGTCTATTGATTCCATGACAATAGCATTACCATCAGTTTGTCCAACAAGTCCTATTACTTCTGCATGTCCTCTTTTACCAAAAATAACTATAGTCCCAGCTTTCTGTCCCATTTCTTTGTAAGCCTTTTTTATCATATATTGCAATCTTAGTACAACTGGACATGTTGTATCAACAATATGCAAATTATTTTGTTTAGATACTTTGTAGGAACTAGGAGGTTCTCCATGAGCTCTGAAAACGACTTTCGTATTTTTCAATTTATAAGATCTTCGCGATTTATAGTTATAAGTCCTTTCCCCTCAAGTCTGTCCACTTCTATATTATTGTGAACTATATCTCCGACACAATATATTTTACCTTCTTTTAACTCTTCTTCTACTTTTGTTATGGCATTTACTACACCAAAACAGAATCCTGAATTTTTGTCTATCTCTATTATCATAGTCCAAATAAATTTAAGTCCTCAAAACACAAAATATATAGAAATAATACTAGTCGGTAAATCTGTTTTCTATTACCTTATATATATATACTAACATTGCTTCTACTTCTTGCTCAACACTCATACTAGCATTATCTATAACGACAGCATCATTACATTTTTTCAAAGGGCTATTCTCTCTATGAGAATCTATATAATCCCTTTTTAATACATTTTCTTTGACTTCTTCATAACTTATAATGTCTCCTTTTTCTACATGCTCTTTATACCTCCTCATTGCCCTTACATCAGGAGAAGCTGTAAGGAAAAATTTTATATCAGCATTAGGAAACACTACACTTCCTATGTCTCGACCATCCATAATAATACTGTAACCTATACTCATATTCCTTTGTTCACTAACTAAAAATTCTCTCACAAAATCTAAAGCTGCTATGGCACTTACATTATCAGCAATATGCATGCTACGAATTTCCTTTTCTACGCATTTATTATTAAGATAGACCTCTGAAAAATCTAAGTCTCTGTTATATCTAAAATCTATTTTAATATCATCTATTGATTTCCTTAATGAAAGCTCATCTATTTTATTATTTACTATAAAGTTATTACGCAATGCAACTAAAGTTACAACTCTATACATCGCTCCTGTATCTACATAGAGTATATCTAGTTTCTTAGCTATAAGCTTTGCTACGGTACTTTTCCCCGTAGAAGAATAACCATCAACAGCTATTATTAATTTATTTTTCCCCTTTTCCATAGTAAGTACAAATATAATAATTTTTAGACAAAAAAGTATAGATGTCAAAATTTTAAATTGTTATAAAAAGAATTAATAGAATATGGAATAATTATAAAAAAAAATACAAAAGGTTATATCAAAACTAATTGA
>Ga0265294_10011265_pt1 | contig 10066 bp, 14 predicted proteins | sample MunlanPumphouse3_FD_192504 | JGI IMG/M metagenome (GOLD analysis project Ga0265294, IMG submission 192504) | Groundwater microbial communities from a municipal landfill in Southern Ontario, Canada - Pumphouse #3 | ecosystem: Environmental > Aquatic > Deep subsurface > Groundwater | place...
CTCGATAGCATCATAATTATCATATTTAGGGTATAAGGTCGGATCATCATAATACTTTTTGTATAATAATAATTCTTCATTTCTTTTATTATGTTCAAGATTTGTAAACCACGATATTGCTGGCACTTTACCTATTTTATTACCATTCTCATCAATCTCATTGTATTTTTCATATTCATCTGGTAGTCTAAAGCTCATAGTTTTGTTATTATTAATTCCAAGCCAAACCTTATTATCTTTGATTAATGAAAAAACCTCTTTATAGGTGATTGCGTTATTGTTACCCATAGCAATAAACTTTTTATTATTCTCAACCAACAAATTAATAAACTCCCTAAATAAACTAAACGGTGGATTAGTTGCTACAATATCTGATTCCCTCAATATCTCAACACATTCATCACTTCGAAAATCTCCATTCTGTTTTAAAGGGGTCAAAATAGGCTCTGTATTATACCCCAACAACTCAAGCTTATAAGAAGGTATATCTGTTTCAAAGTGCGTAGAAACAAGCTTTTTGAGTCCTAGAAACTCAAAATTAAGTGAGAAATATTTCCAGAAATTAGATTCTTTTGGATCATCACAATTAAGAAATACTATTTTATTTTTAAAGTGTTGTTTGTAGTGCTTTAGTTCGTTTTCTATATCAGGAAGCATTGTGTAAAATTCGTTATTTTTTTCTTTTTTAGCTAAGTGCATATTTTTGTTTCCCATTAGTTTCTCTCCTTTATTTTATGATAAATTTCTTTTGCATCAAGATATGCGTTATGTGCGTCTTCTTTAGATTCAAAATATCCCAAATGTTTTTTATTTCCATCAACATGTATTTGTGCTGAATATTTTTTTAATTTATTATTCCATGAATAACCCTTAGCCTTAGTATGATTAAAGTGATTTTCTTGATGTGTTACTTCTCTTAAATTGTCTATATTGTTATTTGTAGTGTCTCCATCAATATGGTCTATCGACAAATTATCTTTAATTTCTCCATAATGATATACATATATTAATCTATGAACCAAAAGTCTTTTGCCAAAAATACCAACGGTTCTATAATTTATTGAATTAAACCCACCAGCCTCGACATTATTATTTTTCCAATATAAACGACCATTTTTATAGTAAAATATTTCTTGGATTAATTCTTGAGTAAACTCGTCATTCTTATTTTTCTTTGCATCGTGCATATTTTTATTTTTAGCCATATTGGTCTCCTTTTGTTTGTTATTATTATAATTAATATATTTCATCTATTTGATTCTTTTTTATTTATGCAATTTAACTAAAACATGTTTAGTGCATGTATTATAAATACTGACCGCCTGTGTACTAATTATAAAATTAGGATTACTGTTAGTATGTATGATGCATCTCAAAATTCTATTTTCCTTATTTGGTGGATCCCCAACAAAGAAAAATTCATTCAAAGGCAGTATTGAATTATCAATTGCAAATGTTGAGTCATTTTTAATATTATTAATTTCATTAATCATGATTAACCTAAAACCATCTTTAATTAAATTTTTATTAACATTATTAAAACTAAGTTTTTGGTCAATAATTTTTAATTCATTAATATTTTCAATTTTTAATAAAATTTTATTGTATTCTTTTAAAAATCCATTACAGTTTACATTCTCCAATAATCCTGCAAAAATTGATTCATTGGCATTAAATTCATTAATATTGCTTTTATAAGAATTATAAATAACAATTGCCATATTAACTTTGTTTCTCTTTTTAAATATATTAATTATATCTTTATTTTGAAAACTAATGTCATCACGATAAGCCTTGCCAATAAATTTTTCACGAAAATATTTATCACCTTTTTTATATTCAACAACCAATAATACCGATTTTGTAGAATAATAGTTGCTTGTTGGTATATTTCTTATTATTAAATTTTGATTACTCGAAATTATTAATTTAACGATAGAATTTCTAGGTTGGTATCCTGTAGCAACGTAATTTATATTACTAAAACTATGTATTTCTGATAAATATTTATCATAAACCCAATCATTACTAAAAGCTGAAACAATTATAGCAATAAATAATATTGTTGTAATTATTTTTTTCATTATCATATCCCCTTATCTTATTTATTTTCTTTTAATACTTTTACTGTAGAAATAACATCATTAATGCTTGATATTAATTCGTTTTTATCTATGTCATTAGCATAACTCACATCTTCTATTATTTCAATATTTGGTTTATTAAAATCATTAATTAAAAATAATAGCCCTATTGATATTATTTTATCTTTTCTTTTTGATAAAGCTCCAACTATTGCACCAGCTCCTCCAAATAATAATCCTCCAGTTATTATCTTGCCTGCATTGTTTCCAGATTCAGTTTCAATAATTGGCTCAATAGATATTATTTTTGAAACATTTATTGGTGTACAGTTGTTTATATAAACATCGCCATTTTTTGTAATAATTATTTTTTTATTTATTGAGAGCGTTATTTCTTTATACGAAATATCATTATCATCTAGTTTGTCAGTTATTCTTAATGTTGGTATATAAGAATATAAATTTTCTCTAATTTCATTGATAGCTTTATTAGTCTTTTCAATAACTCTCTTATCATATATTTTTTTTGCATTATCGCTCAAATCATTATACATATCATCTTTTATAATGTTTATTGCATTTTCTTTTTTTTCAACAATATTATCCATAAAGCAGTGAATAATAAAAGTTATAACAGGCGTAATCACAATAGCTATCTTAAAATGTGTATTATATCCTAATGTAATTAATGTAAATATAAAACAAAAAACTATACAAAACACCCATAATGTAGGTATTGTGCTTTTTGTTTCATCAATATCTTTATTTAAATTATTAACCACTAATTCATAATTATCAATTTCTTGCTCTATCGATAATCCATCATTTTTGTTCTTTTTTGCATCGTGCATATTTTTATTCTTTGCCATTATTTATCCTTTAATATTATAATACATTTTTGCAACAAAAAGAGACAAACCAATTAGTCAGAAAGGAATGTCTCTTGTTGCAAGGAGTGTATTATGAGGTTATTTTGTGTATTCTAATCCGTAAAGAGCAATTAAATATGCCTCTGCCCTGCCATCATAGATTTTTCGTTTTGAAGTGAATCGTGATTTATGTAGTGGTTGTAATTCTATTGCCTTATCAACCGATTTTTGTTTATCTGCACTACCATCTATATATTTTGTTTGCCATTGTTGACATTCTATTATTCTATATCGTGAACCATAACCTTTAAACACAAGACCATCTACTATGCTATTATAGTTGCGTGATTGTGTCCATATTGCATTATTGTGTCCATTTGTCCATTGTGAGCAAAACATTCTTTCAACCACAACAGTTATATCATAGTTTTTGTATTTCATAAGAAAGTCATTTATTAGATGTGGATTTATATTATGGGCATTATCGAGTGGCATATCAATCATTTCAACAATATCACCATTTTCATCCACAACACAGAATGCACCATTTGTACCAGTATCAATACCCATATAATACTTGCTCATTTATTCACCATCCATATCATCACTTAGTAAGGCTTGATTCATTCTCTTTTTGTATGAATTGTTCTTGTGATTATAAATAAGTTGATGTATAAACTCTGTTTGTGTTATTCCAAAGGCATCAGCTGTATCCTTAATGTACTTAGCATCACTCTTTGTTATCTGAATAGACTTTCTTATAAATTTTCTTTTGTTCACTTTAACTCCATTATGTTTTATTATAATGGTATTTTATTATAGATAGGTTTTTTGTCAAGCAAAATCTTTTTATAATGCTGTTTTATTATTAAATGACGAATAACTTAGTATCATCTCTATTGCCCTTTTGCCATACAAAATGAGCGTATTCAACACTATCCGTTCCTCCACCTTTAACAAATGACATTCTTTTGTGATGAACAAAAACATACTTAGGCATATTTTTTTGCCAAAATTCAAATCTTTGTTTACTACCAAGAAAATTTAATCTTAACAACATTATTACAAATCCTCCTTCATCCATATCATCAAGAGCTTTTTTAATTACATCAAGAGCAATATTAAATGGTGGGTTTGTTATTATCATATCATAATAATGCCTGCAATCGTAAGTTAAATAGTTTGTTTTTAACATTGCAGGGCTATCTTCCCTTATATCAATAGTTTGTATTATAGAATATTTTAATAACTTTTCAAGAACTACTGGGTAGCTCATTTCACTGTTTTCATCACCACCCGCACAAGGGTCGAGAATCATACAATCATCATTAACATCTTCAATCTTTAAAAATTCATTTAAAAATAATTCTATTTGATCTTGTGGTGTTACATAATAATCACTTTTGTGTCTATCATAGCCTCTATTTGTACTACTCATAACTTCTCCACATTATTAGTTATCAAACCAGAAAACAATCCTTACATCGTCAAGCCCACCAAGTGTTTTTAGTTCTTCAATATGTGTAAAAAATAATTGATTATTCATAACAAACTTGTCATTATAATTATATTCTACAAGCTCTCGTAATGTTAGATATGATAGAGAATGGGCATCAGGAATCCGATAATAATATTCACCCCACACACCTCCTGAAATGTCATTCGGTAGTCCTTTTGGTTCTGAAATTGGTTCTATACTGCCACGATTTCTAACATCTGCTAAAATAGCAAACATTGTGTAATTTCTCCAATAAAACGGTCTATTTGTTTTATCTTTTTTATAATATTCACAATCAAACTTTGTTTGTGTAAATATCTCATCTTCAACCATCTCCCATCCATAATCATCATCACTGCTTGACTTAACCTCTACATAGCAATGTATATCACAACCCATAATTTATTCTCCTTTTTTGTTTAATTATTATTCCAAATTTCCAATGAACTTTCAGCACGATCTTTTTTTAACCTACCATAATTTAAAAATTGTTCAAATGTTTTCTTTTTAAAAAATGCTGGCTGATTACACCACCCTGCAATATCAATATAAAAATTACGATATTTTGAATCCCAACAAGAAATGTCTCTCATAATGTATGGCAAGCACTTGTTATCCTCACACCATTTAATTCTATTAATCGTTTCTGATAACTTCATATCTGGATGAATATATATAAAAAGCTTTACTTGATCATCTTTTCTCCAATTAAGTAATTTTATTTTATCTTCAATAATAGGCAGATAGCTCCAATTATCAAAAGCAAATAAATATTTACCTTGATATCTTAATTGTCTTAAAAGCTCACTATTTTCTTCATCTAACAATCTTAAATCCAACCCTTGATTAAAAGTACATCTTATTTTTTTATCAATAAGCTCTTGTAATATTTTTTTATGGTCTGGATGAGCAAGTATATTGTTATCCATAAAAATAACTTGTTTATGTTTTGCTATTTTATCAACCGTAGAGACTTGATGAATCATTCCTTCTTTTTTAGGAACGAAACAAAATGAGCAATTACGAATACATCCCCTTGTGATAAAACCATAAGATTTATTATTTTCTGGATATATAGAATAATCTGGCTCTAAATTTTCTATCTCATCTGGCAATTTTTTATAAATATCATATCCTGTTCCACCAAATTCTATATTATTGCCTTGAACATATCCTTTTGATGTTGGAAATATCATTGAACAATATGTTTTGTCATAATCTGATGTATCTATATTGTGAATAATTTTTTTACGATTAGGGTAATAAGGTATATGTAAATATTTTATGTCAACATTATCACCATTTATTTTATGATATTTTGATAATTTCATTAATGCTAAATTCGGTATTTTTGAATCTGCGTCTATTAATAATATATTTTTCATTTTAATAACTCTCTTGTTGTTTTAATTATACCATCTTCTAAAACTCTTATATATTTTACAAGCTCAATTTCTTCTTTTCCCCAACCCATTACTCTTCTAATAATAGTAATTTCTTCAGCTTTATTATAATACCCCTCATCACTCATCCAAGTGTCTTCTTCACATCTTTTCTCAACAGCTATTCTAGCATCCTCTAAGTTATTGTATAGGCCACATTCATTTGGGTAACAATATACTTCATATATGTATTTAATATTTACCTCCTTTTTATTTTATTATTATATCATTAACTACTATATCACACATAACTCCCTCTTTAGGAAGAATATATGCTTCAATAATATTTCTAGTATCGATACCAAGTCCATCAACAAGCATTCCTATTTCTTTTTTACTATCAATGATCATATCAATATAGTGAGTATCATCCTCCTTTAATCTATTAAGTTTCATAAATCGATACCAAAATGCCCTGTGTTGAATAGTTTTTGCATTACTAAGCAAATTGAGGCATAATGTTCGTAAGAATGGTCGCGACATCTGCTCGTGGAACTTACTAAATATACCATCAATCTCATTTGATAACTCATCAATAGTTTTCTTTGTAAGGGGTTCATTAATAAGTTGCCTAAGTTCCTGTTTTTGTTTTCTTGTCATTCATTACTCCAAATACTTCATAAATGGTGATGGTTGTATCATATTGTTGCCCTTGAATAATACATATGAGCAATACAAGTTTTCAATAGTCCTTGTGATTGCAACATAAAATAACCTAAGCTCCTCCATAACATCATCAGAGTTTTGGTGCGGAATACTACCATTATTAATATTAACAACAAACACATTCTTAAACTCCATACCCTTTGACGAATGCATTGTTAGGATTGATAAGCCTAACTTTGACTTTCTATTTTTGTAAATGTTGTCGCATATTGACAATATCTTCGGAATGTCATCTATGTCAACAAGGAAGTCTCTAAACTCTTCTATCTTTTCAGCAGTATCTTTTATGTATAGATTCTCGCTAAAATACCTAATAAGGTCAAACTCTCTGACAATAGCATTTACTAGTTGATGTACATTATCAACACGTTCTCGAATAGCAATACATATCTTTATAATATCATTTATTTTGGAAATACCAGATATTCTATCATTTGTTTTTAGGAACGATATTGTATTTTTGTACTTTCGTAGAGTATCGATTGTTTTTTTAGGTACGTTTCTGTATGGCATGTTTATGATGTCTGCAAGAGCCGATATATCACTCATATTGCTATCAATAAGCCTAATGTATGATAGTATAGTCTTTGCTATTGCACTCTCCATAAAGGTCTTTTTCTTTGAGTAGAATGGTATATTATTAAGTATGCATTCTTTTTGAAACCATATTGCTTGTGAATTTGTTCTCATAAGAATTGCTGTGTCGTTAATGTTCATCATTTCGTTTTTAATTTTTGATATTATTTGTTCTGATTGCTCATGTTCATTTTGATATTGTGTTGTTGTAATAGAGCCGACTATTTCTGACTTTGTTGTTATTTCTTCATCATCAAGATCGCTTGCAATATAATTAACTGCTTCCATAAGACGTTTTGGTGTTCGGTAGGTGTGATTCATAAATACTCGTGATGTGTTGTCGTGCGTATTTTCAAAGTTTTGTATGTATTTAGGTGACGCTAACGAAAATCCATAGATACTTTGTTTTTTGTCCCCTGTTACGAATAGATTATTATTGGTTGACGATAATAAGTTAATCATAAGATACGCACACTCTCCCATATCTTGATACTCATCAACAATAACATACTTGAATATCTCTGCATAATGCTTTTGGATAGACTTGTTAAGTAGTAGCTCGTATCCATAATAAAGCATATCGCCAAAGTCAATCATATTCTTTTTTAGCTTTGCCGATTCATACTTACGAAATATATCAAGCTCCGATGTTTCCATACTACATATCTTTGTATTTCTTGCTGATACATTATAATTGCTAAATAGTGATATGTAATAATATGGAGATTTTGTTTTATCTTTTGGATATGTTTTCAATACGTCAGAAATCATATTAATTTGGTCATAGTCGGATAGTACTCGATAATATTTACCAGAGTTTTCTTTTAGGATTCTGTATGCAAGTGCATGAATTGTTGAAACATATGGCATGCTTTTAACTTTTGCTTTTTTGAGACGCTTTTCCATTACTGTTTTTGCAGATGATTCAAAAGTAAGTATAAGGGCTTTTGAAGTATCAATACCATTATTATATGCATCAATTATAGTATTGACGATTGTTGTTGTTTTCCCAGAACCTGCTGATGCATTATAACAGGTGTTTCCGATAAGGTTTTTATGTAGCATTATTATTCCTATTTATTTTGTATATTTAAATTCCATTAATTCATTATAATTTCCATGCTTTATAATCGACACAACATAGCTCGCCAATGACACGACATCACCAAGAGCATCATGAGCAGATATTTGTTCAATACCAAGTTTTTCCATTATGCTTTTTTCATACTTTGATACTTCCCTTGTTTTGCGAATCTCTTGTAGTTTGTTTGATATTGTAGTATTGTTATATTTACGAGCATATGCAAGTGTATCAATGACTGTCATCCTATTAGTAAATCCAGACTGCTTTAGTAATCGTATATCAAACATTGCATTATGAATAAAACATATTGTACTTGGCCTATTAAGCAACAGTAGTTTTTTGTATGCATCAGTATCCTCTAATAATGGCTCAAATGCAACATCACTTTTATATAGCCCATGCACCTCTGATGCTCCCTTTTTTATATTTACATCAATAGGTGGCCTGCACAATGTCTCGTAGGCTTCAAATTCACCATTCTTTTGAACGATAAATGCAAGCTGGATTACTACGTCATTTTTACCAAATCCTGTTGTTTCGGTATCTAAGTAGATATATGTCACAAGTTATTTCTCCTCTGTAAATAATTGTTTAAATTCTTTTTCCGAATATGCTTCAATATCTTCATTTATTTTAACAGCATAATCTCCAAAATCTAATTCAAGCTCCCAATCACCAATATCATCATTTTTATCTTTACTGTTTACATTAAAAGATACACAGTCAATATTGTTTGATTTGTCAATAGTCCCATTTGCAAAAAAATGACCACTGTTTAAAAACTTAGCCATTTCCATAATGTTGTTTTCTTTTAATTGTAAAGCCTCAACATTTCTTACCATTCTTATCATTTTGTATTTCTTTGTCATTATTTCTCCTTTTTACGTTTTGTTTCCATTTTATTCTCATTTATTTTTTGTTTTGCATTGGCTTAATTATTAATGTATATAAAAAAACACATATCAATGATACCTGCTAAACCCAGTCCTGATACCCCATCCATCATGCTCATGCTCTTCTTTTAATACACCGTCAACATAAACCCTTTCATAATATCCATCACGTTCAACCCTTACCCCAGTCTCCATATTATCAACTGATTCTTCTTCTATTGTATTATAATACTCTCGCATCAAAAAAGCATTTCTTTGTTCAACTATTTGATTATATATATATGAAAATGGACTAAGTTCACCAATATTTGCAAATTTATTTATATCGATAATTTTTTTATCATCAAGCCAATTTATGTATGATGCGTTTATTTTTGATATTTCTAAAAATGTCTTACCTTCATACTTGCCGAAAGTAATTTTATCATGCCAGCTAATACACTTATTACTATTCTCCGCAATATCAATAAACTTTGCTGTGTTTCCAGCCAATATTACGTTATCTCTTATTGGCAAGTCATGCATCATGTATCCACTGTGCTCTCCAGATAACTCTATTTTAGGAAGCTCGTCAATGTCTGACCTATATACATACACCATTGTTCCATTCTGTGCAATACTCTCCCCAACAAGAATAAAACTTAACTTTAGTCCAGTTTCTTCAAAAATCTCTCTTTCCATTGCCTGATCTGGAGTCTCATTCATTTCATCAATATGACCCCCAACCAAGCACCAACCATACGGTTCAAAATTCCTATTTAAAAGTAGTATTTTGTTTTTTATTCTAATGTAACAAACACAAGCTCTCTTTTCCATTAAAATTTTCCTTTTTTTTTATTTATTTATATCCTATTAAGAAAAACATATTATATATTCTCCATTTGCTTTATTATTTTATCAACATCGCTCTCTTCATTATCTTTCTCAAATAATACATGAACTTTATCAAACCAT
>Ga0265294_10011266_pt1 | contig 10066 bp, 5 predicted proteins | sample MunlanPumphouse3_FD_192504 | JGI IMG/M metagenome (GOLD analysis project Ga0265294, IMG submission 192504) | Groundwater microbial communities from a municipal landfill in Southern Ontario, Canada - Pumphouse #3 | ecosystem: Environmental > Aquatic > Deep subsurface > Groundwater | place...
CCTTTAATTCTCTCAAGCATTGGGTTACCCTCCTCTCTCTTTGCACTGAATAATGGGAAAGCTCCCCTCTCTACTGCCATTTCACAAGAAGCTCTATATGCCTCAACTGCCAATGTCTTTTGAACCTCTACAGCAAAGTCTGTAGCATTGTCTGTTCCATATCTTAACCCCATAGCTGCCAGCATATCTCCCTCGGCAGTTATACCTAAGCCTGTTCTTCTGCCGCCAAGAGTTTTATCTCTTATCTTACGCCAAAGCGAGAGCTCGGCCAGTTTTACCTCCTCTTCTTCTGGGTCTTTTTTTATCTTCTCAATAATGGCATCAATCTTCTCCATCTCAAGATCAATAAGATCATCGTTGAGTTTCATTGCCTTTCTAACATGCTCTTTAAAAAGCTTCATGTTAAATGAGGCTTTTGGAGTATATGGGTTATCTACATAAGAGAAAAGATTTATGGCTACCAAACGGCATGAGTCATAGGGGCAAAGAGGAATCTCTCCGCATGGGTTAGTGCTTACTGTTTTATAGCCAAGATCTGCATAACAGTCTGGAATAGATTCATTAATTACAGTATCCCAAAAGAGAATACCTGGTTCGGCAGAGCGCCAAGCATTATGTATAATTTTTTTCCATAGTGCTGTTGCATCTATCTCGTTAACAAAAGTAGGGTTGTCTGATTCTACAGGAAACTGCTGCTTGTAAGGCTTGTTCTCTAGAGCACACCTCATAAACTCATCGTCTAATTTTACAGAGACATTTGCACCAGTAACCTTTCCTTGCTCTAACTTAGCGTCTATAAACTTTTCTGCATCTGGATGTCTTACAGAAATAGAGAGCATTAGAGCTCCTCGGCGGCCATCTTGAGCAACCTCTCTAGTAGAGTTTGAATAACGCTCCATAAAAGGGACAACACCTGTAGAGGTGAGCGCACTGTTTAGAACTGGGCTTCCTGCAGGCCTAATGTGCGACAAATCATGCCCTACTCCACCCCTTCTTTTCATAAGTTGAACCTGCTCTTCGTCTATTTTCATAATGCCTCCATAAGAGTCTGCAGGAACCCTATGACCTATTACAAAACAATTTGACAAAGATGCTACTTGGTGGTTATTTCCAATACCAGTCATAGGACCACCTTGAGGAATTATATATTTAAAATCTTTAAGCAAATCAAATATTTCATCTTCTAACATTGGATTTGGGTAATTTGCCTCAATGCGAGCATACTCTTTTGCTAGCCTCCTATGCATATGATCTGGAGATGCTTCAAAAAGATTTCCAAAAGAATCTTTCATTGCATACTTATTAATCCAAACAGAAGCCGCCAATTCATCTCCATCAAAGTATTGCAAGCTTAAAGCCATTGCCTCTTCGTAGGTATATTTTTTCATATTTCTAATATTTATATGTCGAAAGGAAAAGCCGGCAGAGCAGTCCACCGACTTTTACAAATTTATACTAAATAGATCTATTTTAAAGAGGAACTTTATTTAGTTATCAACTATATTATTAACAACAAGATCTAACAGCAATTCATACTGCAGTTTTCACAATGATTAAACTCTCCCCTCAAGCGAGATTCAACAAGATCGTAAAGCCTTTTTCTAAGTCTCTCATTATCAATCTTCTCTAAAACATCGTAGGCAAAAGCAAGCTGCTGAAGAAGTTTTGCTTCACTCTCTCCAATACCTCTAGACCTCATATAGAAAAGCCCCTCTTGGTCCATTACACCACTAGTTGCACCATGCGAACATTTAACATCGTCGGCATAAATTTCTAATTGAGGCCGAGCGTAGGCCTTAGCATTTGAAGAGATAAGAAGATTATGATTTGCCTGAAACGCCTCTGTTTTCTGAGCATGGGGAGCAACTACAATTCTACCAGTAAATTCTGCAACTGAACTATTATCCAAAATACCTTTGAAAAGTTGGCTGCTCAAACAATTTGGTACTAAATGGTTCATAGAAATATCTGTAACCACTCTCTGTTTACCATCTACCAAGTAAAGACCATTCAAATCGCAAACAGCCTCTTCTCCACGCAATTTAACATTAAAGTCATTTTCTAATAGTGCTCCATGAAGAGTTATTACATTAATTTTTATACAAGCTTTGGCAGCAACACTCAAACGAAAATCTACTTTATGTGTAGAGGCGTTATGTTCGTTTTGCATAACAACAATATTTGCCTTTGCTCCCTCTTCTACCTCTATATTCACAACCTCTTGGGTAATAAATTTATCCATAGACAATGTATGAGTACATAATAGAAGTGAAGAGTCACTCCCTTTACGAAAGTAGAGCTCATTTTCAATAGAAATATCATTGGTGTTTTGAGAGTTCCTAAAACTAATTACTTGCAAACTCTCTTTACAACAACTCCCCTCTTTGGCTTCATAAATAAATCCGTTTCCAGAATGCGTTTTTAAAGAGACCCCCCCATCAATAGTTATCTCTTCTCTGAGAATACCATTAGTTACAAACGCTTGCACAGTTCCAGGTAAAGGAACCTTACATTTGAACTCTTCTGGTAACTCAGGAGTGTATTTATAATCTTTTTCTTTCATAATATTAGCCATTTATAAGCCAGTCATATCCTCTCTCCTCTACCTCTAAAGCTAACTCTTTCCCAGCAGATTTAATTATTTTTCCATTGAAAAGAACATGCACAACATCTGGAATAATATAATCTAGCAAACGCTGGTAGTGAGTAATTACAATAAATGCATTATCTGGAGTTTTTAGTTTATTAACCCCAGCTGCAACAATTTTCATAGCATCTATATCTAGCCCACTATCTGTCTCGTCAAGAATTGCTAAAGTAGGGTTGAGCATAGCCATCTGGAAAATCTCATTTCTTTTCTTCTCTCCCCCAGAGAAACCCACGTTTACACCTCTACCAGAGAATGAATTATCCATCTCTACCACTGCCATCTTCTCCCTCATCATCTTAAGGAACTCAGCAGCAGATATAGGAGGCAAGTTTTTATATTTACGCTGCTCGTTTATAGCAGTTTTCATAAAGTTAACATTGCTTACCCCTGGAATTTCTACCGGATATTGAAATCCCAAAAAGAGCCCTTGACGAGCTCTCTCTTCTGGAGCAAGTTCTAATAGATCTACCCCCTTATATAATACCTCTCCAGAGGTAACTTCAAAAGTTTCTTTACCTGCAAGTACAGAAGAGAGTGTGCTTTTACCCGAACCATTTGGGCCCATAATTGCATGAATTTCACCTGCGTTAACAGATATATCAACTCCTTTTAAAATTTCTTTCCCATCAATGGAAGCGTGTAACCCTTTTATCTTTAACATATTCTCTTAAATTAATCCATTAATTATTATTTTCATAAGCTTTTCTCCACATGGTAAATCCAAAGAAAGCCAAAACTAAATAACCAGCACTAACCATAGGTAGAAAAACCATGCCAGCCAATATATATAAGGTAACATTAGTAACATTTACAGTAAACCATGCTGCCCAACACTCAAGTTTCTTTTGGGCAGACAAATACTGAGCTGTTAATATAGTTACTGTTACAAAAGCATCTAAAAATGGTCTCTTTGCTTCACTAAAAATTGAAGGAAAAAGATTATCTAAATAGGTAAGAGCAAAGCCCCATATTGCAGCAAGAATAAAAATTTGTACTACAAAATAGACTCTTCTACTATTACTCAACAAAGTTACTTTAAGTTGGTTCTTACTATTTTCCTCTCCCTTTTTTGGATGAGTCCATCTGTAATGCCCAAAAAAATTAATCATGAAAGAGATAGGCTGCACCAACATACTAGAATAGAGCCCTTTTTGATAAAAGAGCATAAAGAGTAAAATATTATATAGATAACCCATCCAAAAGTTAGCCACCTTTGCTCTTGTTGCCAGATAGACACATGTAAGCCCACTTATAACAGAAATTGTCTCTAACAGAGAAACTCCTGTGCCGGCTATAGAAAATAAAATGTTATCTGTACTTAAAATCTCCAGCATAATACTATCCTACACTACCTTCTAAGGTAATTTGTAATAACTTCTGAGCCTCCACAGCAAACTCCATAGGAAGTTGATTTAAAACCTCTTTTGCATATCCATTCACAATAAGACCTACTGCATCTTCTGCTCCAATACCTCTTTGTAAACAATAAAAAAGTTGATCTTCACTTATTTTAGAAGTAGTAGCTTCGTGCTCTAAAATAGCGCTATTATTCTCATTCTCAATATAAGGGAATGTATGAGCACCACACTTATCTCCTAACAATAGAGAATCGCATTGAGTGTAATTCCTTGCATTATTGGCGTTTGGCAATATCTTAACCAACCCTCTATAACTATTTTGGCTAACACCTGCCGAGATTCCTTTACTTACAATACGGCTTTTTGTGTTTTTCCCTATATGAATCATCTTATTACCAGTATCGGCCTGCTGATGATGGTTTGTCACTGCTACGGAGTAGAACTCAGAGATAGAGTTGTCTCCTTTCAAAATTGTACTTGGGTATTTCCAGGTAATGGCAGACCCCGTCTCTACTTGAGCCCAAAAAAGCTTACTATTATCTCCCCTACAAATACCTCTTTTTGTAACAAAATTATAGATACCCCCTTTCCCTTGAGCATTGCCCGGATACCAGTTCTGAACAGTTGAGTACTTCACATGAGCATCTTTCATTACAACAATCTCTACAACAGCTGCATGAAGCTGTGTCTCTTCTCTTTGTGGAGCCGTACACCCCTCTAAGTAACTAACATAAGAGCCCTCTTCGGCAACAATAAGTGTTCTTTCAAACTGACCAGTACCCTTTGCATTTATTCTAAAATAACTAGATAGCTCCATAGGACAGCGTACCCCCTTAGGAATATAACAGAAAGAGCCATCACTAAAAACAGCAGAGTTAAGAGCAGCAAAGAAATTATCTCCATAAGGGACTACTGTGGCTAAATATTTCTTAACCAAATCTGGATAGTCTTGAATTGCTTCAGAGAAAGAACAAAAAATAATCCCCTTTTCTGCCAACTCCTCTCTATAAGTTGTTTTAACCGACACAGAATCAAAAACAGCATCTACAGCAACTCCTGCAAGAACATTCCTTTCATGAAGTGGTATGCCCAACTTCTCGAATGTAGCTTCCAATTGGGGGTCTATTGCCCCCTCTTCTATATTTAAATTAGCCTTAGGAGCTGCATAATAGATTATATCTTGATAATCTATTTTAGGAATTTTAAGATGTGCCCAATCTGGCATTTTCATGGTTTTCCATTTTCTAAAGGCCTTTAAACGGAACTCCAACATCCATTCTGGCTCTCTTTTTTTTGCAGAGATTCCTTTGATAATCTCTTCGTTCAGACCTTTAGGAAAATACTCCTGATCTATGAAAGTTTCAAAACCGTGCTCGTAGTCTGTCTCTGTAACTTTCTTTATTATATTATCGTTTTCACTCATGGTGGCACAAAGTTAAATCTTTTAAACTATTTTTGTAAACAAATTAATTTGGAATGAACAATATTAACAAAATCTCTTTAATAGATAAGCTCTACTCTAAAGCAGAAATAGACCGCTATTGTGGAGTTATAACTAAACCTCAAGAAAATACATTCTTCAATTCCCATAAACTACTTTTAGAAGGGATAGATTTCGATTTAGTATATACACCCCTAAAACATCTTGGATATAAAGCTATTCTTGCTGCTGTTGGGCCAATCTATGCTGCAGGGTTCTCTCCTTTTCAGCTCTCTCTCTCAATTGCTCTTTCAAAAAAAATATCTGAACCTCAAATAGAAGAGCTATGGGAAGGGATGGTTGCTGCTTTCAAAGAGCACACTATAACCGAAATAAAATTAGATTTAATACCCTCTATTACAGGCATGGCTATCTCTCTTTCTTCACAAGGAAAACAAAACAAAAAGCTCTTTGTTCAACGCCCTAAATGCAAACAAGGAGATCTTTTATGTATAAGCGGAAGCATGGGAACATCTTACTTAGGGTTGCAAATTTTAGAAAGAGAAAAAAGAGTCTATCAAGAGACTCAGACACAACCAAAATTAGATGGATATAAGTTTGTCCTTCAATCTTTCTTGAACCCTTTTATAGAAAAAAGCATTTTTGAAACATTCAATGAAACAGATATTATACCAAGCGAATGTGATTTTGTAACCAACGGGCTAGCTCACTCAATTAAATCTATTTGTGCAAGAAACTCCTTAGGAGCAAAAATATTCATGAATCGTATTCCTGTGCCCACACCAGCCTCTACTGTAGCAGAAGAGCTAAACATAGACCCTATGACAGCTGTACTAAACGGAGGAGAAGAGTATAAATTTTTATTTGCAATCCCTCTGGAGAAACATGAAGAGGTCTTAAAAGAGTTCCCTCAACTAGATATAATTGGGCACCTATCCCACCCTGATGCAGGTACAACTTTTATTACTCCAGATGGCCAAGAGTTAGAGTTAAAAGCACAAGCTTGGGACAAATAGACAACTTATTGAACTACTATTAAAATAATCTAAAAGATCTTGATTAAGAGATATCCTATACTTTTCAGAGATAAAATCTACTGCAACTCTATTTTCAAAATCTATAAATTTAATTACCATATTTGTTTTGCCCCTATTCTCCTTAATTTTTTTCAAAAATTCCGAGCGAAAAGTGGCATTCACCATTTTCACAGGGATTCTCAAAGTAATCTCTTTTACAAAATCTTCTTTAGTATTTGCTAAATGCCGCATCCTCTTTACTTTGAGCTCATAATCTACCTGTTTAGAACTATCTTGATTAGAGTGAGCATACCCAAACCTTGGAGCAATAGAACACTTTATAAGCAGAGGTAGGTTAGGCTGCATATATTGCATAAAAGCTTCGTAGTCTCGCCCATAAACAGCAAAGTTCATAGAACCGTTAAAATCTTCAATAACAAAGTTTGCAAACGGCTTACCTGTACTTCTTGTGTATGCTACCCTCACATTTGTAATAATCCCTGCAATAATAATCTCTTTACCCTGAAATAAGACCTCCTTAGGAGCTCTCTCTACCATCTCTGAAGCTTCACTAATAGTGCACGTAGTAAAATGTTTAACCTCAAAAGCAAATTGATCTAGGGGGTGCGCCGAGAGATACATACCCACAAGCTCCTTCTCTTTTTTGAGAAGCTCGTTAAGATTGGCCTCCACAAAAGGAGGAATTCCTGGAGAGACAAGCTTAATACTCTCACTCTCTCCAAAGAGGGAGTTTGCACCATTTAAAGTGTCGTTTTGAAAAATATTTCCATACTTAACTAATACATCTATAAAAGGCTCATCCTTAGAATTTGTTGTTAAATATTGCTCTCTCTTTATATCATCAAAACCATCGAATGCCCCAGCATAAATAAGAGACTCAATAGTTTTTTTATTTACCACACCTAAATTTACTCTCTCTACAAAATTAAATATAGAGGTAAAATGCCCCTCTGCAGACTCTCTAACTCTAACAATAGAATCTACAGCAGCAGAGCCAACTCCTTTAATAGCAGCCATCCCAAAGCGTATATTTCCTTCTTTGTTTACTGCAAACCTATTCAAACTCTCGTTAACATGAGGGCCTAGGACCTCTATTTTCATGCGCTTAGACTCATCCATCAATTTAGAGAGCTCATCAATATCATTTAAGTTTCTACTCAAAGTTGCAGCCATAAACTCTGCAGGATAGTTAGCTTTCAAATAGGCTGTTTGGTACCCTATCCAAGCATAACATGTAGAGTGAGACTTATTAAAAGCATATTGTGCAAACGCCTCCCAATCTTTCCAGATTTTCTCAAGCACCTCCTCTGGGTGCCCATTCTTTTGGCCACCTTTAATAAACTGTTGCTTAAGACCATCTATTACAGACTTATTTTTTTTACCAATACCTTTACGTAATGAATCTGCATCTCCTTTTGTAAAACCCGCAATCTTTTGAGAAAGAAGCATAACCTGCTCTTGATATACCGTAACTCCATAGGTAGAAGAGAGAACCTCTTCCATCACAGGTAGGTCATACTCTATCTGCTTAAGGCCATGTTTTCTTGCTACAAAATCTGGTATATAATCCATTGGCCCAGGCCTATATAGAGCATTCATTGCAATTAAATCTTCAAACCTAGTAGGCTTTAATTCTCTAAGCCACTTTCTCATACCATCGCTCTCAAACTGGAAAGTACCAATGGTATCGCCTCTACTAAAGAGTTCGTAAGTTAACTTATTGTCAATAGGAATAGAGTCTATATCTACATCTATCCCCTTAGATTTTTTAATATTGGCAATAGTCTCCTTAATAACAGAGAGAGTTTTTAAACCTAGAAAGTCCATCTTGAGCATTCCAACTTTCTCTATTTGAGACCCTTCATATTGAGATACCCAAATTTTCTCTCCTGTCTCTTTATCGTTTGCAGTGGTTATTGGAATATATTCACGCAAATCGTCTCTACCAATAATAATAGCACAAGCATGAACTCCAACATTTCTAACCGTTCCTTCAAGTTTCCTAGCATATTCAATTGTCTCTCTGATTAATGGATCTCCAGATCTATACTCTTGCTCAAACTCAGGTATAAGCTTAATGCAATTATCTAAAGTAACGTCAACTGAGCTTCCATCACTATTATTAGGAAAACGATTAGGGATTAACTTTGCCAACCTATCTGACTCTGGTAGTGGTACTCTTTGAATACGTGCAACATCGCGTATTGCACTTTTAGCCGCCATAGTGCCAAAAGTAATAACATGAGATACATGGTTTTTACCATATTTCCCCTCTACGTAGTTAAGTACTTTAGAACGTCCATCATCGTCAAAGTCAATATCTATGTCTGGCATAGAAATACGGTCTGGATTAAGAAAACGCTCAAATAGAAGATCGTATTTTAACGGATCTATGTCTGTAATACGCAAACAGTAGGCAACTACCGAACCGGCAGCAGAACCTCGGCCTGGTCCTACAGAAACATCAATTCTTCTAGCTTCGGCAATAAAATCCTGAACTATTAAGAAATAATCTGGATAACCCATAGACTCTATTGTAGCGAGCTCAAAATCTAACCTCTCTGTATGCTCTTTAGTTAGCTGGCCATATCTAGTTCTTGCTCCATTATATGAGAGCTCTCTTAAATAATCGTTGGCATCTTTGAAGGCACTAGGGATAGGGAAATGTGGCATAATAGGCTTAGACTCTATATCATATGTCTCTACCTTAGCAGCAATTTCCAATGTGTTTTCTAAAACTTCTGGTATATCGGCAAAAATAACTTCCATCTCTTCTTGAGATTTTAGATACTCCTGCTTTGTATATCTTAGTCTTTTAGGGTCGTCTATATCTGAATTTGTAGTTAAACAGATAAGTCTATCGTGAGCCTCTCTATCTTCAAAAGAGACAAAATGGACATCGTTTGTAGCAATACATTTTATATCTAGCTCTTTTGCAAGCTCTAAGATTCCTCTATTGGCTATTTGCTGGGCTTCAAATGTAGAGGTATCTGCCCCATCTTCATCTGTTTCATGTCTTTGAATTTCTAAATAATAATCTTCTCCAAAAAGATTCTTGTACCAAATAGCAGCCTCTCTGGCCTTCTCCATATCGTTTGAGAGTAGAGCTTGAGGTATCTCTCCACCTAAACAGGCCGAAGAGCAAATTAAACCTTGAGAATATTGCTCTAGTAACTCTCTATCTATCCTTGGCTTAGAGTAAAAGCCATCTATAAAAGCATTTGATGTGAGCTTTACAAGATTTTTATACCCTTGAATATTTTTAGCCAAAAGAACAAGGTGATAGTTGCCCATATCTTCCCTGCCTCGTTTGTTTAACCGAGAGCCTTTAGCCACATAAACTTCACAACCTACAATAGGCTTTACAGATGGGAATTTTGTTGCCGTTTCTAAAAAGAGCTTAACCCCAAACATGTTCCCATGATCTGTTATAGCAAGTGCTGTTTGGTTATTGGCCTCTGCAGCAGCAAAGAGTTTTGAAATATTAGCAGCACCGTCTAGTATTGAGTATTGAGTATGTACGTGTAAGTGAACGAAGGCCATTATATTATATAGAGTAGGTTTATTGTGGGTTTTTTCA